>Ga0172372_10001451_pt1 | contig 36746 bp, 29 predicted proteins | sample LakKiv5m_2_FD_114544 | JGI IMG/M metagenome (GOLD analysis project Ga0172372, IMG submission 114544) | Freshwater microbial communities from Kabuno Bay, South-Kivu, Congo - kab_092012_9.5m | ecosystem: Environmental > Aquatic > Freshwater > Lake | place: Democratic Republic of the Congo...
AGCCGGGTCGACCAGGTGAGCGGTTCGGTCGCGAGGGCGAGGCTGCAGAGCCACATGAGGCCTCCGTTCGTCCGGTAGGTGTGGGCCCGCCCGGCGGTCCTTCACTCGAGCGCTGGAAAACCTGGCCCGTCCGAGTCGCGGTCGCCCTGGTCGCGGGTCCGGGACGCCGCGGTACGCTCCCGGGATGACCGACGACCCACCGCGCTGGTCCGCGCCCCCGCCCTTCCAGGCCTTCGTGACGCGCGCTCTGGCGGCGCTCCAGGCGGACCTGCGCGTGGAGGCGCTGGCGGTCACCGGCTCCGCGGTGAGCGGGACGATGGACCCCTGGTCGGACCTGGACCTCGTGGTGTTCGTGGCCGACGCCGAGGAGGCGGCGCTGACCCCGGAGCACCCGGCGCTCGCGGCCCGGCTGGGCCCGCTGCTCGTCGCCCACCGCGGGGACCACGTCGGCGAGCCACGCCTCTTGATCTGCCTCTACGATCCGCCGCTGCTCCACGTGGACCTCAAGTTCGTGGCCATGCGGGACGCGCCCACCCAACGCCTCAGCCGGCTGCGGCTCCTGTGGGCCCGAGGCTCCCCGCCCGCCCTCCCCGAGCCGGCGCCCCCGCGCCCCTTCGACACCCAGTGGTGCGCGGACCGGCTCCCGGGGTGGACCCACTACCTGGCGGTGAAGGTGGGCCGGGGCGAGCTCTACGAGGCGCTCGACAGCCTGGGCACGCTGCGCGCCCGGGTGCTGGGGCCGCTGATCGCGATGGAGGCCGGGGTACGGCCCCGCGGGCTCCGACGCCTGGAGGAGACGGGCTCGCCCCGGCTCGACGCCCTGGCGCGGACGGTGTGCCCCCCCGAGCGCGCCGCGGTGGTGCGAGCCAGCCAGGAGGCGGTCGCCCTGGCCGCCGCCCTGCTCGACGCGGTGGCCCCCGAGGTGCAGCGCCACCGGGAGGCGGAAGCCCGGACCCTGGCGTTCCTCCGGGGGGTTTGAGCGCCGATCGCCGCAGCCGTCCGCGCCGCCGCGGTACCCTTCGGGGATGCTGCTGCTGCTCCTCGCCTGTGCCGGGTCCAAGGACCCGGGTTCCCCTGGCGACGACTCGGCGCCGGTGGAGACCGACTCCGCCCCGCCGGACTCGGACGCTCCTCCGCCCGACTCCGACGCGCCTCCGGCCGACGTCCGGGTGTTCCACGTGCACCCCGACGGGGACGACGCGGCGAGCGGGGCCGCCGACGCCCCCTGGCGCACCCTGGCCGGCGCCCAGGCCAACCTCCGCGCGCTGCGGGCCGCCGGAAGCCTGGACCGCCCGGTGGAGGTGGAGCTGGCCGCCGGCACCTGGACGGTGGGGGAGACCTGGACCTTCGGGCCCGAGGACAGCGGCACCGAGGCCGCTCCGGTGACCTGGCGGGGCCCGGACGAGGGCGAGGCCGTGCTCTCCGGCGGGCTGGCGGTGACCGGCTGGACGGTGGACGGCGCCGACTGGGTCGCCACCCTCCCCGAAGGCACCCCGGCGCCCTACCACCTGTGGGTGGGCGGCGAGCGCCGCGCGCTGGCCCGCGAGCCCGACGAGGGCTTCTACCTCCAGGCCGCCACTCCCGGCAGCCTCTACGATCAGCTCGTCTACGGCGCCGGCGAGGTGGGCGCGGGCTGGGACCTGTCCCGCGCCGCGGTGCACACCTTCCACGACGCCTGGGGCGCCTGGGAGACCTCGCGGCTGTGGGTCGCCGCGCACGACCCCGCCTCGCGCACGCTCACCTTCTCCGCCGGAAGCACCTGGGGCCAGTACGCCGGCAACCGCTGGTGGATCGAGGGCGTGCCCGAGGCGCTCGACACCCCCGGCGAGTGGCTCTACGACCCCGACACCCGGGTGCTCCGTTACCGCCCGCACGAGGGGGAGGACCGGGCGGCGCTCGACGCCGTGGTCCCGGTGGTGGACCAGCTCCTCCGCGTGGCCGGCTCCACGGAGGCCCTCGTGGAGCACCTCGGCTTCACCGACCTGCGCTTCGCCTACACCGACTGGTCCCCCGACGCCGACGGCTACCAGGGGCTTCAGGCCGCGGTGGGCGAGGGCGCGGCCATCGAGGTGAGCGGGGCCGAGGGCGTGCGCTTCGAGGACTGCCTCGTGGAGCACACCGGGGCGCACGGCATCTGGTTCCGGGAGCGGAGCCAGGGCGGGGTGTTGCGCCGGTGTGAGCTCTGGGACCTGGGCGCCGGCGCGGTGCGCTTCGGGACCACCGTGGAGGCCGACGACTCGGGCGGCCACACCGTCGACAACTCCTTCCTCCACACCGGCGGGCGCACCCTCCCTTCGGGACAGGGGGTCTGGATCGGGCAGTCCTCGCACAACACGGTGTCCCACAACGAGATCGCCGACTTCTACTACTCAGGGGTGCAGGTGGGTTGGTATTGGGGCTACTCCAGCACCACCGCCGAGGACAACCTCGTCACCTGGAACCACATCCACCACGTCGGCCAGGACATGCTCTCCGACCTCGGTGGCGTCTACACCCTCGGCGTGTCGCCCGGGACCGAGGTGTCCTACAACACCATCCACGATGTGCAGTCCTACGGCTACGGCGGCTGGGGCCTCTACACCGACGAGGGCAGCTCCTTCGTCACCATGACTCACAACCTGGTGTGGAACGTCGACTCGGAGTCCTTCCACCAGCACTACGGCGAGGCCAACGTCATCACCAACAACATCCTGGCCTACGCGCGCGAGAGCCAGGTGCGCCGCTCCCGCGAGGAGGACCACACCAGCTTCTACTTCCTGAACAACGTGGTGTACTTCGACCAGGGGGACGCGCTCTACTCCGGGGGCTACTCCAGTTGGACGCCGGGCCAGTACGAGATGGACTACAACGTGTGGTGGGCTCCCGGCCGCTGCTCGTCGGACTGGGCCGGGTACTCCTGGGCGGATTGGCAGGCGATGGGCAACGACATCTCCTCCCAGGTGGCCGACCCCCTGTTCGTCGACGCGCCCAACCTGGACTTCCGGTTGGACCCCGCCTCGCCCGCGCTCGCGCTCGGCTTCGAGACCTGGGATCTCGATGCGGCGGGGCTGTACGGCGACGCCGACTGGGTGGCTCGCCCCGACGCCTGGGGCTGGACGTCGGAGACCCACGCCGAGCCCGGCGCCGGGTCCTTGACCGACGACTTCGAGTCCACCCCGCCGGGCGACCCGCCCGCCGGCGCCGAGCGCTGGGGGGAGAGCGCCGACGCCTGGGTGCGCGTGGTGGACACCGAGGCCCACTCGGGGAGCCAGTCCCTCGAGTTCCAGGACCAGGCCGGGTTGGAGGCCAGCTACGCCCCCCACATCTGGTACGTGACGGATTTCTGTGGCACCGTCACCGGGCGGTTCGCGGTCAAGCTCGAAGCGGGGGCCGAGTTCTACCACGAGTGGCGCCACTGGCCGGACGGCACCTGGCCGTACAGCGCCGGGCCCTCGGTCTACGCGGGTGCGGACGGGACGCTCTACGCCGGTTGGGTGGCCATCGGGAGCGTGCCCGTCGGTCAGTGGGTGGAGATGGAGGTGAGCACGAGCGTGGGGGAGGGCACCACCGGCGCCTGGAGCCTCGCGGTCACCCAGGCCGACGGCACCACCCAGCGTTGGGAAGGGCTCTCGGGCAGCCCGCTCTCCCAGCTCGACTGGGTTGGTTTCGTCGCCAACGCCGACGCCCCAGGCCGCTTCTGGATCGACGACCTCGACTTCCGGTAGCCCGGGGACGCCTGCGTCCGCGCGCGGAGGCTACTCCCCGTCCCAGTAGTCCTTGCGGGCCTCCTCCTGCCAGAAGCCGGCGAAGGTGGCGTCCTGCGGGCGCGAGCCGGGGAGGCGACCGCCCACCGCGCCGAACTTGCCGGAGTCCGGGTACTGGAAGATGTCCGTGTCGATCGTGGTGCTGACCGCGAGGTAGCGCAGCTCCGAGTCCCCGGTGTTGACCAGCTGGTGCGCGTGCTCGGCGCCGCCGGCCGGGCAGGCGATGACATCGCCGGGGCGGACCGGGTGCTCCTCGGTCCCGTAGCGCAGGAGCCCGGTGCCCTCGAGGATGAAGAACATCTCCTCATTGGCGAGGTGGGTGTGGAAGGGGAAGGCCCGCTTGCCCGGGGGGACCACCGTGAGGTTGTAGCCGAGCTTACCCGCACCGAGCAGGGGCGAGAGCGGGGCGATGCGGGCCTCGAAGCGCTCGCCGTGGCGGGTGGAGCGGGAGAAGTTCGCGTCGGCGAGGTTCACGATCGGGCGGGGCATGGGGACTCCGGGAGGGCTGAACACCTATGCAGTTTGGGGGTAGGGTGCCATTGGGGGGGGCGCCTCGCGTTCTCCCGGCCATCTGAACGCTCTCGCGGCCCGCCCCACCCCCCTCACCCCCCACACGGCCCCAACTCCACGTGGGCCGGGTCCCACCCGAGCTGCCAGGTGTCCCAGACCGAGTCGCGCCCGTGCCAGTCCCCACCCCACCGGAGCCCGGCGCGACGCGCCTCCGCCCCGAGGGCTCGGAGGAAGGGGACCTGCGCCTCCAACGCGGACGGGACGCCGGCCACCACGCCGAGGGCCAGGCCGCCCTGCCAGACATCGGCGGCGCGAGCGGCCGGCTGGCCATCGATGCTCCCGTTGTGGCAACTTCGACCCGCCGTCGCTCGGGTGGTCGCGGGGAGCTGATGGAGGACCCCCTGGACCTCGTCGGAACGCCAGGTGCTCGTGACCACCGGGTCCCAACCGTCGGCGCGGAGCGCCGCGAGGACCGTCTCGAGCCGGGCCCGGAACGGGGGCGCGAGCGCGTCGAGCTCGGCGGACCACGGGAGCAGCGCGAGGCCGAAGGTGGGGATCACCCAGCGGAGGTATCGCCCGGCGCGGAGAGGGCCCCTCGTTTGCACCACCGTGCCACGCCCCCGGCACCAAGCCGGCGCTTGGGGGGAGCCCTCAGCTGGTGGCCCACCGGCGCCGGAGCAGCACGGCGATCGCGGCCGCGCCCACCAGGAACGGGAGGCCGGTCGGACCGGGGAAGGCCCACCAGGGGCCGTCCGGGGTGAACGCCAGCGCGCCCGATCCGAGCGCTCCGCCGAGCACCACGTTGCCGGTCGCGTGCGCGGCGGCGGCGGGCCACAGGGCGTCCGCGCGGTCCCGCAGGGCCGTCAGCACGATGCGGTAGACGACCACCCCGAGGACGAAGCACGTCACCCGGGCCGGGGTCAGGTCCCCCATCCCGAACATCCCCCCGACGGTGACCGGGGGCGCCAGCGCCGCGACCACGAGGTGCCACGCGGCCCACACGAGGCCGAGGGCGAGCACGCCGACGCGGGGTCCCAGGGCGGCGCGGGAGACGGTGGTGCCCCCCGCGGCCCAGCCCAGCTCCTCGACGGTGCTGGTGATCAGCGCGACGGCGACGGCGCCGATCGCGGCGCTCGGGTCGAAGCCGGGGCCGGGGCCCACGGTCCCGGCGGCCCAGGCGATGGCCCCGGTCACGGTGACCAGCGCCGCGGTGAGCCCGACCGCGGGAAGGAGCGCGGGCTTGGGCGTGGTCCGCGGACGGGGGAGCCCGCGGGAGAGGAGGAAGGCGGCCAGGGCGGGGGTGGCGAGGAACACCAGCATCGGCGGGCCGGCGGTCTCGGCGTCGGTGGGCGCCACGACCAGGAAGGCCGCGGCGGGGAGGCCGAGCACGGCGGCGACGAAGGCCACGAACCGGGCCACGGCGCCGCGGCGGGCCACCGTCGGGGCGGGCGCGGCGACGTCGGGGGGAGGGGTCACGGCTGGAAGGCCCCACACCCGGGGTTGCCCACGTCGGCGCAGACCATGAGCAGCGCGTCGCGCCCTCGCCGGCCGCCGACCGCGAGGTTGCCCGCCTGGCAGGTGTGGGCCTCCGACGACGCCCGTACGCATGGCACCACCGTCGCCGCGCTCGCGTCGCCGGCGCGGCACGTGACCGTGCCGTACTCGGAGTAGCCATAGGTGGGGTCCTGGACGCCGCTCACCTCCTGCGCGCAGGTCCAGCCCGGCGCCTCTGCCGCCACGGGACCGGGCGCGTCGACGGGGTGGAGCACCTCGCTGCCGACGCTCCAGCGCAAGGTGCCCGGAGTCCGCGGCGTGCGGGTGGTCGGGATGCCGAGGGCCCCGGTGGCGCCCGGTTCGAGCTGGAGTCGCGGACGGGGGACGAGCCCGGGGGACGTGCAGCCGAGCTCCAGCGACGCGGTGGCGGCCCCGGTTGCGAGCACCAGGTTGCCCGCGCCGTTGTCGGTGGTCCGTGGCGCCTGGACCACGCACAGCACGAAGGTCTCGGCCCGCAGCCCCTTCGGCCCATCACAGCCGACCACGCCCGCCTGCGCCACCCCGTCCGAGGCCACCTCGCTCGGCTCGATCACGAGGCCGCAGGTCCACCCGGGGACGTGCACCGCGACGGGGCCGGTCCGGGCGTCCACCGGCGTGCCGTCCACCCGGAGGGACCAGACGAAGGGCGCGTCCTCCGCGCGCGCATGGGCAACCAGCAGGAGCCAGCTCATCCGAGGTCGTATCAAGGCGTCGAGCGTCGGCCGGGCGCCGCGCTCCCGCTACTCCACCCGCAGCACGGTCATCATCCCGCCCTGCTCGTGCCCGAGGAGGTGGCAGTGGAGCATCCAGTCGCCGGGGTTGTCCGGGTTGAGCAGCACGCGGAGGGTGGACCGGATGGGCACGTTCACGGTGTCCGCCCAGGTTCGAGCGGCGGGCGCCTCCCCGTCCAGGGAGAGGACCTCGAACGCGTTCCCGTGGAGGTGGAAGGGGTGCTCGGTGGCCGAGAGGTTCCGCACCTCGATGACCGTGGGCTCCCCCAGCGGGGCGGTGCGCACGGTGACGTCGGGCCACACCTCCCCGTCGATCATCCAGCTCTCGCCGTCCGCGCCCCCCTGCAGCACGTAGACGAGGTCGGTCCAGCCGGGGTCCGCCGACGGCGCCGCGTCGGGGAGCGGGAGCGCGGGGGCGCTGGTGTCCGCGGTGCCCTCCGTCTCGACGGAGAAGAGGCGTTCGGGGTCGCCCCAGCCGGCCCCCCCGGACGGCACGTAGCTGCGGGTCACCACGTCGGCCGCGGCGAGGGGGACGAGCAGCTCGACGCGGTCTCCGGGGGCCATCACCACCGTCTCGGGGGTGGACGGGGCCTCGAGCCCCTGATCCCCGCCGACGACGGTGGCCCCTGGCCAGGAAAGCGCGAGGTAGCCGGTGTTGGCGGCGTTGATGAGCCGCACCCGGCGCACTTCGCCGGCGGGACCCCGAAGGATGGGGTCGCGCTGCCCGTTCACGGTCCACACCTGGTCCTCGGGGTTGGTGAGCCCGTGCTCGTCGGCCTCGACCTCCCCCCAGGTGTCGAACACGAGGATGAGCTCGGGGAGCACGGGGTCGTCGGGGTCCTCGACCACGAGGGGGCCGTAGAGCCCGAGGTCCACCTGCCGGTCCACGTCCACGTGGGGGTGGTACCAGAAGGTGCCCGGGTGATTCAGCGGGACCACGTAGGTGAAGCTGGACTGCTCCGGCACCGGCGCGGAGAGCCAGGTCACGCCGTCCATCTCGAAGGGGGCGGCCACCCCGTGCCAGTGCACGGTGGTGGCTTCGGTCAGGGCGTTCTCGAAGTCCACGGTGAGCACGTCGCCCACGCGGGCGCGCAGGACCGGGCCGGGAGCGCTCCCCGAGTAGGCGAAGCCGTCATAGCTCACCCCGTCCACCTCGTGGGTGGCGCGGTCGGCGACCAGCGAGACGCGCACCGCGCCGTCGGCGGGGTCGAGGTCCGGGGCGTCGGGGGGCGAAACCAGGAGCGGCCGCTCCTCCGGGACGGCCGCGGTGTCGTCGGGGAGGGTGGAGGGGGTCGTGACCGAGTCGGAGGGGGTGCTGGACGCATCGACCGGGGGCGCGTGACAGGCGAGCGCGACGAGGAGCAGGCTCACGGCGCGGTCCGGCGGGTGGTGGTCATCTGCTGGTCCACCACCGTCCAGCCCCGCTCGGCGGCGAGGGCGGCCGGGTAGTTCCGGTGGGTGAGGGTGGCGGTGGCCTCGGGGTTGGAGCAGGTGGCGGCGAAGCGCCAGGTGTCGGTGCGGCTCGAGAGCGGGAGGAGGCGTGTGTCCGCCACCACGTCCACCGCGGCGAAGTGCGGCACGTTCAGCGTCCCGTCCGGCCCGGCGGTGACCCGCGCGTAGGCCTGCCCGGGCGCCCCGGCCGAGACGGCTCCGGAGACGAGGTGGTACACGTCCGCGGGGGGAAGGGCGGCCGACAGCGTGGCGACGCCGGCGCCCACCGAGGTCACCGTGACCTCGCCGATCACCCGCTCCTCCGGCACCCCCTTCTCGGCCGCCGTGAAGCGCCCGTCCCCGAACGGCCCCCACCCTACGTAGTCCACCCACCCGCCGGAGCGCCGCACCGCCCGGACCACGTCGCCCACCGCCGCGCCGACCCACCGCGTCGGATCGGTGCCGCTCTCCCGCGCGCCGGCCCAGTCGGGCAGCGCCGGCCCGTCCACAGGGCTCAGGGGGACGCCGTCGCAGCTCGCGCCGACGGTGAGGAACACGGCCCGGAGCGGCTCACCGGTGGGGAGCGCGTGCCCGGGGCCGACGTTCCGGGCGGTGGCCTCCACCACCAGCACCCCATCCTCCATCCGGGGCGCGACGTCCACCGCCCCGGCCAGGGCGAGCATCCCGCTCTCGGGCTGGCGCGGCCCGTACCAGCCGTGGATGCGCACCGAGCCGGGCGGGCGGGGCCAGCCGGTGGCCACGCCGATCCCGGCCGCGTCCTCGCCGGTGTCGTGGCCGTCGTAGAGGTCCGCGCCGCTGGCGGGGTCCGGGTCGGGCGGCATGTGGCAGCTCTGGCACGGCGCCGACGGGTTGAAGGGGCTCGCCTCCCACTCGGCCCAGGTGGTGTGGATGGGGAGTCGCCCCCCCGGCCAGCGGACCGGGTCGATGCTCGCCCCCTCCAGGAGCACGGGCTGCTCCTGCTGGTGGCAGCCCGCGCAGTACTGGGCCTGGTGGTAGAGCTCGCGGTGGACCGAGCCCATCCGCGGGTTGACCACGTCGTCCCAGGGGCCGAAGGTGAGCGGGTCCCAGTCGCCGAACACGGGGGAGGAGGGCTTCTCGGTGGGGCGGATGAGCGTGATGGCGCCCCCCAGCCCCGGCTCGGCGTGGGTGGGGTCCACCGACTCGATCTTGTGGCACACGTCGCAGTGGATGCCGTAGTCGAAGGCCAGGCCACGGGCGTCCAGGAGGTCGCGGCCGCCGAGCTCGCCGTCGATGCCGGGAGCGTGGCAGTCGGCGCACGCGCCGTAGCCCGGGGTGTCCTCGAGCACGCTCGGGCCGACCCGGCAGCGGTCCGCGGAGGTCCCGCTCCCCGGCGTGCTGGTGGGGGCCCAGCTCCCGCCCACGTCCGCGCAGGTCGCCGCGTCCAGCGCCTGCGCCATCCCCTGGTACACGTCGTGGACCGAGGGGTTCGAGGTCGCGGTGCGGTGCGGCGAGTCCCACCACGCCTCGTGGATCGAGATGTGGCAGTGCAGGCAGGCGGCCGAGCTCGTCTTCAGCGGGTCGCCCTCGCCCGGGTCCTGGAAGACGTAGGCCGGGTTGTCCGAGCGGTCGAAGCGGCGGAGCGCGATCACCATCGGCTCGGTGGTGCTCGTCCGCACCTCGTCCCCCTCGATGCGCGCGTCCGGGTGCGAGGCCATCACCACGGTGTCCCCCACCACGGTGAAGTCCACGGTGATGGTGACCTCGCCGGCGGCGTCGGTGGTCCAGCGGGTGGGGACGCCCCCCTGGAGGACCGACACCCCCGCCGCTGGCTCGCCGTCGAGTGTGACCTGCACCCGCAGCGAGCGAGAGGTCGGCTCGGTCGGGGTGGTGGGCGTCGTGGTCGTGCCCTGCGTGTCCGAGGTGCCCGTCGGGTCCGGGTCGGGGCCCGCGGGACCGGAGCAGGCGAGGAGGAGGCCGAGGAGCACGGGAGAAAGGTAGCACCGGGAGGGGGCGGTGGTGGGACCGGGGGCGGCCCGCGCCTCACCCCGCGCCGGTCTCCGACCGGGCGCCCCGCTCCGCGAGGTAGGGCAGGGCGACGCCGGAGAAGAACAGGATGGCCATCCCGACGGCCGCGGAGCGGTCCGGGACCTGGCCGAGCACGAGCCAGCCGCCCAGGGCGTTGAGCGCGGGGCCGGAGGCGCCGGCGGCGGCCACGGGGGCCGCGCGGCCGGTCCGGTAGGCCTCGGTCATCATGAGCTGGGCGAAGGTGGCGCAGAGCCCGCTCCCCGCGAGCCAGGCGTACACCCAGGGGTCGCGGGGCCAGGGGACGCCGAGGAGGAGGCAGGCGGCGACGGAGAGCACGGTGGCCACGAGCGTGAAGTAGAAGACGATGGTGACGGGGCCGTTGGTGGCGCTGGCCCGCCGGATGGACAGGTAGGCGGCGGCGCTGGTCAGGCCGGAGGCGAGCCCGGCCACCCGACCCAGGGTGTCGCCCGTCTCCGGCCGGGGGTGCGCGAGGAACAGGCTTCCGAGGAGCGAGCCGAGCACCGCCAGCCACACGAGCCGCGGGGTGCGCTCGCCGAGCACGAACGGGGCGAGCACCGCGACCCAGGCGCTGGCGGTCTGGTTGAGGAACGCGGACTCCCCCACGCCGAGGTGGCCCAGCGCGGTGAAGTACGCGATGAGCGACACCCCGCCGAACACGCCGCGCGCCCACAGCTCGGCCCGACCGTCGCCCAGGAGCTCGCGGGGACGCCGCAGCCCGATCAGCACGATGGCGACGAGGTTGACGCCCCCGCGCAGCGCGCTGGCCACGAAGGTGGAGAGCCCGGGATCGCGGGCGTAGGCGAGGCCGACGCAGATCGCCATCAAGGCGAAGAGCACGGCGGCCCCCAGCATGAGGGGCACACCGCGGACGGGGAGGCTCAGGCGCTACCCGGCTTCTTGCGCCGTACGGTGGGGGTGGCGGCCGCCGGCTCTGCCTTCCCCGCCTTGGCGGTCGCGGCCTTCTTCGTGGCGGTCGGCTTCTTCGTGGCGGTCGACGGCTTCTTGGCGGTCTTCGCGCCCGTGGCCGCCTTCTTGGTGGCGGGGGCGGCCTCGGCGGCGGCGCGCTTCGCGGGCGCCTTGGACTTCGCCCCGACGACCTTCTTCACCCCGACGGGCCGGGGCGGGCCCCGGCGTCCCCGTCCGGCGCGCTTGACCGGCGGTCCGGCCTCCCGTCGCGCGGCGAGCAGGCCTGCGGCCTCGTCGACGCCGAGCTGGTCCGGGTTGGCGCCCTTGGGGAGGGACGCGTTGGTGGTGCCGTCGGTCACGTAGGGGCCGAAGCGGCCCTTCATCAGCTTGATCGGCGCCTTGGAGACCGGGTCCACGCCGATCTCGCGCAGGGGTTCGATCCCGGCGCGGCCCCGGCGGGCGGGGGCGGCCAGCACCTGGAGCGCCTGCTCGAGGCTCAGGTCCAGGACGGACATGCCGGCCGGGACGGAGCGGGTCTCCTTGCCGCAGCGCACGTAGGGCCCGAAGCGCCCGTTGGAGGCGATGACCTCTTCCCCGTCCTTCTTCCCCAGGGTGCGCGGCAGGGAGAGGAGGCGCAACGCGGTGTCGAGCTCGAGGCCGTCGGGGCTCATCCCGGGCAGGAGCGAGGCGCGGGGCGGCTTCTCGCCTTCGCCCGCCTCGCCGAGCTGCACGTAGGGGCCGAAGCGTCCGTTGAACAGGAACACCGGGGTGCCGGCGCGGTCCTTGCCGAGCTCGCGCGGGCCGTTGGCCTTGCCGTCCAGCCGGGCCACCGCCCACTCCACGTTGACCTCGTCGGGGGCGACGTCCTCGGGGAGGTCGGCCGTCCGCTCGCCCTGGGCGAGGAAGGGGCCGTAGCGCCCGACGCGCACGGTCACGTCCGCGCCGATGGGGATGGTGCAGACCTCACGCGGATCCGCGCTCGCCTCGGCCTGCCCGAGCCGGGTGCGGAGGCCGCTCGCGCCCAGGTAGAACGCGCGCAGCGTGCCCACCCAGTCCTTGCGACCCATGGCGATGGAGTCGAGGTCGTCCTCCATCTTCGCGGTGAAGTCGTAGTCCACCAGCTCGGTGAGGTGCTTCTCGAGGAGCCCGGTCACCGCGAAGGCGGTGAAGGTGGGGACCAGCGCGGTGCTCTTCTTGAAGACGTACTCGCGCGCGAGGATCTTCTCGATGATGTCGGCGTAGGTGGAGGGGCGTCCGACGCCGAGGCGCTCGAGCTCCTTCACCAGGGTGGCCTCGGTGAGCCGGGCGGGGGGCTGGGTGGTGTGCCCCTTGGGTTGGAGCGACTCGGCGCGCGCCGGATCGCCGGGGGCGACGGCGGGGAGGAGCTTCTCCTGATCGGCCAGCTCGGCGTCGGGATCGTCGGAGCCCTCCACGTAGGCGCGGCGGAAGCCGGGGAACTCGATGGTCTTGCCCGAGGCGGCGAAGCGCGCGTCCGCCACGTCCACCGAGACGGAGACGAGCTGTCCGGTGGCGTCCGCCATCTGGCAGGCGACGGTGCGCTTCCAGATGAGCTCGTAGAGGCGCGCGTCGTCGGCGTCCAGCTCGCGGCGGGCTTCGTCCAGGCCGCGGAAGCGCGCGCCCGCGGGCCGGATGGCCTCGTGCGCCTCCTGGGCGTTCTTGGCCTGCGACTTGTAGAGGCGCGGCGAGGGGGGCAGGTACTCGGCGCCGTAGGCGCCGTGGATGAGGCCCCGCGCGGCGGCGATGGCCTGGTCCGACAGCGCCGTGGCGTCGGTGCGCATGTAGGTGATCCAGCCGCGCTCGTAGAGGCGCTGGGCGATCTGCATGGTGCGCTTGGCGGTCCAGCGGAGCTTGCGGTTGGACTCCTGCTGGAGGGTGGAGGTGGTGAAGGGCGGCGCGGGGCGGTCCCGGTAGGGGCGCGCGTCGACCTTCCCGATCCGGCCGGGCTGCCCCCGGAGCCGCTCGGCCAGGGCCCGGGCTTCGGCCTCCACCAGGAGGCGGACATCCTTGGCCTTCAGCGCTCCGGTGGTCTCGTCGAAGTCCTTCCCGGTGGCGATGCGCTTCCCGCCCACCTCGACCAGGGTCGCGGCGAGCGAACCCTTGGGGGTGGCGAAGCTCGCCTCGAGATCCCACCAGGTCCCGGCCCGGAACGCGAGGCGGGCCCGTTCGCGGTCCACCACGAGGCGGACGGCGACCGACTGCACGCGGCCGGCGGAGAGCTTGGGGCGGACCTTCTTCCACAGGAGCGGCGAGACGTCCCAGCCGTACAGGCGGTCCACGATGCGGCGCGTCTCCTGGGCCCGGACCAGGTGCTGGTCCACGTCGCGGGCGTGCGCGAGCGAGGCGCGGATGGCTTCTTCGGTGATCTCGTGGAACACGAGCCGCTTCACCGGCACCCGGGGCTTCAGCACCTCGAGGAGGTGCCAGGAGATGCTCTCCCCTTCGCGATCCTCGTCGGTCGCGAGGTAGAGCGCCGAGGCGTCCTTGAGGAGCTCCTTGAGCCGGGCGACCTGCTTCTTCTTGTCGTCCGGGACGACGTAGATGGGCGCGAAATCCGCCTCGACGTCCACGCCGAAGTCCCGCCAGGGCTTCCCCTTGAGCCGCTCCCGGACCGGCGCCGGGATGTCCGCCCCGGACTCCGGAAGGTCCCGCACATGGCCCACGGAGGCCTCGACCACGTAGGAAGAACCCAGGAATTTCTGGATGGTGTTCTTCTTGGTCGGGGACTCTACGATGACCAGCGGCTTCGACATGGGACGGGTGCGTATCTCGTGCGTTAGTCTCGGACCGTGCCGGATGTGGTCGAGCGCTATCTCGACTTCCTGGGTGCCGAGCGCGCCGCCTCGGCCCACACGCTCCGGGCCTATGGCGTCGATCTGCGCGATCTGGCCGCGTTCGTGGCCCCTCGCGACCTCCTCGCCGTCACGGTGCTGGACCTCCGGCGCTGGCTCGCCCGGCGGGGTGGCGCCCCGTCCAGCACCCTGCGGCACATCTCCGGCTTTCGCACCTTCTACCGGTGGACCCTGCGTGAGGGCCTCCTCACCGAGAGCCCGGCCGAGCGCCTGGCCACGCCGAAGGTGCCTCGCTCGCTCCCTCGGGTCCTGGAGGTGGACGAAGCGAGCGAGGTCGTCGAGTCGCCCTCGGGGAGCGAGTGGCGGAAGGTCCGCAACGCGGCGCTCCTCGAGCTCGCCTACGGGGCCGGCCTGCGCGTGAGCGAGGTGGCGGGGCTCGACGTCGCCGACGTCGACCTGCACGAGGGCCTGGTGCGGGTACGCGCCGGCAAGGGGAGGAAGGACCGGGTGGTCCCCGTCGGTCCGCCAGCGGTGGACGCCACGCGGGCCTGGCTCTCGGAGCGCGGCGCGGCCGCCGGCCCGCTCTTCACCAACGTCCGCGGCGGCCGGCTCACCGTGCGCGGCATCTACGACGTGGTGCGCGGCTCGGGGGCGAACAACGGGCTCGCGGGCGTCCATCCGCACGCGCTCCGGCACTCCTTCGCCACTCACCTGCTCCGCGGCGGCGCGGACATCCGGTCCATCCAGGAGATGCTGGGGCACGCGAGCCTGTCCACCACGCAGCGGTACACCCACCTCGAGATCGAGGAGCTCCAGCGCGCCTGGCGGAAGGCCCATCCGCACGGCCGGGATACGGGAGGGGGCCGCTGATGTCCAAGAAGCCCCTCACCACAGAAGAACGTACGTTCATCGAGTCGATCGTCGCGATCCGTACGGAGGGGACGCACTACGACGTGCTCGGGATCGACCAGTCCGCGCCGGTGAAGGAGGTCGAACGCGCCTACTTCACCCTGGTCCGCACCTGGCATCCCGACCGCTTCTACGCGCGCGACACGGGCGAGCTCAAGCTCACGATCGACGAGAACTTCGACGCGTTCACCCAGGCGTATTCGGTCCTGAAGAACGAGGCCCAGCGCGGCGCCTACGACCGCGAGCTGCGTCGGAAGGGGCTCGCGCCCAAGCCGCGTCCGCCCATCTCGGCCGCGGACGAGCCGATGCCCACCGAGCACGTGGTGGAGGTCCAGCGCTCCGGGACCTCCCTCAAGGTTGGGACACCGGACCTCGGGGATCGACCCACCTCGGTGTCGCGGGAGGTGCCCCGGCACACGGGCGCGCCACCGGGGGTCCAGCGCCTCAAGCAGCAGCTCGCGCTGCAGCTCGCCAAGGCCCGGGGGCACTTCGAGGCGGGGAAGGCCGCGGCGGCGGCGGGGAACTGGCCCCAGGCCGAGAGCGCCTACTACCTGGCCACCCGGTACGACAACCGCAACGCGGAGTACCAGACGGCCTTCCAGGAGGCGGCGCGGCGGGCCCGGCTGGGGCGGGTGGCGGTCTACATCCAGCAGGGAGACGGGGCGGCCAGCTACGGCCGCTACCGCGAGGCCATCGCGCTCTACCAGAAGGCGTGCGACTGTGACCCGCCTGACGGGACGGCCTACTTCAAGCTCGCGCAGATGCTCCTCTCCTCGGAGGACGACGTGCGCGGCGCGGTGGACGCGATGCGGAAGGCCGTCACGCGGGACCCTCGGCAGATCGAGTGGCGGCTCGCCCTCGCCGACCTCTACGAACGCGCGGGGCTCAAGCAGAACGCCCTGCGGGAGGCCCGCGCGGTGCTGGACCTGGACCCCCGGAACCCCAAGGCCGGCCCGTTGGCCAAGCGGCTCCGCACCGAAGTCTGAGGGGTCCGAGGGGGGACCCGTGGGGGTCGTCCCCACGGCGTCGGGGCCGGCGCGTGGGGAGCGTGCGTGCGTTAGGAAGCCCACGGAGGTCGTTTGTCCAACACAGTGGTGGTCGGAGCGCAGTGGGGCGACGAAGGGAAGGGCAAGATCGTCGACCTGCTCGCGGAGCGCAGCCGCTGGGTGGTGCGGTACCAGGGCGGGAACAACGCCGGCCACACGCTCGTGGTGAATGGACGCAAGGTCATCCTCCACCTGGTCCCGAGCGGCATCCTCCAGGAGGGCTGCACCTGCGTGATCGGCAACGGCGTCGTGGTGGACCCCGGGGTGCTTCTGCACGAGCTGGACACGCTGGCGGCGGGCGGAAATCCGGTGGATCCGTCGCGTCTGGTGCTCTCCACCGAAGCGCACCTCATCCTGCCCTGGCACCGGGCGCTCGATCGGGCGCGGGAGCAGGCGCTCGGCGACCGCCGGATCGGCACCACCGGGCGCGGCATCGGTCCGGCCTACGAGGACAAGGTGGGTCGGCGCGGGCTCCGGGTGGCCGATCTCTTCGACCGCGAGGCCCTCGCCGCCCGGGTGGGCGAGCTGCTCCCCGACCACAACCGCCGCCTCGTGGAGTGGTACGGCGAAGCCCCCATCTCGCTCGAGGCCACCCTCGCCGAGCTCGACGCGGCCGGCGAGCGGCTGCGGCCCTATGCGCGGCCGGCGACCCGCCTGCTGTTCGAGGCCTGGAAGCGCGCCGAGCCCATCCTCTTCGAGGGGGCGCAGGGCACCTTCCTCGACGTGGACCACGGCACCTACCCGTTCGTCACCTCCTCCAACACGGTGGCGGGCTCCGCCTGTGCCGGCGCCGGGATCGGGCCCACCGCGATCGACGAGGTGATCGGCATCGCCAAGGCCTACAGCACCCGCGTGGGCGCCGGGCCCTTCCCCACCGAGCTGGACGACGCGCTGGGCGCGCGGATCCGCGAGGTGGGCCACGAGTTCGGGGCCACCACCGGCCGCCCCCGCCGGTGCGGCTGGTTGGACACCATGCTCCTGCGGCACGCGGTGATGGTCAACGGCCTCACCTCGCTCGCCCTCACCAAGCTCGACGTCCTCACCGGCCTCGGGCCGCTGAAGATCGGCCTCGCCTACCGCGGGCTCGAGGACGTCCCCGCGGGCGCCGCCGGCCTCTCGCGCGTCGAGGTGGACTACGAGGAGGTCGAGGGCTGGACCCAGGACCTCTCGGGCGTGCGCGCCTGGGGCGACCTGCCCGGCGCAGTGCGCGACTACGTGGGGCGGGTGGAGGAGCTGGTGGGGGTGCCGATCCGCCTCCTCGGCGTCGGCCCCGGGCGTGAGGCGGTGATCGAGCGGTGATCCCGCTCCTGTGGATGGCCTGCGTGCCGCCCGAGGAGGGCGACGACACCCCCGTGCCGCCGGTGGCCGCGCCTGCAGAGCCGTCCTTCGACGCCGATCATCGCCTCCTCGTGACCGAGCTGGGCGCGGTGCACGCCTACGGCGAGGACGGGACCCGGGAGGAGAGCTGGGACGTGGCGGAGGCCACGGGGGACCCGACCTGCCTCTCCGGCCTCTGCCGCGCCGAGGGCATCACGGTGGACGGCGAAGCCCTCATCCTCTCCTGGGCGCTCCAGAACGGGCAGTCCACCTACGGCGGCCTCGTCTGGCTCGACCCGGTGGACGGCGGTTGGACCACCGGCGCCGCGGTGGACGGCTGGCGCTACCCGCACGAGGTCCAGCGGGACCCCACCGCGGACCGCTACCTCGTGGTGGACGCCATCGCCGACGGCATCTACTGGGTCCCGGCCGACCGCGCCGCGGGGCCGGAGGACGCGGTCCACGTGCTGGCGGGAGACACCGCGGACACCGACGGCGCCCACATCCCCAACGGGATGCGCATCTTCGTCGAGGGGGAGCGCGTCTACCTCCTCGTGACCTACCGGGGGGACGACGCCCGCAGCCCCGGGAGCGAGACCGGGCGACTCCTCCTCTGGGACGTGGCCGACCCGTCACGTCCGCGGCGGGTGTGGAGCTTCCCGGAGACGGGCAACCTCCAGGCGCCCCACGACCCCAGCGTCCACCTTCGTGATGGCCGGTGGCACATCGTGTACGCGCACTCGCACGGCGACGGGGGGGAGCTCGGCAGCATCGGCGTCGCCGTGACCGACGATCTCGAGGTGCAGCCCACCTATCTGGCCGACTTCCGCGACCCCGAGGACCGGTGGTTCTTCCCCCGTGGGGCGCTCTGGACCGGCGACAACGAGCTCATCGTCACCGACACCGGTGGGGCCGGACCGGCGGGTGCGGTGTACCGCATGGCCTTCCCCGGGCTGCCCGAGCCCTCGGGGCGCCCCGGCGCCTACCGGGCCGACGGCAGCACCCAGGACTTCGTGGACCTGGAGGGCATCGAGGTGTTCGCCGACGGCTTCGACGAGACCTACCGGTCCGTGCTCTGGGCGCGGTGACCGCCGAGTACACGGGAGGACCTGCAGCGGTCCTCCCCTCGGAAGCTCAGTAGCGGTTGGGGTTGCTCTCCACGAACGTTCCCGGCGCCTGGCTGCCGCAACAGCCCGCCACGTTGTTGTCCACGTAGTAGTAGATGGTGGCCGTGGAGTTGTCGTCGTCCACGTCGCAGGTGGCGCCCACGCGCACGTAGGTGGTGCGATCCGTGCAGCTCCCCCCCGAGCCGCCCTGGCAGTTCACCGAGTAGTTGCAGCGCACCATCCCGTCGGGCTTGAACCCGAGCGAGGACCAGCCCGCCTTCGACGGGTCCCACGCCCGGAGCGCCTTGGTCAGGGAGGTCCCCGGGTTGGTGCTCGCCTCCACCCACCGGTCGTTCTGCGTCTGGTAGGCGACCTCGGCCACGGCGATGCCGTTCATCATCGGGCGGGCTTCCGCCTTCTTGGCCTTGAGCTGCATCACCTGGAAGTTCGGGATCGCGATCGCGGCGAGGATCCCGATGATCGCCACCACGATCATCAGCTCGACGAGGGAGAAGGCGGACCGACGCATTCCTCACGTATGCCACGATCCGCGGGCGTCCGCACGGGGGAGCGGCTCAGCCCTCGAAGCTCCGGACCATGAGCTCCTCGATCGCCGTCCGGCCCGAGGGCAGCAGGTAGCGGGTCCCCGTGCCGCAGTAGTCCGGCGTGTCGATGACCGGCGTGCCGGCCACCCAGTCGTCGCGGTTCCACCGGAACCACGCTTCCTTGTCCTGATCGAACACCCACAGGCGCTTGTTCCACATCCGGGCGAGCTCGACCGACCAGCCGGTCCCACCGGTCACGGTCCCGTCCTCCTGGATGGTGCCGATCACGAACACCACCTGGGCCCGGCTCACCTGGTGCCAGAGGCTCTGGAGCACCCGGCGGATCATGTTGCCTTCGGAGTACCCGCGGCGGAGGCGCCGGGCCACGTAGGCGAGGGAGACCTCGCCGGCGCCCAGCTCCTGCTCGGTGAGCGGGTGCGCCCCGCGGGTGCGCGCCTGGACGTGCCCGTCGAAGGTGAAATTCACCTCGCGAACCCCCCAGCGCTCGGCGGCCTCGCCGAACGCCGACTCGGTGCCGTGCGCCCCCCCGCTGTAGAGCGTGGCCTCGCCGGGCTTCAGGCGCAGCGTGGGGACCGTCCGGACCTCCTCCCGGGCGGTGAAGGTGGCGGCGTCGAGGCGGATGGGCTGGAGCGGCTCCTCGGCGCCACGGACCCGGCGGGCGTGGAGCCACACGTGGGTGCGCTCGGGCACGAGCTCGATGCTGATGTCGCCCAGGCCCGGGCTGTCCGGGTAGCTGCGCGCCGCGTACCAGACGGCGAGCTCCCGGCGCTGGGCGAGCTCCTTCATGGCGTCCCACTCCGATCCGGCCGGCTCCGTGCCGTCCACGATCAGGATCCGGGGGCGGAACTCCATGACGTGGCCCAGCGTGTCGAGGAGCGCCTCGATCGAGGCCACGGTCGGCAGGGTGCCCCGGGTGTGATGGATGACGCGATGGCGCTCCACCTGGAACCGTGCCTCGGCCCGCTCGAGCGGGCGCATGTGCCCCCCGAGCCCGGCCAGGAGCGAGTCGTAGCCGTCCCGCACCGTGTGCACAGGGTCGTGGACGGCCACGTGCAGCACCGCGTCGCCCCGGAGCAGCCGGTCGAGCGCGAGCTGGATGAGGAGCGCGGTCTTGCCCGTGCCCGGGCGCGCGCGGACCACCCCGATCTCCCCGGCACGCAGACCCCCGTGCAGCGCCACGACGAGCGTGCGCAGGGGCCCCCGGTCGAGGAGTTCGGTGCCGGCCACGTCGCTACGAGGCCTTCTTCTCGGCCTGGTACTTCTTGATCAGCTCGTCGGTGACCGAGGAGGGGGCCACGGCGTACCGCGCGAACTCCATCGAGAACTCCGCCTTGCCCTGGGTGCCGGAGCGCAGGGTGGTGGAGTAGCCGAACATCTCGGACAGCGGGACCTCGGCCTCGAGGCGGGTGAAGCTGTCGGCTTCCTCCGACCCGATGATGATGCCGCGGCGCTGCATGATGGTGCCCACCATCGCGCCGTGGAACTCGGCCGGACCCTCGATGCCGACCTTCATGATCGGCTCGAGGACCACGGGCTTGGCCTTGAAGTACGCCTCCTTGAACCCGCCGATGGCGGCGAGCTGGAAGGCGATGTCCGAGGAGTCCACCGCGTGGGCCGAGCCGTCGTTGATGGCGCAGCGGATGTTGACGACCGGGGCGCCGATGAGCTCGCCCTTCTCCAGGCACTTGCGGAAGCCCTTGTCGCAGCTCGGGATGAACTCGCGGGGGATGGAGCCACCGACGATGTCGTCGAGGAACTCGTAGTCCTTGCCCTCGATCGGCTCGACCCAGCCCGCCACGCGGCCGTACTGGCCGGAGCCGCCGGTCTGCTTCCGGTGGGTGTAGTTGAAGTCGGCGCGCTGCGAGATGGTCTCGCGGTAGGCGACGCGCGGCGGCGAGGTGACGACCTCACAGGCGTACTCGCGCTTCATGCGCTCGACGTACACGTCGAGGTGGAGCTCGCCCATGCCCGAGATGATGGTGTCGCCGGTCTCGGGGTCGGACGAGACGCGGAAGGTGGGGTCCTCCTTCGAGAAGCGCCGGAGCGCCTTCGACATGTTGGACTGGCCCGCCTGGGTCTTGGGCTTGATGGTGAGGTCGATGACCGCCGCAGGGACGTGGATCGAGCTCATGGCGACCTCGAGCGTCCCGTCGTGGAAGGTGTCGCCCGAGTAGCAGTCGACGCCGAAGATCGCGATGATGTCGCCGCAGCTGGCGTCCTCGATGTCCTCCATCTCGTTGGAGTGCATGCGGACGAGCCGGCCCGCCTTGATCTTCTGGCCGCTGCGGGCGTTCACGATGGTGTCGCCGCGGCGGATGGTGCCCTGGTAGACCCGCAGGTAGGTGAGCTGCCCGTAGCGTCCGTCCTCGAGCTTGAAGGCCAGCATGAGCAGCGGGCCCTTGGGATCGGAGGGGATGACCAGGGGGGCCTCGTCGTGGGCGAGGTCCACCGCGCCGTTCTCCACATCCGGGGGGGCGGGGAGGAACTTGATGACGCCGTCGAGGAGGAGCTGCACGCCCTTGTTCTTGTAGGCGGAGCCGCACATCACCGGCACGAGCTTCATCGCGATGGTGGCGCGCCGGATCGCCTCGACCAGCGTGTCCTCCTGCACGTTCTCCTCGAGGATCTGCTCGGTGAGCTCGTCGGAGAACATGGACACGTTGTCGAGGAGCTCCTCGCGGTACTTCCGCGCGTCGTCCACGAGGTCGGCGGGGATGTCCCCCTCGTGGATGTTCTCGCCGTTGTCGCCGTCGAAGGTGAAGGCGCGCATCTTGACGAGGTCCACCACGCCCTTGTGCTTCTCCTCGAGCCCGATGGGGATCTGGAGCATCACGGCGTTGTGGCCGAGCTTGTCCTTGAGCTGCTGGCGGACGCGGAACGGGTTGGCGCCCTGCCGGTCGCACTTGTTCACGAAGGCGATGCGCGGGACGTTGTAGCGGCGCATCTGCCGGTCCACCGTCATGGACTGGGACTGCACGCCGGCCACCGCGCAGAGCACGAGGATGGCGCCGTCGAGGACGCGGAGCGCGCGCTCCACCTCGATGGTGAAGTCCACGTGGCCCGGGGTGTCGATGATGTTGACGTGGTGCTCGATGGCGTCCGGGGTCTGGGTGTCCTTCCAGGAGCAGTGCGTGGCCGCGGACTGGATGGTGATCCCGCGCTCGCGCTCGAGGTCCATCGAGTCCATGGTGGCGCCGACGCCGTCCTTGCCCTTCACCTCGTGGATGGCGTGGATGCGGCCCGTGTAGAACAAGATCCGCTCGGTGAGCGTGGTCTTGCCCGAGTCGATGTGGGCGCTGATGCCGATGTTCCGGATGAGATGAAGGTCGGTGATCACGTGTACTCCAGGCGGGCGTGCCCGCGGGGCGCGGCGACTAACACGACCCGACGTGGGGGCAAGCCGACGCGCGGTGCAAGCTAGTCGCGGTTCGCGCGTTGAAAAGCAGCGGTCGTCGTGGTTACGTGCCGACCGACCTTTCACCTGCCGAGGAAACATGCGTCATCGTTCCCTGATCTCTGTGCTTGCCGTGTCCCTGGGCTTCGCCCTCGCCTGCACGGGCGGCGGTTCGACCACCGCCCCTCCGGCGCCCCCCGCGCCCGAGGCGCCGGCCCCCACCGCCACCTCCGGCGGGTTCGGGGTCCCCGAGTGCGACGACTACGTGAAGAAGATGGAGGAGTGCGTGAAGAACATGGACGCCACCTCCAAGGCGGCCATGGAGTCGAGCCTCGCCGCGAGCAAGACCGCCTGGCAGCAGGCGGCGAGCACCCCCGAGGGCAAGGCCACGCTCAAGACCGCGTGCGCGGCGGCCGCGTCGGCGATGCCGCCGTCGTGCGGCAGCGCCACCGCCACCGGCGGCACGTCCACCACCGTCACCACCGACGGCAGCGGGACCACCACCACCACCACCACCGGCACCGGCACCACGGTGACGACCAAGAGCGACGGCACCACCACCGCCACCACCGGCGGCACCACGACCACCACCAAGAGCGACGGCGGCACCTCCGCCAGCTCCGGGTCGGGCTCCTCCTCGGTGAAGCAGGGCACGCCCCCGGGCGGCGTCCGCACCGACGGCAAGGGCGGCACCTCGCGCAGCGGTGGCAGCACCGGCGGCAGCAGCGGCGGGACCTCCCGTGGCGGCAGCTCGGGCGGCAAGGACAACAACACCAGCGGCGGCTCCGGCTCCGGAAAGGGCGGCGCCACGCGCTGATTTGTCGAGGGGAGGACCCCTGCAGGTCCTCCCCTGCATTTCTTGGCGGAAGACCGCCAAGAAAAGCACCCCACCCCGGCGACTCAGCACGCCCGGTGGGGGGCGGGTAGGCGCCGTGGGCGCGCGAGACGGGTGGCGGTGGCGGACCCGAGATTCGGGTGCCTCCGACGGAGGGGGACCGTGGCGGGTCCCTACGCGCGTGCGAGGGCGAGGAGCCCGCGGCGGGTGTGGACGGCGGCCATCTGGCGGCGCCAGTTGACGTCGCCGTGGGTGCTCCCCTGCGGCCGGGTCTGCTTGTAGACGAGGTCGGCGACGGCTTCGACCGCCTCGGTGTCCATGGGGCGCCCGAGGAACGGGTCGAGCCCCCGGACGGGCTTGGGCTGGGGGTTCACGGCGCCCACCACGATCTCGAGCGCGGTGGGCACGTCCCCCTCCCAGGTGCCCTGGATGGCGAGTCCGAGCTGGGGGAAGTCGATGCTGTCGCGGGTGCGGAGCTTCTGGTAGCTGCCGCGTGCGCCGGCCGGGGGGAGGGGGATGCGGACGGCGGTGAGCAGCTCGCCCTTCGCGATCCGCAGGTGGTCCATGCCGTTGAACTGAAAGAGCTCGCGCAGCGGCAGGCGGCGGGTGCCCTGGGGGCCGAGCAGCTCGATGGTGGCGTCCGCCGCCAGCAGGACGGGCACGGTGTCGCTGGACTGCGTGGCGACGCAGGTCTTGGGCCCGCCCACGACGTGGCACCAGGTGCCCTCGGCCTTCAGGCAGTAGCCCAGCGCGCGCCGCCAGAACTCGGTCTGGTTGTAGTAGAGGCAGCGCGTGTCGAGCATCACGTTGCCGCCCAGGGTGGCCATGGACCGGATCTGGGGACCGGCCACGACGCCGGCGGCGGCGGCCAGCGCGGGGAGGTGCTGGCGCACCCGCGGGTCCGTGGCGACCACGTCCATGGTCACGCTCGCGCCGATCACCAGCGTGTCGCCCTCGACCTCCACCGCCCCGGGGAGGTCCCCGATGGCGATCACCACCTTGGGTCGGACGATCCGGTGCTTCAGGTTGGGGAGCAGGTCGGTCCCGCCGGCCAGGTACATGGCCTCGGGCGACCAGGCGGAAACGGCGTCCGCCCAGCTCCGGGCGCGCAGGTAGTCGAAGCCGTCCATCCTCAGCATGGCTACTTCGCGGCCTCGGCGCTGGCGCCGCGGGCGCGGAGGGCGTCCAGCACGCGGTCGGGGGTGAAGGGGATGCGGCGGAGGCGGATGCCTACCGCGTCGTGGATGGCGTTGGCGATGGCGGGGATGATCGGATGCAGCGGGCCTTCGCCCGCCTCCTTGGCCCCGTAGGGGCCGCCCGGGTCGATCGTCTCCACGATGGAGGCGACGAAGTCCGGGCACTCCTTGGCGGTGGGGATGCGGTAGTCGAGCAGGTTGGGGCCGGTGTGGAGGCCGCGTTCGTCGAAGGTGTGCGCCTCCATGATGGCCTCGGCGTAGCCCATGTAGACGCTGCCCTCGATCTGCCCCTCCACCAGCGCCGGGTTCAGCGCGCGGCCGCAGTCGTGGGCGGCCCACACCTTCTCGACCCGCACCACGCCTGTCTCCGGGTCCACCGCCACCTCGCACACGTGCGCGGTGGTGCTGTAGGCGGGCGAGGCGCCGATGGTGCCCCCCCGGTAGTCCCCGCCGACCTTGCGGGTGCGGTAGCCGCCGGAGGCGACCAGGGGGACCCCGCCCGCGGCCTCGGCGAGCTGGAGGACCTCGCGGCTGGCGAGCTGCTTCCCGGGCTCCTCGCGATCGAAGTAGAAGCCGAGCGCCACGCCCACCCGCTCGGCCGGGATGCTCCAGAGGGCCGCGACGGCGGCCACCATGCGCTCCCGCAGGGACCGGGCGGCTTCCTGGGCGGCGATGCCGCACATGTAGGTGACCCGCGAGCTGTACGCGCCGAGGTCCACGGGGACGAGGTCCGAGTCGGCGGAGACCACCGCCAGGTCGTCCGGGGGCACGCCGGTCTCCTCGGCCACGATGTAGGCGAGCATGCCGTCGCTGCCCTGCCCGATGTCGTTGCTGCCCGAGAAGATGGTGATCTTCCCGCTGCGATCGGCCCGGAGCATCACCCCGGACTGGGGCATCTCGTTGGGGTAGACCGGGTAGGCGGTGCCCGAGATGTACATCGACGTGGCCACCCCCAGGCCGCGGCCGAAGGGGAGCTTCCCGCGCCGCTCCCGCCAGCCCGACGCCCGCTCCACCGAGTCGAGGCAGGCCAGCACCCCGGTGGAGGGCACCAGCTGCCCGTTCACGGTGTGATCGCCGCTCTTCATCGCGTTGCGACGCCGGATGGCGATCGGGTCCATCCCGAGCTTCTCGCACACCTCGTCCAGCGCGCACTCGAAGGCGAAGCGCGGCTGCACCGAGCCGTGGCCGCGCTTGGGGCCGCAGCAGGGCTTGTTCGTGTAGACCCGTTTGCTGCGGAAGTGGTAGCTGCCGAAGGCCACGGGGCCGGCGAGGAGCTGCCCCGAGTAGTAGGTCGTGACCAGCCCGAAGCTGTGGTAGGCGCCGCCGTCCACCAGGATGTCGCTCTCCACGGCGGTGATGGTGCCGCTCGCGTCCGCGCCCACCTTGAAGTGCATGTGCATCGGGTGGCGCCCCCGATGGGCGTAGAAGACCTCCTCGCGGGTGTAGAGCATCTTCACCGGCCGACCCGCCTTGCGGGCCAGGGCCGCCGAGGCGAACTCGAGGTCGAAGGGCTCGGACTTCCCGCCGAAGGCGCCCCCCAGCACGGGCTGGACGACGCGGATCTTCTCCTGCGCCACACCGAGCACCTTGGCGAGCTCGCGGTGCAGGTAGTGGGTGACCTGGGACGCGCTCCACACGGTGAGCTGCCCGTCCGCCGACCAGGCGGCGACGGCGCAGTGGGGCTCGATGGCGGCGTGGGTGGAGCCCTCGTAGAACCAGTCGTCCTCGACCACGGCGGTGGCCGCCGCGAAGCCCGCCGGCACGTCGCCGAAGGCGAGGTCCACCTCCTTGCACACGTTGTCGGCCCGGGGGCGGCCCTTCCAGTCCGCGTCGTGGACCAGCGGCGCCCCGGCGGCGGCGGCCGCGCGGGGATCGAAGACGGGGGGGAGCGGTTCGTAGACGACCTGGATGGCGTCGCAGGCCCGGATCGCCGTCTCCTCGTCCACCGCCGCCACGGCCGCGATGGCCTCGCCCACGTAGCGGACCTTGCCGACCGCGAGCGCGGTCTCGTCGGGCGTCCACGGGATGACGCAGTAGGGCGTGGGGAGCTCGCTCCCGACCAGCACCGCGTACACGCCGGGCATCCCCTCGGCCGCGGAGGTGTCGATCGAGACCAGCCGGGCGTGGGCGTGCGGGGAGCGCAGGAACTTGCCGTGCGCCATGCGGGGCAGCGCGATGTCGTCGGCGTAGATGGCCTCGCCCGTGGCCTTGCGGATGGCGTCCGCCTTGCGCCCCCGCGCGCCCAGGACGTTGAAGCCGGGGGCGGGCTCGCCGTAGCGGACGGGCACCTGGCGGGCGCAGCCCTTCGCCGCGAGCTTCACCGCCTCGAAGATCTTGGTGTAGCCGGTGCACCGGCAGAGGTTCCCCGAGAGCGCCTCGCGGATGTCGGCGTCGGAGGGGTCCGGGGTGCGATCGAGGAGCGCGCGCGCGGAGAGGATCATCCCCGGCTGACAGAACCCACACTGGAGCGCCCCGCACACGTCGAAGGCGCGCTGCACCGGGTCGGGACCCTCGGGGGTGGCGACCCCTTCGATGGTGGTGATCGCCTTCCCCTCGGCCGAGCGGGCCAGGGTCAGGCAGGACAGCGCCGGCTTCCCGTCGATGAGCACGGTGCAGGCGCCGCAGTCGCCCTTGTCGCAGCCCTGCTTGGTGCCGGTGAGCCCGGCCCCGTAGCGAAGCGCCTCGAGCAGCGTCCAGGCGGGGGGCACGGCCACCTCGATCGGCTCGCCGTTGACCCGAAGGTGGAGGAGCGACTTCATTCGCGCGGCTAACCCGGGGCGGGGTGTGGACCTACCGGCCCTGGGCTGGGCGGTCGGCCGCGCTACGGAGCGGCCCGCTCTTTGCCGCGTGGGGTTCGTGCCCCGGCGCGCTACGCTCGCCTCGTGCTGCTCCTCGTCGACCCCGACCGCCCCTTCGCCGCCGCGGTGCGCCGCCGCCTCGCCGCGACTCCCGGGGCGCCGGAGATCCGCACCTGCCCGCTCGATCCGGCGGCGATCAAGTCCGCGGCGCGGGGCTGCCGCACCCTCGTGCTCGGGGGGATGCCGGGGCGCTGGTCCGAGGTGCCGCCCATCGTGGACGCCGCGGTGGAGGCGAGCGAGGAGCACGGCTGCGCCATCGTCCACGCCATCACGGTGGACGGGCTGAAGGTCATCTACGGAGTGCCGCTCCCGGCGCGGGCGCCGGTAGGGGAGGCGATCGACCAGATCGGGCCCGAGGGGCGCACCCAGAACCTCATGCAGGATCAGCTCGAGCAGCACGCGGACCTCACCGGTCGGCGGGTGCTGCTCCTGCGGGCGGGCGACCTGTTCGGGCCCGGGGTCCGGGAGGGCTTCGGCGCGGACGCGGCGGCGGCCGCCCGGGCCCGCGAACCGGTGCCCTGGTACGGCGCGCTCGACCTCCCCCACGCCTTCACCGACGTGGACACCCTGGCGGAGGTCGCCCTGGGCGTGCTCGCCCTGGACGGGCGGCCCGTCTTCGAGATCGTGAACGTGCCCTCCCACATCGTGACGGCGGCGGAGTGGGCCGCGTCATGGAGCGGCGCCGGGGGCGGACCGCGCGACCCTCGCCGGGTCCCACACTGGCTGGTGCGCGGCCGGGCGCTCTTCGACCCCGGCTGGCGCGCCCGCGCGGCCCTGCTCTGGGGCTGGGAGGGCTCGGTGCTCCTGGACGAGCGCGCCACCCGGGCGCTCGGCTTCGAGCCTCGCCCGCTGGCGCAGGTGGTGGCCGACACGCTCGCGGCGGGGGCCTGATGCCGGGCAACAGCTTCGGCGAGCGCTTCCGGGTCACGACCTTCGGCGAGTCGCACGGCGCCGGGCTGGGGGTGGTGATCGACGGGTGCCCCGCCGGCCTCGTGCTGGACCTCGGGGCCGTGGACGCGGATCTCGCCCGCCGCCGCCCGGGCACGGGCAAGCTCGTGTCCCCGCGCAAGGAGCCCGACGCCTTCGAGGTGGTCTCCGGCCTCTTCGAGGGGCGCACCCTGGGCACGCCGCTCACCTTCCTGTTCCGCAACGCCGACGCCGACGCGTCCGCCTACGAGCCCCTCCGGGACCTGTACCGCCCGTCCCACGCCGACTACACCACCGAGGCCCGCTTCGGGGTGCGGGACTGGCGCGGAGGGGGTCGCGCCAGCGCGCGGGAGACCGTGGGCCGGGTGGCCGCCGGCGCGGTGGCCCGGCAGATCCTCGCCGACCAGGGCGTGGAGGTGGTGGCCTGGGTGGACCGGGTGGGGGACGAGGCCTCGACCGTGGACGAGGGCGAGGTGACGCGTTCCGCCGTCGACGCGACGGAGGTGCGCTGTCCCGACCGGGACGCCGCCGCGCGCATGGACGCGCTCATCCGGGAGGTGCGCGCCGAGGGCGACACGGTGGGGGGTACGGTGCGCTGCGTGGCCCGCGGGGTACCGGCCGGCCTGGGCGAGCCGGTGTTCGACAAGCTCGAGGCCCGGCTGGCGGCGGGCCTGCTCTCGCTCCCGGCGGCGCGCGGCTTCGAGGTGGGGAGCGGCTACGCGGGGACCCGGATGCGCGGCTCGGCGCACAACGACGCCTTCGTGAACGTGGACGGCGCGATCCGCACCCGGACCAACCACTCGGGCGGCATCCAGGGGGGCATCAGCAACGGCATGCCCATCGTGCTCTCGGTGGCGTTCAAGCCCGTGGCCACCATCTTCAAGCCGCAGGACACGGTGGACCGGCAGGGCCGGCCCGCGGTGATCCAACCGAGGGGGCGCCACGATCCGTGCGTGTTGCCGCGGGCGGTGCCGATGGTGGAGGCGATGGTGTGCCTGGTGCTGGCGGACGCGCTGCTCGGCCGCGCTCCCCGCCGCTAGCGGGCCCTACCGGGTGAGCTCGACGGAGAGCGAGTCCGCCTCGCTGATGCCGTGCGTCGCGGCCTGTGCGGCGTTGTACTCGCCGATCCACCGGTCCACCTCCTCCGGGGTGTAGTAGCTGCCCACCCAGCCCTCCCTCCGAACCGCCGCGGCGGGGATGCCGGAGAGCGGCGCGAGGGTGAAACCCGCGGTCATGACGACGAGCCCGGGCACCAGGGGCCGATCGGAGGAGATGTTTCCGAGGGTGTAGGCCATGCCGCCCAGGGCCATGGCGCCGCCCACACCCCACATGCTCCAGGCGGCCGCCTTGCCGGACCGGGCCACGCGCACGATGCGATCGTGGGTGTCCTCGTCGCCCACGAGCTCGGCGAACTGCCGGGCCGTGAGCGCGGTGTTCCCGCCCTGGTACACCATCCAGCCGGCCGTGGTCGTGACGGGTCCTCCCGCGGCGCCGGTGGTGGCGTTGAACGCCTCCCGGGACAGCCGCACCGCCCGGTAGGCGGCCAGGCCCCGGAGCCGGGCGACGAGCGCGGCGTCGGCGGCGTCGATGGCCACGCTCCCGGCCACGATCTGCTCGAGCGGGATCGGTCGCTCCTCCACGGTCGCCGCCACCCCGAGACCGGCCAGGAGCTCCCGCGCCACTTCGGCCTCGAGCGCGAAGAACTGATCCTCGGTTCCCGTCGCCTGGGCGCTGGCCCGGATCTCGCCGGTGGCGACGTCGACGAGCCGCGCGTCGATGCGCATGCCCCCGATGGCCACGGTGAGCGAGCCCACCACCACCCCGGTCGCGCCCACCCCCTTGCCGAGCGCCTGGGCGCTGGCCGGATCGACGTAGGCGGAGCGCTGGAGGTCGAGCTCGGCGAGGACCTCGGCGATGCGCGTGCGCTCGACCATCCGCAGCGCGGGACTGGTGGAGAGGTCGGTGGTGAGCATGTCGGCCACCCCCCGACCGAGCGGCTCCAGGTCGGGTCGGATGGTGTGCGCGTCGAAGTAGGCGACGGCGAGCACCTCGCCTGCGAGCGCGGAGGAGGCGAGGAGCAGGAGGAGTGACATGGTGGCCTCCAGGGGCGTTCTACCTCCGTTCCCCGCCCGACTCCAGCCCGCGGCCCCCGGCCCTCACCACCCCTGGTCGGCGCGCAGTTGGACGAGGAGCGGGTCGTCCACCGAGAGCGCGCGGACGTAGGGGCCGATGGGCTCGCGCTCCCACCAGCCCGGCGCGTCGCCGGAGGCGTAGCGGTAGCGGTACAGCGAGGCGCGCACCTGCCGCGGGGGGGCGGCGGGGAAGGGGTTGCCCGCCAGCAGCGCGGTCCCGTTCGGATGGCCGCGCAGGAGCAGGTCCATGAGGTGGACGAGCCAGAGGTTGCGGGAGGGGCTCTGCTGCGCCGCGAACCAGAACTGCCAGTCCAGGCGCGGCTGGAACGGGGCGATCACGCACGGGCGACGGTCCAGGTCGCCGGGCTTGCAGGGGAGCTCGTAGGGGAGCCAGGTGGTCCCGTCCGCGGTCCCCTCCAGGACCAGCTCGGGCCGCTCCGTCCCCACCGTGCCGAAGGCCCCGTAGGTGTTGACGAGGTGCCAGGCGCCGAACGAGCGGTTCATCGCCTGCGCGGGGGAGAGCAGGTTCAGGGTGGGCTCCACCGAGAGGGTGGCGACGAGGAGCCCGAGCCCGATCCCGACGGCGCGGCGGACCGGGCCGGTCACCCCGGTACCCCCCACGTGCCGGCCCCAGGGGCGGAGCACGCGGGCGAGGGCCGCGTCGTCGAAGAGCGGCACGCAGAGGACGAGGGTGAGCCAGTTGAAGAAGGAGAGGTTGCCCGACAGGATGAGGGTGGCCTGGAACTGGACGAACACGAGGCCGGCCACGAGCCGCATCCGGCGGGTGCCGAAGCAGAGGAAGGGGACGAGCAGCTCCACAACGTGGTTCCAGCCCACCATCCCGGAGTGCACCCAGGAGGGGAGGGCGTGGAACCAGGGGGAGAGCGGATTGGGGAGGGGCTGGGTGAGGAAGTGGTCGTCGAGGCAGGTGAGCTCACGCCAGCAGGCGTCGCCGCGGATCTTGATGAGGCCGGCGCCGAACATGAGCCGGAAGAGGAGCCACCGGTAGAGCCAGAGCACCACCGTGGGGGTGGGGAGCGCGGGGAAGGGCCGGCTGTCCACCAGCGGCACGGTCCAGATGGCGAGGAAGCCCGCCTCGAGCAGCAGGAACTCCCAGCCGTACCCGTACCAGAGCTGCCCCACGTTGACGATGGAGAGGTAGAGCCCCCAGAGGGCCCCGAGCACGAGCATGTTGGCGCGCCCGACGAGGACCGCCACGGAGAGCGCCACCCCGAGCCAGCCGACCCCGAGGAGGGTGGCGTCGGAGGCGTCGAGGCGGAACACGGTGGGAACCGACACCCCCCGCTCGGCGAGCTGGTCGAGGAAGCGCGCCGCCGGGAGGAGGCCCTCGGAGCCGAGCAGGACGCGGGCCTGGACCAGGTAGGAGACGAAGGCGACCAGGTAGATCGCCCCGAGTCCGCGGAGGAGGAGGAACCGGGTCAGCCAGCCGTCGGCGGGACGCACCCGCGGACGCTACCCCGCCTCGGCGTCGTAGTCCTCCCGGTCGGGTCGGTAGGAGCGCCGGAAGCCGGCCAGCTCCGCCTCGAGCCGGGCGGGGGTGAGGCAGCCGCGGCGCACGAGGATCTCCCCCAGGCGCGGCGTGCTGCGATGCTGAAGGTAGAGCACCCGGGCCACGCCTTCCACGTCCAGCATCCCGAGATCGATGGCCAGGTCGCCGAAGGGACGCGGGTCCGACGCCTGGGTGTCGAGGATCTGGGTCACCTGCTTCACCGAGAGGAGCCGGGCCACCACGGCCACGCGCCCGAACGGCGGTCGCGCGCGGCGTTGCTCGTCCAGGGCCTCGAGGAGGTCCTCGGGCGTGATCACTCCCTGCCGCACGAGATGGGTACCGAAGAGGGTCGCCATGCTTCACCCCAGTCACCCAGGGGAGTCGGGCGCCCGCGGGGGCGCTTGAGCCTGCGGTCGGACGGACGCCGGACTTCTGCGGAGTGGAGGATCGGCGGGTTCGCGGTTACCCTCCGGGCATGGCGCCGAGTTCGGTCCGCATCTACGAGGTGTCGCCCCGGGACGGGCTTCAGAACGAAGCGACCGTCGTTCCTACCGAATCCAAGGTGGAGCTCATCCGTCGGCTGGCAGCGTCGGGCCTCCAGGACGTGGAGGTCACGAGCTTCGTGCGGCCGCGCTGGATCCCCCAGCTGTCGGACGCGGGCGAGCTCGTCCCCCGCCTGCCCGCCGCGGACGGCGTGGCCTGGTGGGGGCTCGTGCCCAACGCGGTCGGGCTGGAGCGGGCGATCGAGTGCGGCATCCGCAACGTCGCCACCTTCCTCTCGGCGAGCGAGACGCACAACAAGAAGAACGTGAACCGCACCGTGCGGGAGAGCCTCGCGGGCATCCACGAGGTCGTCCAGGTGGCGCGCGACGAGGGCATGTCGGTGCGCTCCTACATCTCCACCGCGTTCGGCTGCCCCTACGAGGGCGACGTCCCCGCGGACGCCACGCGGAGGATCGCGCTGGCCCTGGCCGAGTCCGGGGCGGACACCATCGTCCTCGGGGACACGGTGGGCATGGGGAACCCCGCCCAGGTGCAGGCCCTGATCCGCCTCCTGGTGGACGCCGGCATCCCGCTGGACCGCCTCGCGGTCCACTTCCACGACACGCGCGGCACGGCCCTCGCCAACGCGCTGGCGGCCTGGCAGGCCGGCATCGCCACCTTCGACGCGTCCGTGGCCGGGCTCGGCGGCTGCCCCTACGCCCCGGGCGCCTCCGGGAACCTCGCCACCGAGGACCTGGTCTACATGTTCGAGGGGATGGGCGTCTCCACCGGGGTGCACCTGCCGGCCCTCGCCGAAGCGGGCGTGTACGCCGAGTCGGTGCTGGGTCGCGAGCTTCCGGGCCGCTACCACCAGTACCACCAGGGCGCCCAGCGTCGCGCGGCCCGCACGGCTTGAGCGCATGACCGGCTATTTCCTCCGTGTCGTCACCGGAGCTCGCGAAGGGCTCAGGGTGCCGCTCCCCTCCAACGGGGACCCGCTCGTGGTCGGCCGTCGGGCCGGGGACCTCATCCTCGAGGACCCCCTGGTCTCCTCCCGGCACTGCCACATCCTGTTCCGCAACGGCGAGTACGTCCTCCAGGACCTCGGCAGCACCAACGGGACCATGGTGGACGACCGCCTGGTCCGCGAGGTCAGCCTTCGCCCGGGGAACCAGATCTCCATCGGCAGCACGCGGCTCCTGGTGTTCGCCGGCGCGTCGGAGCCCACGCTGGAGAGCAACGCGCCCGCGGAGGGCTCGCCCGGTCCGGCCGAGATCGCCTGGCTGCGCGAGGAGGAGTTGGTCGAGCTCAAGGGCCCCTCGGACCCGCGCGCCCCCACGGACGTCATCGGGCAGGACCTCCGACTCCCCCCCGGGCTCCATGCCCAGGTGGAGGTGGTGGCCGGCCAGGACACCGGAAAGGTGTACCGCTTCACCCGCGGGAACATCAACATCGGCCGTCGCGCGGGCGAGGTCCCCCTCTCCGACGGGGAGGTGTCGCGGCGGCACTCGGTGATCGAGGTGTTCGGGCGCGAGATGATCTTCCTGCGCGACCTCGGCAGCACCAACGGCACCTACCACAACGGGCGCCGCGTGCAGGTGGCGCGGCTGCGCACCTCGGACACGATCGGCATCGGCAAGACGGTGCTGAAGCTGCAGATCCAGAAGTAGGCGGCGCTCAGCGGCTCGCGATCACGACCTCGCCGGCGGCGGCCGGACCGAGCTCGGTCTCCGTGCCGTCGGACCAGATCAGCGTGAGCGCGTCCACCTCGTCGTGCTCCCGCAGGCCCACGAAGAGCTCGGGCGGGCCGGACGAGGCCCGGAGCGACGGGGAGAACCAGCGGGTGAGGGTCTCCGTCCCCAGGGTGGCGACCAGGCGGGCCCCCACCGGGCTGACCCCCTCCAGTCGCACCGTCACCCCCGGGCCCCAGCCCCCGCCGGTGTTCCAGACCTGGAGGTACGGGTCCTGGCCGGGGGCGTTGACGTAGCCGGCGGTGACGAGGTCGGGCCGTCCGTCCCGGTCCAGGTCGCCGGAGACGACGGTCCGGCCGATCCGGTGGTCGCGGAAGTCGGTGCGGGGCGACGCGTCGCCGAAGCGGCCGTCCTTCCAGTCGTTCTGGAGGAGCAGATCCCGCTGCTCGGCCGGATCCGCGCCCCACGTGTGGGTGTACGCGTCGCGGGGGCCGTAGCCCTCGTCCATGAGCACCTGCCCGAAGCTGAAGGCGAAGTCCGGCTTCCCGTCGCCGTCCAGGTCCTCCGCCACCACCCCCCAGGAGGTGGCCCGGTCCTCGCTGGGGGTCGCGACCGCCCCCAGCGCCTCGGTCACGTCCACGAAGCCGTCTCCCGTGGCGGCGTGGAGGTCGGGGGCGCCGATGCCGGAGAAGAACACGTCCAGCCGTCCGTCGCCGTCCACGTCCGCGAGGCCCGCGCCGCGGTGGGCGGCGGTCACGTCGGGGCCGATGGCCGCGAGCTCGAAGCGCCCGTAGCCGTCGTTGCGCGCGGAGACGCCGGGATGTCCCCAGTCCGCCGGGAGGCTGAGATCGAGGTCCAGGTCCCCGTCGAGGTCCCACAGGAGGGGCTGGTGGCACCAGACGGCCCGCAGCTCGAACGGGAGCCGGTCCGGGTCCTCGATCCACGCGCCGTCCACGTTCATCACCAGGCTGGCCGGGTCGGCCGTGACCTCGCCCGAGCGGATGCGGGCCGGGTCCATCGGCCAGTCGTGGCGGGTCAGCACCAGGTCCAGGTCGCCGTCCCCGTCGAGATCGCCGAAGGCGCCGGTGGTGGTGGTGTGGCCGGCCGCCACGAGGAGGATCGACGTGAAGCGCGCCCCGCCGTCGTTGAGGAGGAGCCGATCGCCGTCGGGAGCGGCGAGGAACACGTCCAGGTCGCCGTCCCCCTCCACGTCGGCCAGGGCGACCGAGGTGGCGGCGGGGAGCGGGCCGCCGTCCATGGTGACCTCGGCGTCCGGCACGAGTGCGCCCGTGCCGTCGTTCCGCAGCACCCCGGCGTGGGGGGTGCCGGGCGCGAACACGAGGTCCAGCCAGCCGTCGCCGTCCAGGTCCCCCAGGCCCAGGCCAGGGCCGGGGAACGGCGTCTCCACCGCCCCGCCGAACACCTCCGGATGTTCGCTGGCCAGGAGCTCGGGGCCGCGGGCGACCGTGAGTGTCTCCTCGGGGCGACCGCCGTCCCCGAAGTCGGGACCGGAGTCGGCGCAGGCGGCGAGGAGGACGGGCCACATCCGAGCCCGAGTGTAGCGCCCTGGTCGGGGGGGCGAGGCGGGGCGTCTTTTTCTGACCCGGTGGTCACCAGCGAATCCGTGTACAGCTTTGGCGCCTTTCCTCCGTCGTCGGAGCGTCGCGCATGTCCCTGCTGCTCTTGAGCCCTGCCCTGGCCCTCACCCTGGAGGAGGCCTGGAGCGCCGCCGAACAAGGCTCCGTCGAACTCCGGCTCCTCGAAGAACAGGCGGTCGCGGCGCGGACGCTGCGTGGGCAGGCCTGGTCGCTGGTGTCGCCCAAGGTGGCGCTCGGGGCCAACTACACCTTCAACCAGCGGCCCATCGAACTCTCCTTCGACATCTCCTCGATGTTGACCGAGGAGTCAATCGAGCAGATGGAGCTGTTCGGGGTCGAGTTCGCCGACTCCGAGCCCATCGTCATCCAGGAGAAGTCCTACTTCGACTGGAACGCGAGCGTGATCCAGCCCGTGTTCAACGGGCAGGCGCTGCCGCTCTTGAAGGCCGCGTACCAGCAGGTGTCCGCGACCGAGGAGCAGCTGCGCGGGCAGCGGGCCCAGGTCCGCGCCGGCATCGCCCAGGCCTACTGGGGGGTGGTGGTGGCGCGCGAGGGGGTCCGCGTGGCCGAGAAGGCGCTGGCCAACGCGCGCGAGCACCTCCGCATGGCCGAGGTCACCACCAGCGTGGGCTCGGCCGCGCCCACGGTGAAGCTCCAGGCGGAGCTCGGGGTGGCCCGCGCGGGGCGGGAGTTGGCATCGGCCCGGGCCGGGGTGGTGGGCGCCGAGCAGGCCTTCGCGCGGCTGACCGGCCTGCCGGCCGACAGCGTGCTGGAGATGCCCTCCCCTCGCGCCCTGCCCTACGCGGACGTCGAGTCCGCGGTCAGCCGGGCCGTCAACCAGCGCCCCGAGGTGCGGGCCGCGGACCACATGGCGTCGGCGGCCGCCGGCCAGTCCACGGCGCAGGCGCTCTCCTGGCTCCCGGGCGTGGACGCGCGCTTCACCGAGGCGTACAGCGAGAACACCGGCTTCACCGGCGAGCACTACACCTGGATGGTGGTGTTCGAGGGGAAGTGGACCCTCTGGGACGGCGGCTACCGGGTGGCCAAGCAGAACGAGGCCGCGGCGAACCGGCGGGCGGCGGATCTCGCCGCGGACCGGGCGCGGGCCGTGGCCGAGGAGGACGTCCGGCGGCTGTGGGAGGAGCACGCGCGCGCGCAGGCGGCGGTGAGCGCGGTGGAGCAGGAGCTGAAGCTGGCCGAGGAGAACCTTCGCCTCGCCGACGCCGCCTTCTCGGTGGGCAGCCTCTCCTACCTGGAGGTGGAGGACGCCCGCCTCGGCCTCATGGCGAGCCAGATGACCGCCCTCTCGGAGCGCATGAAGCGCGACACGAGCGCGATCGCGCTCTTGGCGGCGACGGGGGATTTCTAGCAGGATGCTGCAAAACCCTCCCGTCGCATGCTCGCCCCCCCGGGCCGGGGTCGCCGCCGCTCGTCAGTCGCGTGTCTCGACACGCTCCTTCCTCGCGAATCGCGCGTCGAGCGCGCT
>Ga0172372_10001452_pt1 | contig 36742 bp, 23 predicted proteins | sample LakKiv5m_2_FD_114544 | JGI IMG/M metagenome (GOLD analysis project Ga0172372, IMG submission 114544) | Freshwater microbial communities from Kabuno Bay, South-Kivu, Congo - kab_092012_9.5m | ecosystem: Environmental > Aquatic > Freshwater > Lake | place: Democratic Republic of the Congo...
ATATTGCTGGAGCAAAAATTAAGGCGCCAGTTTATTTTTTTCCACGTTTTATCCCAAAGGGAAAAACTGGTATTTTCACCTGGCACTACCCAAACGGAAGATTCCGGTCCGCTTATTCTAAAAAATTCTTCGATCTTTTCAGGAGTGATTATACCTTTTTCCGTGGAAACAATATGATGTACAGGCTTTGTAGCGCCCAGTGATTTGTATTCATCTGTACCATACTGAATCCAGTAGGCAGCATTGGTGTAATAAATACCTCCCCAATTTTCAATATATGTTTGAGGTTTATAGCCATCAAGATATGGGTCTATATCCTGAAAGCTGTATTTGTGATCCCCCGGATTGCCCCATGTCGTGCAGTAAAGCGCAAATTTATCCTTGCCGGCAATGGTAGTTCTCACATAATCTCTCTGGGCCGAAAACTCCTTAAACAGGCGCAATAAATCCTGTGGCTTATTGTCAAATTCTGATTCCACGTCAACCACAAATCCCTGATAACCTGTTTCTGCAGCAGTTTTTAAAGCCTCAGCCTGCTCTTTTTCATTTCCCGGGTAGTTATATGACCACGCCCATACTTCAAGTCCACGGGAGGCATAGGCTTGTACTACATTTTTATCTTTGAGCTCGGGCCAGATTGCAGGATTTGGTCTGCCATCTGCTACTTTAATATAAATTCTTTTCACACCCAGAGACTTTAAGGAATCTGCAAGTGACTGATGGGTATCAAATCCAGATATTTCAATATACCAAAGCCAGGCGCCCAGTTTATTGCAGTCAGACTGAGCCCATACCTGAAAATCAATCAAAATTACTAAAAGCAGAGCAATCCATATCTTACTGCATACAGTCAAGAACGCAGTATATTTAAATGTGTTGACGTATTTATACATTACAGGTATTTAGTAAAAAATAGAAACTATACATGGATATTTACAAAAAACACACAATAATAATTGTTTTCTGTTTCATAATTTAAATCTTTTAATAAAAAACACGTAAACAGTAGTTTAGAGGCAAACAAAGTGTTAGCATTTGCCATGAAAACCATTTTATATTTATTTTGTATTTTTGTTATCCTAACCAACCCTTTCCAAACCATACATTATGATAGAAGCACCCGTGTATACCCCGGTAAACAAGGTCAGAATTGTGACAGCTGCATCCCTCTTTGATGGCCACGATGCCGCCATCAACATTATGAGAAGAATCATGCAGAGATCAGGTGCTGAAATCATTCACCTCGGGCACAACAGATCTGCAAAAGAGATTGTAGATACGGCCATTCAGGAAGATGCTCAGGGTATTGCCATTACATCTTATCAGGGTGGTCATAATGAATTTTTTAAATACATTTTCGATCTGTTGAAGGAAAGGAATTGTGGTCATATTAAAATCTTCGGCGGTGGCGGCGGGACCATCCTGCCTTCAGAAATCGAAGATCTTCATGCCTATGGCATTACCCGAATATACTCGCCAGATGACGGCAGGAAAATGGGTTTGCAGGGTATGATCAATGATGTACTTGAAAAGTGTGATTTTCCGGTAGGAAAGGAATTGAATGGATTGGATCAAAGCGGGGAAAATGAAAAATTAAGCAGGCTGATTTCAGCCGTTGAAAATTTTCCGGACCTGCATTCGGATTTAATTCAAAAGTTGCACCATGAAGAGAAGACTGTTCCTGTACTTGGCATTACAGGAACAGGAGGTGCCGGGAAATCAAGCATGGTTGACGAACTTGTCCGGCGGTTTCTCATCGATTTCCAGGATAAAAAAATGGCTATCATTTCAGTCGATCCTTCTAAAAGAAAAACCGGCGGAGCATTGCTTGGGGATCGTATACGTATGAATGCCATCAACAACGACCGCGTTTACATGAGATCACTGGCAACCAGACAATCCAACCTGGCTTTATCAAAGCATGTCCAGAGTGCCCTTCAGATTCTGAAAAAGGGCGGCTTCGATCTGATCATTCTTGAAACTTCCGGTATAGGTCAATCAGATACTGAGATTATTGACCATTCAGATGTTTCCCTGTACATAATGACACCGGAATACGGCGCAGCTTCTCAGCTGGAGAAAATAGATATGCTGGACTTTGCAGATCTGATTGCCATCAACAAATTTGACAAAAAAGGAGCGCTGGATGCTTTAAGAGACGTAAAAAAACAATACCAGCGGAATCATAATGCCTGGGATATGGAATTTGACCAGATTCCTGTCATAGGCACTATCGCTTCACAGTTTAATGATCCCGGTACAAATGAATTGTATAAAAAATTAATAAGCCTGATCAACCAAAAATGTGGTTTATCCTGGACTTCTGCCATTGAGCTTCCACTGGGAGACAGTGAGAAAATATACATTATACCTCCAAACAGGGTAAGATACCTCAGCGAAATAGCCGAAAATAACAGAAACTACGATCAGCATGTGGAGAAGCAGGCTATTTTGGCCTCAGATGCCTATGCCTTGCACAAGACAATAGCACTTTGTGCAGACAACAAAGACCTCTATAAAATGCTCGATGAAAAACTTCAGCATATTATGGAAGACCTTGAAGGCACTTCCAGGAGAATTCTGGACGGCTGGCAGGATAAAAAAGCAAGATACAGAGATGATTTATTTATTTACCAGGTCAGAGGGAGAGATGTCAGGGTAGAAACGCATACGGAATCTCTGTCCCGATTAAAAATACCTAAAATTTCAATGCCTTCATACCAGGACTGGGGCGATGTATTAAAATGGAATCTGCAGGAAAATGTGCCGGGAGAATTTCCATACACAGCTGGGGTGTTCCCGTTTAAAAGGCAGGGGGAAGATCCTACAAGAATGTTTGCCGGTGAAGGTGGACCTGAAAGAACAAACAAACGGTTTCATTACGTGTCTCTTGGAATGCCTGCTAAACGTCTTTCCACAGCTTTTGATTCGGTGACTTTATATGGGGAAGATCCTGATTACAGGCCCGATATTTATGGTAAAATAGGAAATTCAGGTGTAAGTATTTGTTGCCTCGACGATGCAAAAATTCTGTATTCAGGTTTTGATTTGTGCGATCCGTCAACATCAGTTTCAATGACCATAAATGGCCCTGCTGCCACTATTTGTGCATTTTTTATGAATGCTGCCATAGATCAGCAGTGTGAAAAATACATTCGACAACAAGGTCTTGAATCAAAGGTAGAAGAAAAACTCACAGAAAAGTATGAAAAGAAAGGTTTGAAAAGACCGGTATATCACACCAGCCTTCCGGAAGGAAACAACGGACTTGGATTATTGCTGCTTGGGATAACCGGTGACGAAGTATTGACACCTGATGTATACCAGCGGATAAAGGCAGAAGCATTATCATCCGTCAGAGGTACCGTCCAGGCTGATATTCTTAAAGAGGATCAAGCTCAGAACACCTGCATTTTCAGCACCGAATTTTCATTGCGTCTGATGGGTGATGTTCAGGAGTATTTTATACAAAATCAGGTAAGGAATTTTTACTCTGTTTCCATTTCAGGCTACCATATTGCTGAAGCAGGTGCAAATCCTATTTCACAACTGGCTTTTACTCTGGCCAATGGATTCACATTTGTGGAATACTATCTTTCCAGGGGCATGCATATTGATGACTTTGCACCCAATTTATCCTTTTTCTTCTCCAATGGAATTGACCCAGAATATGCGGTTATAGGACGCGTGGCCAGGAGGATTTGGGCAAAAGCTATCAAACTCAAATATGGGGGCAATGAAAGATCACAGATGCTCAAATACCATATTCAGACTTCTGGCAGATCACTTCATGCTCAGGAAATCGCATTTAATGACATTCGAACTACACTACAGGCACTTTACGCTATCTATGACAATTGTAATTCCCTGCATACCAATGCCTATGATGAGGCGATTACCACTCCGACAGAGGAGAGTGTCCGCAGGGCTATGGCCATCCAGCTTATTATCAACAAAGAGTTGGGCCTTGCCAAAAATGAAAATCTGCTTCAGGGAGCTTTTATTATCGAAGAATTGACAGAGCTTGTTGAAGATGCTGTTTTAACAGAGTTTGAAAGAATTACCGAAAGAGGAGGTGTGCTCGGGGCAATGGAAACGATGTACCAAAGATCTAAAATTCAGGAAGAATCTCTGTATTATGAAACGCTGAAGCATACAGGAGAATTGCCCTTAATTGGAGTAAACACCTTCTTATCTAAAGAAGGATCTCCAACAATTATTCCTGCTGAAGTGATCAGGGCAACTGAGGACGAAAAAATCAAGCAAATAAATACACTAAAGAATCTTCATTCATTTGACCCGCAAAAAAGTTCATCGCAACTGGAAGTATTGAAAAAAACAGCCATTGCCAATGAAAATTTATTTGACGCCCTGATGGACACTGTAAAATCTTGTTCTCTGGGACAAATAACAAATGCTTTATATCAGGTGGGAGGACAATACAGACGAAACATGTAACAAAAACGACGTGTTTTGAAAGTTTAACCCTGGCGGCCGGATTGAATGCGGTTTTTTATTTTGTCAAGGATAACAGCTTCATCGAGTTCACTGCTATTGTAATATACCGGCCTGTCATTATTTCTTTCAATTCGGATACAGTTGTCGCCAAGTTTATTGATGTACAAAAGAACTTCAGTTCCGGTTTCCAGTCTAAAAAATCCCTTTAGTATTTTTTTGGTAGTAATACCATGAAGTTTTACAAGCGTTGCCGTAGGAGCAGGGACCAGTTCTACTTCCTTTATATCGCTAAAGGGTATATTGACACCATACATACCTGATATATGAATTTCATTTCCAACAATGGTCATTTTATTGTCTTGCAAAGTTTCATAAAAAAGAAAACTAATATAAAAGGCAAGACCAAGCAATATTAAAAAAACTGACTTCCGGACATATGGAAGACGTTTTTCCTTATAAAATGGTGATTTTTTTGTCGGAATATAATATGCGTAAACGATAAGGGGGCTTGTTATTAGCCAGTAGGATGCTTCTGTAATACCCAGCGAAAAATAAACAATAAGTCCAACTATCAAATAGATGAAAGAGAATAAAAGGTGAAATCTTTTATGCTTTCTGATAAATTCAGTCAGGTTGAAAGATTCCTTTTCTTCATCTGACAATCTATTGTAACCGGCAAGCATATAGCCTGCATTATTTTCTGTAATCATAAACCCTATGCCGCAAAAAAAGAGGAATAGCCCAAATAGCAGAAGTAAAAAATCGGGCGTTTAATAGGTTGTTGTTGTGTCCAAAGGTATAAAATTATTCTTAATAAATATAGCTGGATGATATTTTCTGAGCTTCGTTTTATTTTAATTATTTTTGCAATATAATATTTAGTTTATGACAGATCATAAGATAATCTTTTCCATGGAAGGGGTAACCAAAGTATACCCTCCACAAAAAACAGTACTAAAAAATATCTGGCTCTCATTTTTTTACGGTGCAAAAATCGGTGTACTCGGACTAAACGGGTCCGGAAAATCAAGTCTACTAAAAATAATCGCCGGGCTGGACTCCAACTACCACGGAAAAGTCACTTTTGATAAAGATTATAAAATTGGCTACCTTGAACAGGAGCCGTTGCTGGATGAACAAAAGACTGTGCGTCAGATTGTGGAAGAAGGCGTAAGTCATGTAGTTGACATTATTCGCCAGTATGAAGATATCAACCAGAAGTTATGCGAACCAATGGATGATGATGACATGATGAAGGCCATCGAAATCCAGGGAGAGCTTATGGAAAAAATGGACCATTTTGATGCCTGGAATCTTGACCATAAGCTGGAAACGGCAATGGAATCCCTCCGTTGTCCTGAAAGTGATACACCTATTTCCATATGTTCAGGAGGTGAAAAAAGAAGGGTTGCCCTTTGCCGGCTTCTGCTGAGTCAACCAGATATATTATTGCTTGATGAACCCACCAACCACCTGGACGCAGAAAGCGTGTTGTGGCTGGAGCAATATCTGAAGAACTTTCCGGGAACTGTAATTGCTGTAACGCACGACAGGTATTTCCTGGATAATGTTGCAGGATGGATACTTGAACTTGACCGTGGCGAGGGCATTCCGTGGGAAGGAAATTATTCGTCATGGCTGGAGCAAAAAGCCCGCAGGCTTGAGCAGGAAGAAAAAGCTGAATCCAAGCGCAGGAAAACACTGGAGCGCGAACTGGAATGGGTTCGTATGGCACCAAAAGCTCGTCAGGCAAAAGGAAAGGCCAGACTTGCCGCTTATGATAAGCTTCAGAATGAAGAAACAAAGGAAAAAGAAGCCAAACTTGAATTGTATATTCCTCCGGGAGAACGGCTCGGCGATAAAGTGATTGACATCAATGACGTTTCAAAAGCCTATGGAAAAAAGGTACTCATAGATCACTTTATCTGCTCCATTCCAAAAAATGCGATAGTTGGTATCATTGGACCAAATGGAGTAGGAAAGTCTACCCTGTTCAGAATGATTATGGGTCAGGAAAAACCAGATAGTGGTTCCATTGTGATAGGAGATACTGTTCATTTGAGCTATGTGGATCAGTCCCATGCTGACCTCAAACCGGATCTGACGATTATGGAAGCTGTAGGAAAGGGGCAGGAGCTCATTATGGTGGGTAAAACACAGGTTAACGTAAGGGCGTATCTAAGCAAATTTAATATTTCGGGCTCAGACCAGCAGAAAAAAATCGGTGTACTTTCCGGCGGAGAGCGAAACCGGGTGCATTTGGCTATGACCCTGAAGGAAGGCGGCAATGTACTACTACTAGACGAACCTACCAATGATATCGACGTCAATACACTGAGAGCCCTGGAAGAAGCTATTGAAAACTTTGCCGGATGCGTATTGGTGATTTCGCACGACAGATGGTTTATTGACAGGCTTGCCACACACATCCTGGCCTTTGAAGATGATTCACAGGTAGTGTTTTTTGAAGGAAACTTCAGCGATTATGAAAAGTCAAAACTGGAAAGACTGGGCAATGTAACACCGAAAAGACCGAGATTCAAAAACCTGCTTTAGGATAAAACTCCCGGCTACGACAAATACAAACACCGGAAAATTTTGTATTATATTATAATATTATTTAATATAAATTATTGTATATTATATAAATACAAATTATATATACTAATAATATTTTTCATAAATCAGGTAATTGGATACATAGTCCCGAATGCCATCTTCCAGGGAAGTAAAGGGCATTTTAAGTCCGGTTCGCTTCAATTTTTCCATATCTGCCACGGTAAAATACTGATATGAGTCGCGAATATCCAATGGTGTATCCACAAACTCAATATCGGTTCCCTTGCCCAAAGACCTGAAAGTCTGTACAGCGAGATCCAGAAATGTCCTCGCATTTCCGGTGCCCAGATTATAAATACCGGATGGCATACTTTGATGATACTGCATAGCTTCATACAACACCGCTATGACATCCCTCACATAAATAAAATCCCTTTTCTGATGTCCATCTTCAATTCCGGATTTATGGGATCGAAAAAGTTTCATCTTGCCTGTATTTCGTATCTGATTAAATGTATGAAATATTACAGATGCCATACGCCCTTTGTGATATTCGTTGGGACCATACACATTAAAAAATTTAAATCCTGCCCAGAATGGCGGCGTCAGGTCCTGTTGCTTAACCCACAAGTCAAACTGATGCTTTGACACAGCATAGGGATTTAAGGGTTTTAACATATGCAGTAACGTCTCATCATCGGTAAATCCCTGGTCACCATTGCCATAAGTTGCCGCACTGCTTGCATATATAAGTGGAATACCCCGTGTTGCGCATACATTCCATATGCGTTTGCTGTAATTTAAATTCAACTCCTCAAAAATTTCCGTTTCCTGTGAGGTTGTATCTGTGCGTGCCCCCAGGTGAATTACAAAATCTATTGCCTGAGACGTTTGCTCAAACCATTCCAGAAAAATATCGCGATGCATAAATTCACGAACTGCTTTGCCATCAAAATTTTTTTCCTTGTACAGCTTATAAAAATCATCTACGACAACAACATCCCGTTCAAAACCATGCTGATTGAGGTATGTCAGCATACACGAACCAATAAATCCGGATACTCCCGTTAAGACTACCATATCATTCTATTTTGAAAATTCCACAAAAGACGAACCAACCTTTCCTCCCAGATGCGGGCCCATTTTATCTATCCTGATAAACATCCCGGAAGCATCCGGAAATGTATTTTCAAATCCATCAAGAATATTTAATGCTACCGTTTCCAGTAAATATTGGGTTTTGCGCATTTCCTGTGCACATATTTTGAAAATAAGTTCATAATTAAATGTCTGATCAAGCTCTACCTGGGAATTGTCTGTCTTATACATTGCCTTTTCAACCCAAGCATTAATTAAAAATGTATTGCCTGATTTGCGTTCTTCTTCATAATATCCATGATAGGCAAAAAATTCAGCTTTTTCAATACCGATTCTGCAAGTTGTATTTTTCATTTATACGGTTTTTACTATTTTTCAGCGTTTTCATCTATTAAGAATTAGAAGTCTGATTTCCTGCATCAAACTAAAACTGTTTTGATAATTTTATTTTAATAAGTAAAACAAGCTAACAGCTTATTTTGATACAAAAGTACATATATGCCTAAATAAGCTTTTGTTTTCCCAAATATATTTCACGGATGGATAGAGAATGCGTAATTTTGCACCATCAACACAAAACCCTACCATATGAGTACAGAAAACATAAAAAAATCATCAAAGACGGATAATTACGAGCATCATGACTATTATGGTATTGATGAGCTTCTGAATGATGACCATTTACTTGCAAGACAAGCCGTAAGGGAATGGGTAAAACAGGAAGTCAGTCCAATTATTGAGGACTATGCTCAAAAAGCTGCTTGTCCTACACATTTGTTTAAGGGGCTTGCTGAAATTGGTGCATTTGGACCCAGTATTCCCGCTGAATATGGCGGTGGTGGCATGGATGAAATCGCGTACGGGATCATTATGCAAGAACTTGAACGCGGAGATTCAGGCATCAGATCTATGGCTTCTGTTCAGGGGTCACTGGTGATGTACCCTATATACAAATATGGGGATGAAGCCCAAAAAAGAAAATATCTTCCAAAACTTGGCAGCGGCGAATTTATAGGGTGTTTTGGTTTAACTGAACCGGACCATGGATCAAATCCTTCTGGTATGGTAACCAACATTAAAGATGATGGTGACGCCTACATTTTAAATGGTGCAAAGATGTGGATTACAAATTCTCCTGTTGCGGATATTGCAGTGGTCTGGGCTAAAGATGAACAGGGAAAAATTCGCGGAGTTATAGTTGAAAAAGGGATGAAAGGTTTCAGCGCTCCGGAAATACATGGAAAATGGAGTTTGAGGGCTTCCGTAACCGGAGAACTGGTGTTTGAAGATGTAAGGGTTCCTAAATCAAATCTGCTACCAAATATTGAAGGTCTAAAAGGACCCCTGGGTTGTCTTTCCAAAGCACGTTATGGCATAGCCTGGGGCGCAATAGGTGCTGCCCTTGATTGCTATGATTCCTCCCTCAGATACAGCAAGGAAAGAATTCAGTTCAGTAAGCCGATTGGAGGTTTTCAGCTCACCCAGAAAAAACTGGCAGAAATGATTACCGAAATCACAAAAGCCCAGCTACTTGCATGGAGACTCGGACAACTTGCCAATAAAGGACAGGCAACACCTGCACAAATTTCCATGGCAAAAAGAAATAATGTTCAAATGGCTCTGGATATAGCGCGCGAAGCAAGGCAGATACATGGCGGCATGGGAATAACCGGCGAATACTCCATTATGCGACATATGATGAACCTGGAAAGCGTTATTACTTACGAAGGAACACATGATATTCACCTGTTGATAACAGGAATGGATGTGACCGGTATGAATGCATTTTCTTAATAGACAAATCAAAATATGATTTCTAAAAAATGGCAGGTCGAACTCCTGAGTATATTATTTATTGCAGGGATATGCGCATTGATTTTAGTGCCGGTTTATTTTCAGGCAGGTAGTCTGTATAAATTTTATATACAGAATGTTATATCAATTTTTGCCTTTTTTAGTTTTACGAAATATATTTTTTTATTGGAGTATCTGCCATACAGCAGAAACAGGTGGTTTAAATTTGCAGGAATCTTTCTGGCAATTCCGATATTCATATATCTGATCAACAGCTTATATGATTTTCAACGATTTCTGGATGAAGAAGGTATAGCCAGCGTATTATTACACACGCAGAATATGGATAATTATGACTTTGGAAAATTTATAAGATATCAGTACCTGCTGTTTAATACGGGTGCACTTGTTTGCACAGTTTTGCTTCCTGTGCGCATGATAGTGTCATTTTGGAGAACTTATAATACTAAAGATCAGGTATAAAACAAATTTATATGTCAATTGTCAAAGAATTTAATGAATACAGATCCAGGATGAATGAAAAACTCCTTGGTCAGGACAACATGGTTTTAAAAAGATTTTTCAGTCTCGACAACCAGGCATATCAGGATGGTGCCTTGTCTGAAAAAACAAAGGAATTGCTGGGGCTTGTAGCATCTATGGTACTCCGGTGTGACGACTGTATCAAATATCATCTGGGCACTTGTCATCAGCTTGGCGTTACGACTGCAGAAATTTATGAAGTTTTTTCTATTGCCAATTTAGTAGGAGGTTCTATCTGCATTCCCCATACCAGAAGAGCAGCAGAGTATTGGGATGCTCTGGATCAGGAAAGTAAAGGTTAATCTACCACAAAAAATGCTGCCGCTACCCCGTCAGCAAACCATTTGCCTTTTGGAGTAAGCTTTATAATATTGCCTTGCTGAACAATCATTTGTCGTTTTATTTGCAATTCCTTTTCCTTTTGAAATGTCACAATATAATCAGGCCAGGTACGTGAAATATATGCTTCATCAATTCCTCGTGACCTCCTCAATCCTGTCATGATATATTCATTAAACTCATCTCCAGGATTCAGAAGTTCCACAGTTAAAGGGAGCGTTCCGGATTCAACAGACTTTATATAGGCCGGATTGTTCGCGATATTCCAGCTTCTTTCTCCGGGCCTGAAGGAATGTGCCGAAGGTCCGAGGCCAAGATATGCTGTACCCTGCCAGTATCCGCTATTATGTATGGCCTCAAATCCGGGCCTGGCAAAATTGGAAATCTCATACTGTTGAAACCCGGATGATTCCAGTTTGCGGATAAGTATTCGAAACTGTGCTTCCATGGCTTCATCTCCGGGCGCCTGTACGCTGCCTTTTGCAATCATATGGTGCAATGCAGTTTTTTCCTCAACTGTAAGTGCATAGGCAGATATATGATTAATCCCGGAATTTATCAGCCTGGAAATATTTTGTTCCCATATGGCATCCGTAGAAGTGGGAATACCATAGATCAGATCTGCAGTAATATTTGAAAATCCTGCAGCCTGTGCTTCTGAAATTATATTTTCAGATTGTGCCGCTGTATGTGAGCGGTTCATAAAACGCAGGTCCTCCTCAAAGAATGACTGGATACCTATACTCAGTCTGTTGATGCCTGCAGTCCTTAAGGATTTTAGTTTTTCTGGGTCCAGATCATCCGGGTTTGCCTCAAGAGTGATTTCTGTATGTGTATCCCAGGTGCAGTACTTTGCAAGAGATTCCATGAGTAGGCACAATTCTGCTTCTTCAAGCAAGCTGGGGGTTCCCCCTCCAAAATATATACTCTTCAGATGTTTTTCCACCAGAAATTCATGGCGCATATGCAACTCCAATACCATTGCCCTGACCAGATTATTTTTCAGCTTCAAAGAGGTAGAAAAATGAAAATTACAATAATGACAGGCCTTCTTACAAAATGGAATATGTAAATAAATACCTGACATAAAATGGATTAAAGTAATGTTGTAAAGTTACCAATTGCATCTGACTTAATTGCCGGAATCATTAAACACCCTAAATCCAAAAAATGATTAATTTCTAAAGCTAAATACCAAAATAAAAAATCAAATCGCCTGACCGCAATACAGGGCTAATCGCACCTGTGTTGATTCCAATCCTTAACTGAATATTAAAATGCTGTTTACATTCTGGCTAAGTAACAGAAAAAGGCCATTTTATATTAAATTTACCTGTTGAAATTTATAGAACTGTTTTACAAGCATTCACCATAAAGCTGAATCATTTTTATTAGATTTTTATTCACAGCAATATAAAAGCAGCGTCTGACAATAAATAATCAGTATCATGAATCCGGAGAAAATCAATATGGAGCCAGGCTGGAAAAACGTACTGCTGGAAGAATTTCAAAAGGATTATTTTTCATCGCTGACAGTTTATATTAAAAGGCAGGTCGCTGATGGTAAGACGATTTACCCTCCCGGACCATTTATTTTCAATGCTTTTCATCAGACTCCGTTTGAAAAAGTTAAAGTAGTTATCCTGGGACAAGATCCATATCACAATCCGGGTGAAGCTATGGGGCTTTGCTTTTCAGTTCTCCGGGAAGTGAAAATTCCACCATCCCTGAAAAATGTATATGCGGAGATTGAAAGAGACCTCGACGTTAAGATGCCAGCTCACGGAGATCTTACCTCATGGGCGACGCAAGGTGTTTTTCTGCTAAATGCCATACTGACTGTTGAAAAAAACAAACCTGCTTCGCACCATGACATTGGATGGCAGGCGTTTACAGATTCCATCATACGCATAATTTCTGAACAACACCAGCATGTGGTTTTTATGCTTTGGGGCAACTATGCCAAAAGTAAAAAACTACTGATTGACCAAACCAGGCATCTCGTACTTGAAGCCGCCCATCCCTCGCCTCTGGCCAGAAATGCTTTTAACGGGTGCCGGCATTTTAGTAAAGCAAATACTTATCTTACAGCGAATCACAAACCCCCTATAATCTGGGAAAAAATATAATAGATCTTTTATGCAACACAACTACATCATTACGGCAGCTATATCCGGAGCCCTTGCGGTAGTCCTTGGTGCCTTTGGAGCTCACACCTTAAAACCCCTTCTCGAACCTGCTTCACTTGAAAATTTCAAAACAGGCGTACAATATCAGTTTATACATACAATTGCCATTTTAATGCTTTCCAAAATGGCCGGCAACGAAAATATGCATATTACGAGATGGAGCTATTATCTTTTTCTTTCCGGCATACTGCTTTTCAGCGGATCTCTTTATCTCTTGGGCTGCAGACAACTTCTGGGCATTACAAACTGGTCATTTCTTGGTCCACTGACGCCTTTAGGCGGTTTGTGTTTTATCGCAGGATGGCTGAATCTGATCAGAATTCGACAAAAATAATTACCTGTTGTCCTTTTTGGGGCCTTTATTAAATTTTGGACGCTTGTGGTGGCGTTGTTCAAGTCTGCCGGTGCTTTGGCCCGTAGAATTCCGACCTCTTTGTGGAATCCATTTTTTGCCTGGATTCCACTCCGGGCTAATACCAATTTCTGAGGGTATGGTGAGTTTTTCAACTTCCTTTCCGAGCATTCGTTCGATCTGGGCCATTTTCCGCATCTCTTCCTCATTTACGAGCGTGATGGCTATCCCTGTAGAAGAGGCCCGGGCAGTACGCCCAATGCGATGAATATAGTCCTCTCCGTCACCTGGAACTGTAAAATTAATCACCAGGTGAACATCCTTAATATCAATACCTCGAGCCAATACATCTGTGGCCACAATTACGCGCGTACTTCTGGATTTGAAGCGATTTAAAACGTCCTCACGCTCTTTTTGCTCCAGGTCTGAAGAAATACCTTCAACCACAAAACCTTTGCCTGACAACGCACGTACGATATCGCCAACATGCTTTTTTGTTGAGCTAAATATTATAATGCTCTCCAGATCAGAGTTACTTTTGATCAAGTGACTTATCAGTGCAGTTTTATGGCCGTCATTTACCAGATAAGCCAGTTGTTTAATTCCTTCTGAAGGCTTCGATATCGCAATACTTATTTCTGCAGGATCGATAAGATTTTGTCGGGCAAGTTCTCTTATTTTTGGCGGCATTGTTGCGCTAAACATAAGGGTTTGCCTTGTTTTTGGCAAAAATGAAATTATTTTTTTAATATCATCATAAAAACCCATATCCAGCATCCTGTCAGCTTCATCCAGAATAAGATACTGCAGGTTTTTGAAAATCTGTTGTGACATATTGAGGTGGCTCAAGAGCTTCCCTGGCGTGGCAACAACAATATCAACCTGGTTTTCCATTCCTTTTTTCTGCTGTTCCCATTCGTTGCCGGTTCCACCGCCATATACGGCGATACTTGAAACTCCTGCAAAATAGGCAAATCCCTGGATTTGCTGGTCGATCTGTACAGCAAGCTCCCGGGTAGGTACAATAACGAGTACCGCTGTTCCTCTATGAGGTTTGGTTTTCAGCAGATGCATGATTGGCAGCATAAAGGCTGCTGTTTTACCTGTACCTGTTTGTGCGCAGGCCACCAGATCGCGGCCATTTAAAATATGGGGAATAGCCTGTTCCTGTACAGGAGTTGCTTTATCGTAGCCCATATAGGATATGGCTTCAAGGATTGACTTGTCCAATCCGAGTTCTTCAAATGTCATTCAGTTTATTTAATATACTATTGTATCAACATCAATACATCGGTATAAGTTTGATACAATTCAACAACTTTGCCATCAATCGAAGGATTGATTGCTTTGCGAGGCTTTTTTGACAAGCTGGAGATATTCCTTAGGCGTCAGTCCATCCATTACATAATCTATTGGATTTACGGGTTGTCCGTTTTTCCAGACCTCATAATGTAAATGTGGTGCTGTAGACATCCCTGTACTTCCAACAATTCCAATTTTCTGGCCTTTTTTGACGCGCTGCCCATCTTTTACAGTGATAGCGTGCATGTGTGCGTACAGCGTTTTATACCCGTAGCCATGGTCTATTAGCAGGTGTCTGCCAAAACCATGTCCAACTTTATTGATGCTCATGACAACACCATCGCCGGTAGCCCTGATATCTGTACCCTTAGGCGCAGTAAAATCAATTCCTTTATGAAATTTCCTGACTTTGTGAATTGGATGAATACGCATCCCGAAACCTGAAAGGAATTTTACACCTTTCTGCAATTCATCCTCCTTTACCGGTTTTATGGAAGGCATACTTGAAAATCTTTTTTCACGAACCATAGCCATATTGACAAGGGTATCCATAGATTTTTTCTGCATGGCCAGTTTATGCTGGAGCCGGTCCACTTTTTCAAGTGTCGCAGAAAGTACTTTTCCGGATGTAACGGCTTTCTCAAGATGCCCATACTTGTCATGCCCGCCAATACCTCCTTGCCATACGTCCTCATCAATAGGATTTAATCCAAAAACTGTCCTGTGCACCTGACTGTCCTTTTCATGCACCTGATCCAGGTTATCAGACATTCTTTGAAAGTCTTCAGATAATGTTGTGAGGTATAATTCGTATTGCTGGTTTTCTTTCTGTAAAATGCGCTCCTTTGGTGTGGGAAAGTACTGGTATGTAATAACAAACACAAGTACAGAGGTAAATAATACGGCAGACATAAAATACACTCCCGCCTTAAATTTTTCACGCTGAGTCATTCTGTGCTCCTCATACTGTAAAGTATTAGAATTATAAACGTATTTGACACGTTTCATTCTCAATTGGATTTAGTGATGTATACTGCTTCAGTCAGAAACAAATACTTAAGCTCAGGGGAATAGATTTTGTAAAAATAGCATTTGAAACTGAAATAAAAAAATATGCAAATGAATTTTATGTTAACGTTATATTAGTTTTTTTGTTGTGCTACAAAATTTTACCCCGTCAGTTGCTCTTGTATTTTAAATGTATTACTGCCTCAACAGCGCTGATCATTTCATTATTTTTCTCCCAAATCATGATTCAATACAGATAAATCTATATTTGCTACACCATTATACAGGTCTAATTTTTCAGTGCAAAAACCAATAAAATCAAAAAAGACCTCGCCATATCAATCTATAGGGCTCGGATCATTTTCCTGCAGGTGTTTTACCAACTTACGAAATCGACATGCATAAAATTGCATGTACAAATTAAATACCATAATTTTTATACGCATCATTGATTCCATATGGCTTTGATAACCAGTCACGCTGAGTGTGACGATTTAGTAATAAACATATAAAAGCATGGTTATTAGTTGTATTTTTACCACAATATTTATCAACAAAAACAGTTTCTGTGGCAAATTTAGGAAAGTACAATAATCTTACTATTCTGCGAAAGACAGATTTCGGATTTATTCTAGATGGTAAGGAATCCGGCGATATACTGCTTCCTAACAGATACGTCACCAAAGAAATGGAAGTTGGCCAGACCATAAAAGTATTTGTTTATCTGGATGGAGAGGAGCGCTGGACAGCAACAACATTACATCCACATGCTGCTGCTGAAGAAGTGGCGCGACTAAAAGTCAATGCCATTGAAAAATCAGGAGCTTTTCTGGATTGGGGAATTATGAAGGATATTTTACTTCCCTTTAGTGAACAAAAAATCAAAGTGGAAGTAGGCAAATCATATCTGGTGTATATATATGTAGATCCGGTAACTGAGCGCATTACAGCTACCATGAAACTGGAAAAATTCCTGGATAAAACTCCTGCCAATTACAAGGAAGGAGAAAAACTGGAAGGGATTGTCTGGACAAAAACAGAACTTGGCTACAAGATAATCCTGGAAAACAAACATACCGGTTTACTCTACTCAAATGAAACCTTTAAAAAAATGTTTCCCGGCGATAAGATCGATGTGTGGGTCAAGAGAATTAGAACTGACGGAAAAGTAGATCTTGTTGCCGAGCCAAAAGGATTTAAAATTTCCACACAAGCAGGAGAATTAATCTTACAAAAACTAAAGGAAGCGGGTGGAAGCATGCCGGTTCATGACAAAACACCTCCCGAGGTCATATACCAGCAATTTGGAATAAGTAAGAAAGCTTTCAAGGCTGCCTGCGGTCAGCTGTATAAAGCGAGAAAAATTGAAATAACCCCAAGCGGTATTAAAATCATCTGAAGACTTACTATCTTTTTTCCTTTTGAATGGCTCAATTTATTTTGACATACTATTTAATCCTTTCAAACCAATGAGTGAAACCCCATACATACAGGTTTTATTTCAGCTAAAGTGGTAAATGAAAAAGGACCTCTTTCGACTTTTCGAAGAGAGGTCCCATCCCAAAAACAGTAAAAATCTTTCTATGGTCAGTCGACCAGTATCATTTTCTGTGTATCTTTAAATATTCCTGCTTCAAGCGTATAATACAATAATCCGGTCGCAGCCAGATCCTGCTTATTGACCTGGATGGTATGCATGCCTTTTGCATATTTACCCTGTACTGTCTTTAAAACCTTACCTGTAATATCCTGGATGCTCACCGTAGCGTCCATCTCCGCAGGGAGTTCAAAAGTTATTGAAGTTACCTGCTTAAACGGATTTGGTACATTCTGATATAATCTGAAAACAGGCTCCGACACACTCTGAACATATTCCACACCTATTTTTCCAGACCTCACAGCATCAGTGTACGCCTCAGCTGAAGTAATATCCGATGAAATTCCAACTGTACCATATACCGAACCTGCAGAATTTGATTTAAACACCAGCGTAAATAAAACGTCATTCGGTCCAAGATCCTGATACAAAGCCTTACTCCAGCTCAGGCTCACCAATCCTTCATGTAATCTGTGATATCCAAGATTCTGATCTTCAATATCGAGCATACCGGAACGAATTTGCTGCAATTCAAGATGTTCGGTGCTAAAATTCATTGTAAACTGAACCCCCGCCAAACGGGTAGCATCAGCTACTGTAACTGGAATTTCGACCATCTTACCTGCCTCGTACTTTGTATCCGCCAGGTTTATAGTAATTGCCTTCTCGGTTCGCTGTTCCGTCTGATAATCACGGATACTTGTTTTGGCATTGTCATTGACATCTCCAATCTTTACAGCTACAAAATCAACTTTCATATCTTCTGTAATGGTCTGAATATCATATACTTCTCTGAAAGGCTCACCCTGAGCTTCGTCAGGTTGAATAAAACTGTAAGACTTGTCTACGAACCTCCATGACTGGTTGCCGGGGAATGTATTATGTACGCCCAGTATGGCTTTACGCAATTCAACCAGGTCACCTGTATTGATCTTTTTATCTGCATTGATATCTGCAGCAATCAATTTATATGGCGTACCAAGAGCTTCCATACCCAGAATATGTCTTTGAATAAAGACCAGATCCAGGGTAGATACACCATTTAGTATATCATCCGTCTTGGCCGGTTTGACGATATAGCTTGCCCCTTCCAGCAAATTGGAAAATGCATAATCTCCAAGGATTGTACTATCCATCATTTCACTGCCCTCAAGCTCTATCTCCACATCGTCTACGCCGAGTGAAGCTTCCGTGTAGATGCTTCCCTGTACATGAATTGTTCTGTTGGCAGGGCAAGCCTTCATATTATCCTGTATGTCAATGAACGTAGAACAGAATGCCTGTTCAATTCTTCCCATCGGTGTCACAACAGCCGCGTAGATCTGAACATTGCTCCGGCCTTTTGTGGCACAGGTAAACATTCTGTTGGGAACAATTTTCAGACTATCAGGTGAAATTCGTACCACAGGTTCAAACGACAATATAATATCGTAGCCGCATGGATGACTGCTTCCCCTGTCAAAATCTGAAGCCCACACTTCAATCATTCCACCGTCAATAGTCCCGTTTCCGTCAGTATCCACGGGCATAAGATCGGTAGCTAATCCATTGATGCAGTAAGGTGTAGGTGCTTTGCAATTGACCACATCAAACAACTGTTCGCATTTGGTCAGGTTGCCACACCTGTCTTCAAAAATCCATTCTATTCTGTGATTTCCTATGGGGTAGGTTCCGGACATGTTAGCTGTATTGCCGTCGCCTGATTTCGGGTAGTTGAGACCGTTGCCGAAAGAGCCAGAATTGAAAGTACCGTCATTATTCAAATCAACACGTGCAGTCCACTTAAGTACGTCAGTACAGTTGTCAGTAGCGGATGCTGTCAATTCGATAAATCCATTTGCACAATTTGGATCAACAGTACATACTTCTTTCCTGGCACAGCTTGAAACTATAACCGGCTTTGTTTTGTCTGCCACTTTGATCGTTTGTGTATACTTCCATGTTTTGTATTTTCTTATTCCGTTTTCTGTATATTCCTGACACCAGTCAATCACTGTCCAGTGTCTTAGAATTTTAAAGCAGGACTGCTGTCCTCCCGGATTATTAAACGTAAAGACCTGATCATCATACTGGGTTCCAAGTAACGCACATCTGTCAGCAACGTCCGTATTTGGCTTTCCGGTAAGATTTGGATGAAACATGTCATCATTTGGATTACTGCAACCCACTGCTTCTACATCAGCAGGCCATCTGTCAGCGCTAAATTCAAATGCAGGTTCAATATTCCTAACATTGATTCGCTGTGTACAACTGGCAGTTCTGTTGCTTTTATCCCTTGCCGTAAAGTTTCTTTCGATAAAACCGATACGGCATTGTGTAAGCATTACGGTAGAATCTGTCGATACTACCGGAGTTTCGCAGTTGTCAGTAACCTGCGGCCATCCGAAAGTCTGACGCAAATTGCGGGTATCAAATGCAGAAACACAATTGATATCCATATCAGGTGGACAGGTAATCCGCGGTGCCAGTTTATCCTGAACAGTTACATTTACCATGCATTCGTTCCAGTTGCCCTGCTTATCCACAGCTCGCATCACCACCATTTTATTGGATCCTATATCTGCACAGCAGAAATTGGTATGGCTACTAAATCCACAAGGATCTGTAATCTCTACAACATATCTGTATTCCTGCTGACTGCAGGTTGCAGCCTGAAAATCCTGCCATTTAGACGTCAGGTGATGCATATATACATATTCATTACCATTTGAAGGAGCGCCTGCAGCCCAGTTACGGTACGCCGAGGATTCACCGCTTTCCCACTGGTAATCAGTTACCCTGTTGGGGTCACGTAAACCTATAAGCACGTTGTCATATGGATAAAGCGCCTTTACTTTGTCATATACAAAAGTATTCTCATTTGCTGAACCAATAGAAACAACATAACCGCCCATTGCCTTACCTGTATTCAGGGCAGCACCAGGTGTTGCTTTATGCTGCGACACATAGTAATAATGTGTTTTGCTTCCATTTACATATGTTCCCAAATATCGGAAACCGGGAAACTCAGGTGTCTTGCATGGCTGGCATGATGGTTCCATGCGGCGAACCAGCAATTTTCCAAATTCACATTCATCATAACTGCCTTCATCAAAGACGGTAGCTGATATCCATGCCTGACCATCAGAAGTAAGACCCACGACTGAAAATTCATTACATACCGCCACGGGAGCTTTTCTGTCCTCTACTGTTACCATAACCTCACAGGTAGAAAAGTTTTTACAGGCATCATACGCCTTATAGGTAGCTACATGGCAACCTACCGGCAAATTTGCCATACCCCCATTCTGATTACGTATAGAACCACCAGGATAGAGAATATCGACTTCAAAACTATTACTGCAGTTATCGGCAAGCGCAATGGAAGGAAACTGAACGGTACCATCACACTGATGATGTCCTGTATTCACTTTTATGGGACCGGGACATACCAGTGTATTTCGGTTTGGTGCCGTTGGTCCTTTGGTATCCGCAATCTCTATAAACTGTGTATATCGGAATATACGCTGCGTATTTCGGCAAGACCACTCTACCACCTGCCAATTTCGCATGATTTTGGTAACACATCCGGTAGGAGGTAATTCCAAATCTTCAAACGTAATCATCAGCCCGCATTCGTTATCAGGTGTAGGGAAGAGATTAAGGTATACCGGATTGGGAGAAACAATACTCTTCAGATTTAGCATTGTAGAATAGCCCGTATTATTGGAATACACACGGAAACACACCTGATCCCCCTTGGTCAATGCTACCCCGCTTACCTGCCCTGAAGCAGAAGATCCGGAGGTAGCCAGATTCCACTGGTTGCCATTGATACTATAGGCAGGTTCGTTGTTGAGAAAACTACCCCCAGGGTTTCCAAGCCCATCCATCACAGCAGCATCCCAGCTGAAAGAGAGATTACCGGACTGCCTTGCTGTAAAGCAAACCTGTGAGGTAATCTGAGGGCCTATCCATGAATTGTCAGATCCACCCTTCAGACTAATGGCATTGGATACCCTGCCATTAGGAATAACCTTACCATTGTAGGATTCCGAAGCCGTCCATAACAGGAGTTTTGGAGTACCTGTGCCATTCTTGCCTCCTATACTTACGGGTGAAGGATGCCCTTCAAAAGGCTGTCCTGCTGGTATACGGGCATAATCCTCATCACAAAGTAAAGGAGTCTGATCTACCATCCAGCGATGCGCAGGTACACCAATATATGGCTCTTTTACCTCAGGAATAGTTTTGATTATGATTTGCATTTCACAAGGAGCAGATACATTATTGCTCGCATCTGTTGCCTGGTAAGTGCGCTGTATTACCTTAAGCACATCCTGAGGATAGCCCTGGCTGCATACATTTGGAATATTGTATTCCGATAGCAACTTGAGATTGTATGATGAACAATTCTCATGAACTACCGGACTAAATGCCGGTGCCTCATGGCAATAAATGGTAACCTGTTCAGGACAATCCAGTACCGGCGGCATCTTATCTTCAACGAGAATTTCCGTCCAGCATGAATTGCCGCTCTGCGAGGTTACTTTGGCATAAATAGTTTTGTTAATCCATGGTGTTGCATCTGCCAACAATACGCTACCATTCTGACCGGAATACAGCGTTTGGCCTGTTGGTGTAGCCATCAAAACTATAGAAGTTGTAGACGGCCCGCCACAAGTATTGTTGCTTGCAAGTAACATGGAAGCTGTAATTACGGCGCTGCAGTCTTCCTCTACAGAAACCTGTATGGCGTTATTGCATGCGCACTCCTGTGCCGACAGCCAGGCCGGGAAACACAAGGGAAAGAGCAAAGCACTCAGCAAGACTTTGGGTCTTCCCCTGGTAAGTGCTAAAAGTTTTGTAATCATCAGATCCAAATTTTGAGTTATTAAATTTACTGTTATGGGCACCAGCTGATCGAAGCTGATGTATTACCCGGCAAATCAAGGAATTGACTCCTTTTCTCTTTGGATCTATTATCAAGGAAAACTGCAACATCATCGCAGTCAATATTCAGGTGGGTGGATTGACCAATCTAAAATATCAGGTCAACATAGCAAATATACAAACTATTACATATATAAAAAATATTTATACATATAAATTTTATATTTTTTTATTTATAACACATTAGTTATTGTATTTCAGTACTTTATATTAATATAATTAAAATACAAAAATTTATTGTGTATGAAGGATTTATATAATATCAGAATTTATATTAGAAAAAGTATAGTACTGTCTTCCATATATGACAAGGTTTAAAATAATATTCAGTTTGGTCGATGCTTTCTACAGCTATAGTAACCCCCTTTAGGTCCTTCCATATGTTTATTTTTAGTTTGTCAAGCTCTGCGTGACTGTTATTCAATGGTCTTCTGGAATTCGCTTGAAAATAATCATGGTGCTTTGTGTGATCGCCTCATGCTCATTTCAAATATTACTAATGAATAATAAGGACTATTGTTAACTTACATCATTACTGCCTTTACTTGTTATATACCTATAATACACGGTTTACCTAAATTGCTTGGCTAAAAATCACCTTTATAGAAAGGTGTTTGGTACCCGTAGTCTGAATATTTAATTTAATGGTACATGCTTCGTAATAAATATAAAAAAAGCCCCCCCTCAAAGAATTGAGGAGAGGCCATCCCAAAAACCGATTTATCTTAAACCGTTATTCGGTTATTATCATTTATCGAGATTACTCGATGATGATCATCTTCTTAGTAGCTGTGAAGTCACCGCTCTCGAGCTTGTAGTAAAGAACACCAGAAGCGCTCAACTGCTCGCTAGTGAATACCTCAGTATTCATTCCCTGAACAGCATTGATGTTTCTAACTGCTATTACTCTTCCAGTTACATCGTAAACACTCAATACTGCTTTATCAGACTTAGGCATATTGAAGCTTACTTTAGTCATACCCTTGAATGGGTTAGGCTCGTTCTGGAACAATTCGATTTCAGCAACTGCATTTGCGTTAGTAACTGTCAGACCAATGTTCTTAACCTGAATGTTGTTACCAGCATATGCCTCAGCAACAGTGATGTTAGAGTTCAAAGTGATCATTTCACTCAACTGACCAGCTTTAGCAGCTTTCAATACAAGTGTAAACAATACCTCGTTGTCTCTTACAGTTGCAGCTTCAGCAGCAGCATAAGACATAGTAATCATATCGTTAGCAATTACTCCTACGTTAGAAGCATTAACTTCAAGAGCACCAGGGATAACATCTACAAACTCAGCACCGCTGAAGTTCATAGTGAACTGATATCCGAATACTTCATTGTAGTTAGCAGCAGTTACAGGAACTGAAACTACTTCACCAGCTTCAACTGACCTTTCAGCAACAGTAAGGTTGATTCTGTCACCAGTTCTGCTTTCAGCTACTGCATTCTGTACATCAGCTTTAGCGTCTCCTGTAACATCACCAATCTTAACAGCTACGAAATTCTGTCCTTCTTTGTTTCCATCAACATTAACGTTGATTGTTTCAACATATGGGAAGGCATTGTTGATGTCGATTCCAACACCAGCAACTGGGAATCTCCAAGATGCATTGTCGAAAGATTCTTTGATTCCTAAGATCAGACTTCTCAACTGAATAAGGTCGATATTGTTGATTTTAGCATCATTGTTAACGTCAGCAGCAATTACCTTGTAAGCATTGTCAAGGTTCTGCATTCCAAGAATGTGTCTCTGAATCAACACAAGGTCAAATGTAGATACACCATTCATGTAATCTCCTCCTTTGTTTGCAACGATTTCAACCTGACCTGCAGTTACATTAGAGAATGCATAGATACCATTTGCATTGGTAGTAGAAGCGATTGGGAACTCAGGTGCATTTCTGTTTAATGTAACAGTTACTGCATTTACACCCTGACCTGCTGATGTTCCAACAACACCCGCAACTCTTGATCCACCAGAAGTAGGACAAGTGTTACAGATAACTGTAAGGTTAACCATGCAGAAGTCTACGTTAAACTTAGCATCCCATACACTCATCATTACACCAACATCAGCTTTGTTAGTGCCAGGTGCAAATACTGCATCTGTCCATACTTTAGCTGAGCTTCTCTGAGAAGGAATCCACAACTGTAATTCGCCATTGTTATATCTGTTAAGGATAGTAGCGTTTGTAGTTGGGTAAGCCATTACACCACCAGTAGCATCAAAGTAGTGAGGAGTATTGATGTTGATCACTTTTCCTGCTACAACTTTGTCAGCAACCTGAGGTGCCCAGTTGTCAAATGTATATAACAACTTGTCAGAATCAGTACAATTGTCAAAAGAACCTACATTGAAGTCTCTTGCCCAAAGCTCAACCATTGGTCTCTGAGGTCCTGCTCCGTCAGGGTCAGCCATAAGCGCTGTGCTCAGGCTTACACAGTAAGGAGTTGGTGCCTTCTTGTCTGCAACCATGAAGTCCTGGAAGCATGCTGAGTGATTGTGACATCCGTCAGTAACTTTCCAATGTACTTTATGATTACTCATGTTTCCAACGATAGCTTCAGGTATTCTGATAGTTACAGTTCCACCATTTACAGTTGGAGCTACATAAATATCTTTAACACCGTTACCATTGTTATCCTGAATCAAGTCGATTCTTCCGTTGTTAGCATTAGCTACGTCGTTTCCTGGAGCAAGGAAGCTGGAGAATTCGTAGTCATTTGTACCGTCAGCCCAAAGGTCAACGAACACCTGCCACTTCAACCATCCACCATCTATACATCCACCACCGTCAGTTGCAGTTTTGTTAAGTGTAACTATTGTAGAACAGCTACCATCAACACCGAACATTAACGGATCGCAAGCATCCAATACTGGATTTTCTGTATCAGAGTAAACAAACTCCTTAAAGTAAGGACCTTTAGCCTCGTTTGTACACCAGTTCATAAGGTCATACTGTACTATCCACTTTCTACAAACACCATCCTCGAAATCAAATCTCTTCACTTCAGTAGAGTATCCGATTACGTCACATGGTCCCTGTACCCAAGATGGCTTGTTAGCCAAAATCTGATCTTCTGTAGGTCCGTCACAGCTGACAGAAACCTTAGCAGATGAAGGAGGAGTAACTACCCACTGCTGAGTGCTTGTAGAAGCAAGAACAGCAATGTTCTGACGACAAGAAGGAGCCTGGTTTACAGGAGCGCTTCCAACAAAGAAATCTCTTGTGATAGATCCGATACCACACTGGTTCAACTGAGCATTATCTCTGAATCTTACAGGCAATAATCCACAAGTTCCGTAACCAGTAGCAACACCAGTCTTAGTAAAGTCAACACCATCAGCAGACTGAGCACCAGAACCTAAATCAGAAGATAAGGTAATTGGCCAGTCGCAGTGGATTGTCATTGCAGAAGGACAAGTGATGATTGGAGCAGCTTTGTCTTCAACTTTTACATAAGCCCAAGACTCATTGTAGTTGTCACCAGCTGTACCGTGGATACCATTTCTGTCTCCATCATCCCAAACTCTCAGGATAACTTCGTGGTAACCAATGTTAGCCTGTCCGTCTCCGTCGATGTCTATACCAGTTGTTAAATCCTGGCAGCAGAAAGTAACATACTGACCACCATCTGTGTCATTTGCATTGTCATCAGCGTGAGGTCTTGGTACGTTATTGTTAAATGTTACGTTATTGTTATAAGCAACTCCGTTAGTAACAACACCATTGTTACCGCACTGTGGTGCACCAGCAGGTCTTCTTACTTCAAGTCTTACATTAGAACAGTTGTCATAAGAACCATTGTCTACGTGGTAAGTGTACAATCTTGCATTGCCATCATTTCCAGGACCTCCGGAAACAAGACCTACAACGATATTTTGCTTGGTAGTAGGTACTGGATCAGTATTGTCTATTACCGTTACATTCATACAATTGGTAGTTGTATTACCACAGCAGTCAGCAGCAGTATAGCAGAAGGAATGTACTCCTAGTGGAGCTCCCTGTACTTTATAACCAGCAGCCTGGCTTCCAGTGATTGTTACAACACCAGGACCAGATACACTGTATGAAGGATTAGTATCACAGTTGTCATGTAATTCCCAAGGTGCAGGAACATCGAAGTCTGCCTTACAAGTTCCGTGAGGACCTGCAACATACCAAGGAGAAGTAGATACTGTGATATCCTTTAAAATAAATGTAGGACCAGCCTTATCAACAGACTTGATCAACTGTACATATGGACCAGCATAATCAGCAGCACACCAGTCAATCCACTGCCATGTTCTGATTACTTTCTTGTTACCATTACAACCAGGTGCACAAGCATCAATTTCCTGGTCAGCATATGTAGCAACGATATTACAAACAGCAGCAGTGATAGCATACTGATTGTTATTGATAATAGCTACTGCATAACCGTCAAACAGATTTCCTGTTGCAGCAACCAAAGAAGCTGGATCAGTAGCTGCACCACATCCTACTTCAACAGTAGCACTTGGAACAAATATCTCTCCGAAGTTCAAAGGTCTTACAGTGATGTTCTGTGTACACTGAGCAGAAAGATTTCCTGCTGCATCAACAGCACCATATGTTCTTACGATAGCTCTGTCACAAAGACCACCTCTTGTGCTTTCGCTGAAAGGAGCAATCAATGTAGCACCACCACAATTGTCAGATACTGTAGGCTTACCTAACCAGTTAGCTTTCAATGTACCGTTAGGATTGTAAGCCTCGATAAGGTCAGTTTCTACACATGCAATAGTAATGTCCTGGCAAGTTACAGTAGGAGCATATTTATCTTCTACAGTAAAGCTTCCCCAGCACTTGTTACCAGTGAATGGATTCATTACGACGTAAGTGTGCGTTCCTGCAGGAAGCGACTGACTTGTATTGTTTACGTTTCCGGTTGCAGCACCTTCCTGACCAAAAGGCCAGATAAATACCTGCATCTTGTCATAACATCCGTCATAAGGACCTTCAAGGAACATATCTGCCTTGATGTCAACCTGACAGTTGCTGTTAACAGCTATGTTTAAATTGTCGTTGCAAGCCATTGCAAAAGGAATGTCAATAACTTTTACAATCAGTTCAGCAGTGGTAGTCTTACCACAGGCATCAGTTACAGTAACTCTGTAAGTATATGTACCAGGAGTAGATAATACACCAGTGAAAGTAGACCAGTTAGCACCTGTCTGAGTAAGACCGGTAGTCATGTTCCAGTTTACAGCATATCCACCAGGGAAAGTCTGACCCAACCATGCCTGAGCACCTACCTGTGCGAAACCGTAGTCAGCAATCTGTGTAGAAGCTCCTGTAGTCAGGTCGAATTTTCTATACTGTGTAGTAAATGTACCGGCGTTAAATGCAAGTGAATATACAGCATCTCCCCAGAACCATGCATCCTGACCGAAGTTTGCATTAAAGCCAGCAGGTCCTAAAAGAGTACAAGCTGCGTTGGCTTTGTTCACTCTATATACGTTATCGTTTGCGATATCAAACATATACATCTGACCATCGTCAGAGATTTCCACCCAGATAGCAAAACCGGAAACACCACCACCGTTGAACTGACCAACTGTAGTCAATGCACCTGTGTTGATGTCAACTCTGTAAAGTGTACCAGGAAAACCTGCAGTAGCAACATACATGGTGTTGGTAGTCTTATCCCATGCATTACATGCAGAATTTCCGGGCATGTTTGCGCTGATCAAAGTTTCTACACCATTCTGCCATCTGTAGAAGTTAGGTGTACTTACATAGTAGTAAGGATCGTTAAAGTTAGGAGCAGCAGTTGAAGGCTGATTGGTAACAACAGCTCCACCACCTCTAAAAGGAGTTGTAGTTGTCAAACCAACAACAGCGTTTAAGCTACCATTATTTCCGTTAACTCTAGCGATAGATCCACCTGCAGCACCGTTAAATCCTGCAGAAGATACGTTGGTAATACCAAGACCATTTGGTGGGCCAGGGATACCTCCTGATATATTCAATGCACCAGAGAAAGGCTCCAGTGGACATACCTCGATATAGCTAGGGCTGAATGAAGCCACTAATGGAGGTGCAGAACAACAAGGATCTACTGTAAAGTTCAAAGTAAGGGTAAATGCACCAGTACCTGAAGCGAAACCTGTTACATATATATAATAGGTAGTGTTTGGCTGTGCAGTAAAGTTAACTCTTGACTGAAGTCCGCATGCATCGTCGTTACCACCAACGCAAACAAGTGCGTTACAGTTACCCCTAAATACACCCAGCTTAGAGTCATAAGTTGTACCCGTACAAGTGTTTAAGTCTACAGCACCAGCACAATCACCTGTAGTCCAGCTATACCATACACCGGCAGCTGTGTTCAGGGTAGTTCCGCAAGTAGCCACTGCCTGAACACCACTACAAACTGTACTTCCGTTGATAGAAGCTGTACCACCATTCTGGATACCACCACCGAATGCAGTAGCTGCAGAACATACCTGCACTCCCGCAGGAGGACAAGAAGTACAATTACCAGCTAAGGCATGGCAAGAAAAGTCAGTACCACAGGTAGCAGAAGTATGCACGTGCAATCTGATAGAACCAGTGATTGTAGACGTATAGTTAAGTGGTGAAAAACCAGAAGCCAGTACTACGTTAGCTGTTGTAGTAACTGTCAAAAAGTTTCCGCCACCACCAGTACCGGTAAACTGGTAAGTCTGACCGGTAACAAGGCCGTTGAATACTGAGTATTCACCGCCGAATGCACATGTAGTTGCAGTTATCGTACCACTGCATGGACCGAAATTTGCCGTTCCAAACTGCGACGCAGCTATACACTGTGCATTGATATTTGAAGCAAGACCTGCCGCAAATACCAAAGTAAGTAAATGGTTAAAAAATCTTTTCATTTTGGATTGAGATTTTAGTTACAGAATACGATTGAGTTGAATGTTGTCGCTATTGCTTTCTTATCAGCGATGTTTTCATACGGGAAATCAACCAGGAAAATGCTGAAATTGTCATCATAAGCTTGTTTAGGTGCTTTGCCAGATAACAAGTCAGACATCATTCCTTTGTACAGCAAGGTCTCAACCATCTTGTACTTCTCCTGAGCAGAACTTTGAGGGAACTGATTCAGCTCATGATAAAGTACAGGAAGCTTGGCCTGAATACTTGAAAGGATTAAATCTTTGTTACAAGGATTTCCGTTTTCAACAGCCAGAGTAGCAACACCAACACTGTTCTTCTCAACAGTAGGGTTAATCTGAGCTGAAACTTCAGAAAAACTGAAACAAAAACCAATCAAAAGAACAAACGAAAAAAATAAATTCTTCATGAGATTGAGTTTTGGTTAAAAAAATTAAATTTTATAAATAATAAATTAGCCAATAGACTGCCAGGTCAAACCTGGGTTGGCAGACATGAGGAAAGGGCAGGATCAGTTAAATATTGTGCTCGGGAGACATTATATATAACATGGCTGAGAACCATAGTAAATACCTGTCGCACTATTCAAATGAACCAATGCATTCTGAGGACCTTAAAAAAATTGTAATACATACAAAGAAATAGAAACGGAATGACAATCAGATGGATTTTCGTCAGTATACATTACTGATTATGAATTCCGGTGTAGTTTTCTATCTTTCTTACATCGTCTGGTTTATTATACCTTATCGTACTTTTACAATAAGAGTCAGGGCAAAGATATAAATAAAGAATATACGATGTATATAAATACATATATTATTCATTATAAACTTTGTATCTGCTGTGATTCAAAAAATATGAATACACTACAGTCCCTAATGACATGCAAATATATATGTATTTCAAAAGGATGAAAATTTTTTAACCTTTTTTTTATTTTGATTTTTTACATATATTTATTTTTAATGTGTTTTATTCTGATTTTAAATAATTAGAATGAATTTTAAGAAAATTTTTTTTTGAAGATTCGGGTCTGGTGTCACTTCTTAAAAATCCAGTTATTGATATCTAAAGCGCCGGCAAAATGTAAAATTACTTGTCTCGCTTATTTATATATTCAATCAGTTGTAGTGATGTATATTAAGATAGCGATGCTGACCCCTTTTATATTTGAGTATGGGGCATAGATTTATATCTTACTAAATAGGAACTACAGGCTTAAATCGGTTGCCGTGATTAAACCAGGATTTAAAAAAGTTAATAAACGGGGTACCTGAAATACATGTATAAAAGCCTTCAAAGCCTAAAATTTCCCAATTGTAACTTCAATACTGAAATTGATTTAATTTTGCAAAAAAAAATGATGATCAACATCGGACTTATAGCCCATGATGGCAAAAAACCGGAAATGGTATCCTTTGTGGTAGCCCACAGGCACTTTTTAAAAAATGCCAATATTTATGCTACGGGGACCACTGGCCGACACATCCAGAAGGAAGGTTTTGAAGTACACCTGCTGTTGTCCGGACCCAAGGGGGGCGATGCGCAGATTGCTGCGCTTGCCGCAACCGGTCAGCTGGATGTGGTCGTATTTTTCAGGGATCCGCTGGACAGGCATCCCCATGAGCCGGATGTGCAAATGCTGATGAGACTTTGTGATGTTCACAATATCCCGCTGGCTACCAACCCAAGAGCGGCAGCACTGATTCTAAAAGGTCTAGAACAGGAAATGAAAAAGGCCTAATAGCATTTTCGGAGCCTCTTTTATCAAAATGATACATGACACAGTCTGATTTTAAAATTATCTATCCCATCATTCCCCGTGAACCGGGGGTGTATCGTTTTCTTGATGACAGAGGTGTCATACTTTATGTAGGAAAAGCCAAAAACCTCAAAAACAGGCTGAATTCGTACTTTAGTACCAAAAGTCACACACAGTACAAAACCACAACACTGGTCAGAAATGCCCACAATATCGAATTTACAGTAGTTGATTCAGAACACGATGCCCTATTGCTTGAAAACAATCTCATCAAAGCATATCAGCCGAGATATAATGTGATGCTGAAAGATGGCAAAACCTATTCCTATATCTGTGTGAAAAAAGAACGTTTCCCCCGTGTTTTTTTTACGAGAAGAGTCATACGGGACGGGTCTTTGTACTTCGGCCCCTATACTTCCAAATACCGGGTAAAGCAATTGCTCGATATTATTAAAAAAATCTTTCCCCTGAGAACCTGCAGCTATGTGCTTTCAGCAGAAAATATTCAGAAACAAAAATTCAAACCCTGCCTCGAATACCATATCAAAAATTGTATGGCTCCCTGTGCAAATCTGGAATCAGAAGAACAATATCAGCAAAAAATTTCACACATCACCAACATACTTAAAGGTCATTTTAAGCCCGTTAAAGACTATATTCTGGATCAGATGCAATCCTATGCGGAAAAACTGGAATTTGAAAAAGCTCAGGAAATGAAGGATAAACTCCTGATTTTTGAAGACTACCAGGCCACATCCACCATTGTGAGTACAGCTCTAAAGGATGTGGATGTCTTTCATATATCAAAAGAAAAAAACATCGCCTGTGTCCATTACCTGAAAATAGTCAACGGAGCAGTTATTAATACAGATTTTCAGGAGATGCAGATGAACCTGAATGACGATACCACAGAATTGCTTGAAATCACCATACCTATCCTCCGGGAAAAATATCACAGCACCGCAAAGGAAATTATTGCACCCGTATTATTTACACCACCGTCACCGGATATCAAAGTCACCATTCCAGAGCGGGGTGACAAGAAAAAACTGATTGATCTCGCATCCAAAAATCTGGATTATTACTTCATCCAAAAACGACGTGACGATGTATCTCATCAGAAAAAAATGGGGCACGCAGAAAGAATTTTGACAACACTAAAAAATGATTTAGAAATGTCTGAAATTCCTTTTCACATGGAGTGTTTTGACAATTCAAACATCCAGGGAACCAATCCGGTAGCCAGTTGCGTCGTTTTTAAAAATGCAAAACCCTCTACAAAAGACTACCGACACTTTAAAATTAAAAGCGTAACTGGGCCCAATGATTTTGCCTCCATGGAGGAGGTAGTATACCGAAGATACAAACGCTTGCTGGAAGAAAATCAACCATTGCCCCAGCTGATCATCATAGACGGGGGAAAAGGCCAGCTCTCATCTGCCTGTAAGAGCCTCGAAAAGCTCGGACTTACTGATAAAGTTAAAATCATCGGTATAGCCAAAAAGCTGGAAGAAATTTTCTTTCCGGGAGATGCCATACCCTTGTATATCAACAAAAAATCAGAGTCCCTAAAACTCATCCAGTACGCCAGAAATGAAGCCCATCGTTTTGCCTTATCATTTCACCGTGACCAGCGGTCCAAAAATTTCTTGTCTACACAACTGACCAATGTAAAAGGCATTGGACAAAAGACTGCCGAAAAACTGCTCAAAACCTATGGTTCCGTTGAAAAAATAAAAGAAACCTCGCATGAGGAACTGCACAAACTCATTGGTAAAAAAAATACAGATGCGCTGATCATGTATTTTGAGGCATAATACACTTGTACTTGGATCCAGCCTTTTTGTAGAACCAAGACCTGGGTCCTGGAGGAATGGGTTTGATTTAAATTTCATTTTTTGTATTTTAAGCTTTTAAGAGCTTAATTAATGATCTTGCGCAATCCTGGAGTTTCTTTTCTATATTCTTATCTTACTTTTTTTCCTCCAGCTGAAAAAAAGTAACAAAAAAAAGCCGCGGCTGTTTTTATTTTTTAACGCCAAAATTCCTCAGAAATTACTAAACAAAAAAAACTCGCCCCTGGTGGTTTATGGTTGTATTAAGCTTACTGATTAATTGTTTTTCGGCTTTGAATTATTGGTTCGTCTGGGCTCGAACAGTTTTTTGTTTTTAACGAAATTTCTGAGTTTTTTGTCTAAAATAAAAAAGGCCGGAATTTTGTAAATGATTGATTTTTAGACATTAATTTCTCTCAATTCCCATATCCTAAAATATCCTAGGACCTAGGTCCCAGGTCAAAAAAAAAAGGCCGGAATTTATTTATTAACGTAAATGAGGCATGAAGACAATGCCCTCAAAAACTCAACAAAGAACAACTCAACCCCATACCTCAAACTTCTCAACTCTCTCAACCACGACCAACGTCGCAGGTCTTGAAATTAACATCTCCAAATCCCCACTCTCCAAAAAATCCTAAGTCCTTAAAAGTATGTCATAAGCGATGCAAGGTAAAATCCAGGTTTACCACATAGTAATCACCCGGCTATTTTTTTGACCTGTATTTACCACCCCACCATTTCTCCAGTATTTCTGCAAAACGTTGCTCAGCAGGATTATCACCGGGCATGTAGAAGGATGTACCTTCCATACCCTGAGGCAAACATTCCATTGGAACGAAATTTCCCTTGTACTGGTGTGCGTAGGCATATTCGTCGCCATAACCAAGTTCTTTCATCAACTTGGTTGGTGCATTGCGCAATTTTAACGGAACCGGCGTATTTGGATGCTGTCTGACATATGCCAAAGCATCATCAATAGCCAAATAGGCGCTGTTACTTTTCGGACTGCATGCCAGATATATGGCAGTCTGTGCCATAATTATCCGTCCCTCAGGCATGCCGGTCTGATGCACTGCCTGAAAACACGTATTGGCTATGAGTAAGGCATTGGGATTGGCAAGTCCGATATCCTCCGAAGCCAGTATCAACATCCTGCGACAAAGAAACAGCGGATCTTCACCGCCTTCAATCATACGCGCCAGATAATATACGGCGGCATTCGGGTCAGATGCCCTGACAGATTTTATGAAAGCAGAAATCAGGTCGTAATGCTGTTCACCCGATTTATCATACAGGGAAAGGTGCTGATGTATTACTTCTGATACCAGTTCATCGGTGATTTTAATTGTCTCGCTTTCGTGAAACTGCCGTACCACGAGTTCAAGGATGTTGTACAATTTCCTTCCATCACCGCCTGAAATTTTAATCATGGCGTCATAGGAAATCACCTCTAGCTTACGCTTCTTTAACCATTCATCGCGAACAATAGCCTGATCAATCATTTGCCGCAGCTCTGCAGCCGTAAGGTGTTTTAGCGTATATATCTGACACCTTGACAATAACGCCGAAATAACTTCAAAAGAAGGATTTTCTGTGGTTGCCCCTATCAGGGTAATTATACCTTTTTCTACCGCTCCGAGCAGGGCATCCTGCTGTGATTTGGAAAATCGGTGTATCTCATCAATAAACAACACAGCCCCTCCCTTACCAAAAAATTGCTGCGATTTTGCACTTTCAATTACCTCACGGATGTCCTTTACCCCATTGCTGACAGCCGATAGTTGATAGAACGGTCTGTCAAGATTTTTTGCAAGAATACCCGCAAGTGTGGTTTTCCCCACTCCCGGAGGACCCCAAAGTATAATGGATGGTAAACTGCCCGATTCAACAATTTTTCGCAAAGTACCCTGCGGACCGATAAGGTGATCCTGTCCGACATAATCATCAAGTAATAGTGGCCGCATGCGTTCTGCCAAAGGTATCATACATGTTTTATTGAGTCGTGTGCAGAACCTACACATTCATTCTCACAAATATAAATCATTAAACAAGAATTTTAATTCCATAGATGAATGGAATCACAAAAGTTGTTTTTTTGATCAAAACGTTTTAGGGCTTTGCTGCCGCTAAATAAAAAAGCCCCCGTCAAAGGAGGCTTTTGTCACATTTTACTTAAACGTGAACTCTAAACTTTTTATTACTTAACTTTGAAGCATATTATAAACAAAATAACAAAAACAAAGTTCAAATTCTGCTTTTTTCTTGTTAAAATCAAACATGGATGATGACCACCATAGAACAAATCGTAGATAAACTTCGTGAAACCTGTGCAGAAAACAGCCGTAAAGATCAAAGTGAAGCTATGAGTGCCTATATGAAGCATCAATTTTTGTTTTATGGGATTAAATCTCCTGAACGAAAAGTAATTCACAAACAGATTCACGAGCAACAACTGCTCAAAAAACTGCAAAAAGAATATGTAATGCTGCTCTGGAAGGAGCCACAGCGCGAAATGCAGTATCTTGCTATGGATCACATCATAAAAAATGTGAAAGATCTTCAGCCCGAAGATATCACATGGATAGAAACCTGTATCCTAACAAAATCGTGGTGGGACACGGTGGATTTGCTTGCCAGCCATGCCGTGGGACATTTATTTAAAAAATTTACTCAAACAAGAATGGACTGGTTGTCAAAATGGGAAAATACAGACGAGCTATGGATCATACGAACTATGTTGATTTTTCAGTTAAAATACAGGATTAATACCGATTTTGAATGGTTAACAAAAACTATTCTCAAGTATAGCAGTCATCAGAATTTTTTTATAAAAAAAGGCGCAGGCTGGGCATTGAGAGAGTATGCTAAAACAAACCGGCTCGCTGTCATTGAGTTTGTGCATTCCCACAATGAACTTTCAAATTTAACTAAAAAGGAAGCACTTAAAAATTTATAAACAAGTTCATTCCTTTATTTTGAGCGTAATAAAAGAGTCAACCACAATAATTCTGTATTTTTGAGGAAATAAAATACTGTTGACCCACGAAACTATACTTTTAGTTCCCTGCTTCAATCCCCTGAAAAATTGGGAAGTTCAGTTTTATGAACGCTATCAGGAGTTTATTTCCATTGCCGGCAAACAAATACCGGTCGTATTGATCAATGACGGTTCTTCTCAATCCCTTGAACAGGAAGTTGCGTGGCTTCAAAACAGGATCAAGGAAAATTTTTATTATCTGGAGTTGACTTCCAACCTTGGCAAAGGTGGAGCCTTAAAAGCAGGTGCGGGATATATTGATAGTGAATACTATATTTTTACAGATATTGATTTTCCCTATACAGCCAAAAGTATGGCTGAATTGCTCAGTCTGCTGCTGTCTGAAAAAGGTCTTATACCCGGCAACAGGGAAAAGGAATACTATCAGGATATGAATACATTCCGAAGTATAATTTCACGATTATTAAGATCGCTCAACTACAGGCTTTTAAAGCTCCCGGTTAATGACACCCAGTGTGGTCTTAAAGGATTTGATAAAAATGCAAGAGAAATCCTGCTGCAATGTAGTACAAATCGCTTTCTTATTGATCTGGAATGGTTACTGGCTGCTCATCATGCAGGAATTGCTATCAAACCATCAAAAGTACAATTGCGCGAAGGTTTGCAATTGACAAGCTTTAATCCTGCTATACTTGGTAAGGAAATATTCAGCTTTTTAAAAATATTATGGAAGTACAGGGTATTGCATTCAAAAAAGAATTAATTTTATTGTATCTATTGGGCGATTAAATTTCAAGTTATGCGCATTAATTCCAATTTCCTAAAGCTAGTCCTATTATTTGCCTTTATCACAGGTAATACATCCTTCGGCCTTTATGCCTGTGAACTCAAAGCAGATTTTGCCCTCGAAAGGTATGACCGCACTGTAAAAGGCATTGCCAAATCGGATCCTGAAACAGGTGTACAATATTACTGGGCGATCAGCGACGGAACCTCCCTCCAGGGTAAGGAATTTAAGCACGAATTTAAGCAAGCCGGTACTTTCGAAATCTGCCTCAAGGC
>Ga0172372_10001453_pt1 | contig 36742 bp, 23 predicted proteins | sample LakKiv5m_2_FD_114544 | JGI IMG/M metagenome (GOLD analysis project Ga0172372, IMG submission 114544) | Freshwater microbial communities from Kabuno Bay, South-Kivu, Congo - kab_092012_9.5m | ecosystem: Environmental > Aquatic > Freshwater > Lake | place: Democratic Republic of the Congo...
AATCCAGATCCCCGTGTTCCATTTGGGTGATGAGGTGATCTTCAGGCCGGTAAAGTCTGTTTTTGGGGGCGCAGAGCAAGACTCCGCGACCGGGGCTGGATTCGAGGTTGACTTCCCGGGGCATGCCCCAAACCTCGGCCACTTCCTGCCAACTGGAAGAGGGATTTCGGAATACGGAAAGACGATCAAGGGCTTCGTAGGACTGTGCAAAGAGCAGTCGGGTCATCAAAAGGAGGGGCAGGAGGCCCGTCAGACAAATCCGTTGCGGCAGCGAAGGCGTCATAAGAGGAGATTGTTTAGACAATATAAGTTATCCATTTAATTTCATCTTAGAATTCGGTTTTCCCGGAAAATGCCAGAACACCATGCGCCTAATCGTGACGCCAGCGGTTTGTCTATTCGCCGCACTCTCTTTTGCAACTATGATTCCCCCTTTGGATGAAGGGAAAAAGCCCAATATCATTTTTTTTCTTGTTGATGACATGGGCTGGCAGGATACCTCTGTACCATTCTGGACAGAAAAAACGCCGGGGAATCGGATCTACCAAACCCCCCACATGGAGAGGCTAGCCAGGGAGGGAATGAAATTCACCCAGGCCTATGCCAGCAGTGTCTGCTCACCTACTCGGGTCAGCATCATGACGGGGATGAATGCGGCGAGACATCGGGTAACGAACTGGACATTAAGAAGAAATATCCCAGAGGATCACAAGGACGAACTTCTTGGCATGCCTCAATGGAACATGAATGGGCTACAGCCATCGGATAGCATAGAACATGCTGTGTATGCCACCACCCTGCCTCAAATCCTGCGGCAAAATGGCTATAACACCATCCATTGTGGAAAAGCTCATTGGGGAGCTATGGGCACTCCGGGGGCGAATCCTCTGAATCTGGGCTTCGAAAAAAATATTGCAGGGCACGCAGCCGGCGCACCTGGGAGTTATTTTGGGGAAAAAAACTTTGGAAATGCAAGCCCCCAGGAGCTGACGCTTCCATGGGGCGTCCCTGGGCTGGAGCAGTATCACGGAGACAGCATTCATTTGACAGAGGCCCTAACGCGAGAGGCAATCCGGGCGCTAGAGGCCGCCCGAAGGCAGGATAAACCCTTTTTCCTCCATATGTCGCACTATGCGGTGCATACACCACTCGAACCGGATGCCCGATTCTGTCAGGCTTACCGAGATATGGGGCTCACTGAACCAGAAGCCCGTTTTGCTTCCATGGTAGAAGGCATGGATAAGAGTCTGGGTGATCTGATGGATTACTTAGATAGGCATGCATTAGCAGACCGTACCGTGCTAGTATTCCTGTCCGACAATGGTTCATTGAGCGCTACTGCCAGGGGAGGAACCCTTCATACCCACAATCGTCCTCTGCGAAGCGGGAAAGGCTCTGCCTACGAGGGAGGAATTCGGGTACCCATGCTGGTAAAATGGCCGGGAGCCGTGCCGGGTGGAACGGTTTGTCATCAACCCATTATAGCCGAAGATTTTTTCCCTACCCTGTTGGAAATAGCCGGAGTAAAACAATTCCGGACTGTGCAAACAACCGATGGGCAACTTTTTACCAATCACCTGTTGCAAAGAAAGCATGTAGAAAAGGAAAGGGAATTAGTTTGGCATTTCCCTAACCGTTGGGGGCCTTCCGGACCGGGCATAGGAACCACAAGCACCGTCCGGTTGGGGGACTGGAAACTGATTTATTGGTATAAAGACGGAAAAAAAGAACTCTATCGGCTCGACAAAGATATATCAGAGGAACATGACCTGGCTGCGGTAAATCCGAAAAAGGTTGCCGAACTGGCTTCCACACTTGGAAGCTATCTTCGGAAACGAGGGGCTGATCGGCCCCTATTCATCTCCACCGGAAAACCAGCCCCCTGGCCAGACGGGCGATTGGATTGAATAGAGCACCACTATGGGTTAATCCAATTTTCTGATTACCCTGGCCGGATTACCAACAGCAAGGACGCTATCTGGGATATCTTTGGTGACCACACTGCCTGCTCCAATGGTTACCTTCTTTCCCAGGGTTACGCCGGGTAGTATTAGGCTGTTGGCCCCTATCCAACACGCATCTCCAATGGTAATTGGCTTCGAGAAAGTCCTATATGCGGCACCTTCCCCTGGTTGGTTCCTTAACTCACTGATTCTTTCTTCTGCTCGAAGTGGATGGATTGCCGTCAGAAGCTGCACGCCAGGACCGATTAGAACATGTTTTCCAATTCGAATAAAATGATTGTCAATAAACATAGCATTCATATGTATGAATGTCCCATCTCCAATAAAGATGTTTGCTCCGTAATCACAGTAAAATGGGGTTTCGACCCATACTTCCTTGCCTATACTTCCCAAAAGCCTACCAAGTAATTCCCCTTTTTCTGCCAGGGATTCTTTCCCGTGCAAATGATTCAGCCTGCTCATGATATCTCGGGCAAGATGATACCTTTCCAATAATTCAGGATCCCGGGAATCATACCACTGTCCGGAGAGCATCTTTTCTTTTTCCGTCATCCTTGTGATCCAAGTTTTTTTTCAAAAACGAAGGCCTTGCCATAGGTTGATGGCTAAGTTAGTTTAAACTTCCTTAACCCAGTATGCTCATCGTTTCCATGTTTGTCCATGCAAGCATGTAAGTAAACCAGATGCGGGGGAATTGATTTCACTGAGGAAACGCTCGGTTAGTTTGACATAAAGATTTCTTGGGGTGGACGGAATCTCAGGTATTTCCTTTGAAGCAAGCCTTTTATTCCGTCCCATTCCCATGTGCTTGTTGTTTGGGATGCTTTTTCAATTCAACCGGCCCGTGCCTCCGGAATTCCAATTCATGGTGAATCCCTCGGGAGTTTTTTGCCAGCATCCACTGCCTCAGCAACAACCCCTATAATTCTTCCTAAAGGCCCGCGGCTGAAAAGAAAAAACACACTCATGCAGACCCTGGAAAACAGGGAAATCGCCCTACTTGGCATGTAGATTATTCCACTCCAAGCCGTAATTTCAAGGCCATAGTTTATGCCTATGATCCTCGCCGTTGATCAGATTCGTGCTTGGGACGCGTTTACCATCGAAAACGAGCCCATACGGCCAATAGATCTTATGGAGCGAGCTGCCATTGCTTGTGTGGCTTGGCTGCAGAAGCACCATCCGGAGTCTCGCCATTTCCTCATCTTTTGTGGCCGGGGCAATAACGGCGGAGACGGTCTTGCCATTGGCCGCTTATTGCTTTCCCAAGGTGCGCAGGTGGAGATTTATATCGTTGGTGGTTTAGCAGCGAGAGGCTCGGGCGACTTTATGGAAAATCTAAGTCGATGGCAGAAGGCTGCCCACCGAGACGTAAATTGGCTGGAAACGGCTTCCGATTTTCCACAGGTCCTTTCACCTCATTTTCCTTCCGATGCACGTTCGCTCATACTGGATGCCCTGTTTGGATCGGGGTTGAATCGGCCTCTACAGGGACTGGCTGAAGCGTTGGTCCGGCATATCAACAACCTTCCCTTTCCCATTCTGTCCATCGACCTGCCATCTGGCATGATAGCCGATGGTCCCCCGGAATTGATGCCTGCACCAGCTCCCGCGCTACCCGGCGGAGATTTGGGCCGTACAAACAGCAAAGTATCCTACCAATATCGTCCGGGTTCGATAGGTTTCGCATACGATTCAACCTTACCTTCCATAATTCGAGCCACGAAAACCCTGAGTTTTCAATTACCCAAGCTCGCTTTTTTTCTTCCAGAAAATGGCCGTTTTACCGGAGAAGTGCACATCATCGACATCGGATTAACCCCTCGCTTTCTTTTAACCCAAGACTTCTCTTTTCGAATTCTTGACACAGCGGTTGTCCGCAAGTTGTATCGCCCTCGGGATCCATTTGCCCACAAAGGCCATTTTGGCCATGCCCTTCTACTGGCTGGGAGCCAAGGGAAATCGGGAGCAGCGTTGTTAGCAGCCAGGGCCTGTATGCATAGTGGGGTAGGATTACTCACCGTCGGCGTGCCGGGAAACTCCCTGGATGTCTTGCAAATCGGGGTACCGGAAGCCATGGTTCTTCCGGATGAACAAAAAACCTTTCTCGCTTCCCTGCGGCCCTTCTTTAACTCATTTCAGGCCGTTGGCATTGGGCCAGGTCTAGGTACCGCAGCGCCGACGCGTGGCTGGTTGCTGGATCTGTTAGGTGATTTAACCGTACCCCTGGTGCTGGATGCCGACGCTTTGAATATACTGGCGCAGGAGGAGAAGCTAGCGGCTATTCCCCGTGGTACCATTCTCACTCCGCATCCGCGGGAATTCGACCGATTGACCGGACCATCAACCCATAGCTTGGAACGCATTGAAAAGGCCAGAAAACTAGCCCGTGAGCTGGAATGCATCGTGGTGCTGAAAGGGCACCACACACTAATTGCATGCCCCGAGTCATGTTCCTGGTTTAATACTACCGGCAATGTCGGTATGGCTACTGCTGGAAGCGGTGATGTGCTAACGGGAATCCTCACCGGGCTGCTGGCCCAGGGTTATTCGCCCCGCGAAGCGGCCTGCCTCGGTGTTTGGCTTCATGGCCGGGCAGGTGATTTGGCGGCAGCAGGGACTGGTAAAGAGGCCGGTTACGGGTACGAATCCCTTACGGCAAGCGGCATAATTGCCTATATTGGTGCGGCCTTTCGCTCGCTGCGATTGGGCTACCCATGAAGCACCGATTTGCCACCGGCCTGTTCATTCTGCTCACCTTACTCTTTGGATGGCGATTTGCCCAAGACCGGCAGTTCTGGGAGTCGTTGCAGCAAATTCCGCCATGGCAAGTCCACACCCTGCCACTTTTCATCGCCGTGGTAGCTCTCGTTCCACTAAACTGGATCCTGGAGGGACTGAAATGGCGCTTATTCCTGCCCCGGGAAATCAGGCAGGGGCTTTGGCCTACGATGCAGATTGTGCTAGCTGGTTTAACCTTTGCCATCCTGAGCCCTGGGCGGCTAGGGGACTACATCGGTCGGGGCCTGATGGCAAAACCTGAGCTCCGGGAAGAAACGGTCCTTGCCACCTTTCTTGGGAATTTCTGCCAGTTCTTCGTCCTATTGGGAGCTGGAATTCCAGCCATATGGTTTCTGTTTCCATTGCTAAATGAATCTGGGTGGGGTAAGACCCAGTTCCCGCTCTGGCAAGTATATGCCTGGTTTGGCATTTGTTTCGGATTCTTAACAGGCTATCGCGCCATCTTCCAACTTCTCGGACAACTGGCTGCAAAGGCCTCCATCACCAAAACATGGGCGAATAAACTGGAGACCGTCTCCCGCACTGGCCGCTTGCAGCTCGCGCGGGGTATCCTGCTAGCCGGCATGCGCTACCTGGTTTTCAGCCTGCAGTATTTCCTCATCATGCAGCTTTGGGGTGATGGTCCCGGACTCCGGGAGGCCTGCCTGGGGATTTGTAGCCTGTACCTTTTTCAGACGATTCTTCCCCTGCCCCCATTTTACAGCCTCCTCGCCCGCGGGGAGGCTTCGGTGTTCATTTGGGGACTTTGGTCCATACCACCCTTGACTGCCCTGGTAGGAAGCTATCTGCTGTTTTTCCTAAACCTATTCCTTCCGGCTATCCTAGGCCTGCTAATTTTAGTACCCTCAAGAAGGAAAAGTAAACTCCTCCGCCCCAATTCCTGAAAGTTTTAAATGGCCAAAAAAATATGGTTACCTAACTCATCGATAATTTTTATTTAAACCCAATGAGTCGCAGCGAATGCGATGGTTGAGCTTTGATTCGGGTCAATCCGGGTTCATTATGATTATCCTTTCCTAAGAAGAAGCTTAATCCCCATGCATAAATTGTCGAGGGAAAAAGCGGGAGGATGGATTTGAACTTTTTAAAATCTAGTTTGCTGCAATCAAGACTCAAATGCAGATATATCGAGTAAAGAATTAAAAATAAAACTAACCAGAAGGGACAGTTCCACAGCATTTTCCCTGTATTCGCATCTACCAAATCTTTTTTAATGGATGGTGGATTTCCTAAATATTTAAGATTTTTTGCCTGAAGTTTTATTTCAGGCCCTTAGGAATATCCTTCTGCAGGTGCAGCCTTACAGGATTAGACAAGGCCGCATGGGACCTCCAAAAGGATGGGCTAGGTTTGGACTTACCTGTGGCTAAACCGGTTACTCGTGGTTTCTTCAAAGAAGGTATATTGTATAGGCAATGGCTTACATGGGTAGGCTGAAGGTTTCTACAAGGTATGAAGTTAGTAGGATGGCCAAGGGTTACCTTTCTCCGCTCCGGCTTTTATTTTTAAAATAAACTATGATTAAATCATCTCTCCGCCTCAGTCTTCTCCTCCTTCTTGCCCTTGGTTTCAACACGCTTGCCACCTATTCCCAAGAACTTGCGATTTCGGTCATACCGGTGCGGGAAACCTTCGTGTTCGAGGATGCGCCCTTTCGCGAATGCCACGCTTCCACTATCGTTGAACTTTCCTCGGGGGTACTTCTGGCCACCTGGTTCGGAGGCACCCGCGAAAAACATCCGGATGTAACTATTTGGCTCTCGGCTTTTCAAGAGGGGAAATGGGAGGAAATTCGGCAGGCTGCTACTGGTGAGCAAGCAGATGGCCAGCGCTACCCCTGCTGGAATCCTGTCCTATTCCAGCATTCCTCCGGATTGATCTACCTATTCTACAAAGTGGGACCCTCGCCTTCCTCGTGGTGGGGAGAGAAAATTACCTCCTCCGATGAAGGCAAGAGTTGGTCGGCTCCGGAACGACTGCCCGCGGGCTTTTTTGGACCCATTCGTGCAAAGCCCCTGGAACTACCCGACGGGAGTTTATTTTGTCCATCCAGTCTGGAAACCCCTGGTGGCCGTTGGACAGTGCACTTCGAACGATACCGACCCGCCGAAAATACCTGGGAAAGGATTGCTGTAGATGATGCCACTAAGCTGGCTATCATCCAACCAACCCTACTTGTTCACGAGTCGGGTAAGGTCCTTCAACTGTTGTGCCGCAGCAGACAAAACCGCATAGTGACTTCATGGTCTCGGGACGGAGGCATGACTTGGTCGGTGCCCGAAATAACCTCCTTGCCGAATCCGAGTGCTGGAATCGATGGGGTTTCAGTTCCAGGCCTTGGGCATTTCCTCGTGTACAATCCTACGGAAAGTGGCCCCGCCGATCGGGCAAAACTCGCTCTGGCCTTTTCGGCTGACGGGCGTGGATGGCAGCTTCTTCGTTTTCTGGAAAATGAAGCGAAAGGCGAATTCAGCTATCCGGCTTTAATCAGAGGCCGAGATGGGAATCTCCGGATTACCTGGACATGGAACCGTCGGAAAATTCGATTTACTGAATGGAAAATCCTACCCTGAACCATGTTACCGGAAAGGTTAGGTGGCATCATTCCCCCGGTAGTCTCCCCCCTACTTGACTATGAACGATTGGATAACGCGGGCCTGGAGCGGGTCCTGACCCGCTTGCTCGATGCCGGCGTCCACGGCCTGTTTATCCTGGGAACCACTGGGGAAGGGCCCCATTTGAGCCACCGACTGCGGCGGGAAATTGTACTACAAACCAGTCAAATGGCCCGCGGGACCTGTCCTGTTCTGGTTGGAATCAGCGATCCAAGCCCGGAGGAAATGTTGGAAATAGCACACTACGCTGACCATGCAGGAGCTGATGGTCTGGTGATTGCCCCGCCCTTCTATGCTCCCATTTGCCAGGAGGAGTTGCTGGATTATTGCCTATGGATGGTCCCGCAGCTACCCCTGCCGGTGTTTCTGTACAATATGCCCTCACACTGCAAAATAACCATTGAAGTGGATACGGTGAAACAACTCGCGGAAGTGAAGCAAATTAGAGGTGTCAAAGACAGTTCCGGTGACATGGACTATTTCCAAAACCTTGTTTCAGCGAATACTCGCCCTGACTTCTGCCTTCTTACCGGTCCCGAGATGCATTTAGCCGAATCCCTAGCTCTGGGAGGTCATGGTGGGGTCTGCGGGGGCGCCAACCTTTACCCCCAACTCTTCGTAGACCTTTACGCCGCCCATAAGCAAGGTCGAAGCCAGGAGGAACTAGAAGCCCTGCAGCTCGCGGTGGAAGTCCTGGGGCGCGAGGTATACTTCGAGGGATTTCTTACGGGCGTCAAAACGGCAATGCAGCTGAAGCAGATTTGCTCGGCATTTACCGTTCCACCCCTCCGGCCTATGAGTCAGACCGGCCTTAAGCGCTTGCGCAGCGGCCTGCACTACCTAGAAAAAATCTATCCGGCATGGTTTCGATAAACGCGGCATCAGGGGGGAATCTGGCCCTTGTAGACCTGTTACTCATTGGTACCTATGGCTTTGCCGTTATTGGGATAGGTTGGTTTTTCGCCTGGAGAATGAAGACAGCCCGGCAATTCATAACAGCCGGAGGCAGCATTCCCGGCTGGGCGGCTGGGCTGGCCGTTATGAGTGCCTACACAAGTAGCATTTCCTACATCGCCACCCCGGGCAAGGCATACGATGCAGACTGGCATCCCCTGCTTTTTGCTCTTTGCATGATCCCGGTGGTTTGGTTAGTTGTGTTGCGCATCATCCCCCTTTACCGAAATCTTCAACTGGTCTCCGTCTATGCTTTTCTGGAAAGCCGTCTCGGCAGCTGGGCTAGGGTATACGGCGCTCTTTCCTTTCTACTTTATATGATAAGCCGTATGGCGGTCATCCTTTACCTCGTTGCGCTGCTTATACAGCCTTTTATTGGTGGAAATATAGTTTGGGCCATTTTACTCATTGGCCTTCTCACCATTCTTTACACCCAGCTTGGAGGGGTAGAGGCTGTCATATGGACCGATGTATTGCAGGCAGCTGTGATGCTCGGGGGGATGGTCTTAACTATTTTCCTACTGGTCCAAAAAGTTTATCTACCTGATGTGGGACTCTTACACAAAGCCTGGGATGCTGGAAAATTTTCCCTTGGATCCACCGAATACTCCTTGGGAGAGCGAACCATCTGGGTGATGCTACTTTATGGTTTGTCTGAAAACCTCAGAAACCTGATTGCAGACCAAAACTATGTGCAAAAATATAATGCAGTATCAGATACGCATGCCGCTGCAGGATCGCTAAGGTTGGCTACTGCGATTTATGTTGCACTCACTTTCGGATTTCTCTTCATCGGTACCTCCCTCTACCTGTTTTATCTGCCAGAGGGTTCTCTGCCAACCTCTGTCGTCAAGGGCGATCAGGTATTCCCGCATTTTATCGGGACGCAGCTTCCAATAGGTGTGAAGGGCCTCATCTTGGCTGCCATTGTTGCCGCAGCGATGAGTACGGTTGATTCGGCCCTAAACTGTTCGGCTACGGTTATATGGGTTGACTTCCTAGGGGGCTGGTTTCCGGAAGGAAGCGGGGAATCGGGAAAGCTGCAGATCCTTCGAGCGGCTACCTGGGTTATCGGTTTACTGGGAACAGGCTTTGCCCTATGGATGGTCCGGGCCCGGAGTGCCCTAGACCTTTGGTGGCAATTGTCGGGGATATTCGGCGGGGCAGTTTTGGGACTTTTTCTGCTGGCCCTGCTGCGGGTGCAGCTAAGTCGTTGGCAGGGACTGGCCTGTTTACTTGCCGGGGTGGGAACCATCTTTTGGGTCACCTTTGCTCGTAATGCGCAGGAACCACTAGGCATCTGGCATTGTACGCTCGACCCAATTTTGGCGGGGGTGGTGGGAACCATGACCATCCTTGGGACTGGAATAGCTACACATGTAATTTGTCGGGGATTAGCCCTAAGGGGCAACCCCCGCTGAGTCTGTCCCGTTTCCATTACAAAGCAAAGGGCCAATGACCCGGGAAATGTTGGAGAAAATCCTGGACAAATGCCGGGAAGGTAATCGTGCTGCCCAAAAGGAATTGTATGACCATTTCTATGCTTGGGTGTTTGCTATTATCCGGCGATACGTCCCCGAATTCGAAGAGGCCCGCGAGGTAACCAATGATGTCTTTTTCAAGGTTTTCACGAAGATAAATCGATACACAAGGGACACAGATTTCAAAGCTTGGCTTGGGCAGGTCGCCCGTAGGGTCGCCATCGACCGCTATCGTGCCCATCTGGCAGATCCTCCTGTCAGCGGATTGGACGAAGTGCGGGAACAGGTATCTCCTGTTGCAATAGACGGACTGGACAAGCTGGATGCCGAGGAAAAGATTTGGCTCATCCAAAAATTGTCCCACGCCTATCGCCTAATTTTCAATCTGTACGCCATTGAACAACTGACACACGAGGAAATCGCTTCCCTCCTCGGTATTTCCATCGGGACGTCTAAATCCAATCTTTTCAAGGCACGCGCCCAACTAAAGTTACTCATGGCTAAATACCTGGAAGTGCCTTGATTCCTAATACTTGATTGTATGCACGAAAGCGACTTCGATAAACATTTCCACCACTTGGGTGACGCAAGGCCCCATATCCGGCCAGAGTCATCTGACTGGAATGCCCTGCTGCAGCGTCTCGATGCCTATCAGAGAAGCCGGGGTCGGTTTTTTCGTCTATTTCCTTGGATTGTGCTGCCACTAGTAGCAGGATACGCCGTTTGGGTTAGTTTCTTTCCCCTGGTTTCCCCAAAGCTGATAATAGGCTCAGAGCAGATTATGGTGCAGCAGGACACCCTGTGGAGGAATCGGGAGGTCCAGGTCCGGGATACCATCTGGGTGTTTCGAGAAAAAATTTCCCGAGTCGAGGAGGAAGTACTGAAGGAAAAGACTGCAGCCCCCATGCTCCCAGAACCCACTGCAGTTTCCAGCATGCCGGCACCGGTTGGTCTGGCTTTCATTCAGGCAAAGGGGAAACCGGAAGCAAATCCTTCGTCGTCCGCGGCTAATGAAAACAATTTTTCCCAGACTCTCCAAGATTCAGCTGCAGTTCCGGATTTGGCCTGGCCAGTAGCCCAAATTTCAGCAGAAAGGCTGATTTCGGAAAAGCAAGATACCTTTGTACCTAAGGCTAATTCGTCCCAGTTACCGGGAATAGATCTAAGCGGAACGGTCGCCTTCGGGAGTTTCCTTCCACTGGGGCGCGGGGAGATTCGGAATCCCCTGGCTTTTTATCTGGCAGGCGAACTAGCGCTGAGCCATCGGTTCTCGTTAATCCCAAGCCTAATGCTGGCCCGGTTCCATTTTGAAGCGGAGAACGGGATAGCACTCAAAACAGAAGCTACTTTAAGCAATCTGGCCACAGGCAAGACCGTCCTGCAGGAGGTAAAGGGGCGGGAACGAAGGGTAATGCCCGCCCTAGCTGGAAAATACTATATCACAGAGCGAAAAGGCTTTCTGGTACATACCATGCTGGGTGCTGGCCTACAACTCACCCATTCCGGAGGCAAGGAGCTTGCGTTTCAAAATATTGAAGACAAAAGTACCTTCAGTGTACGTCAACCCGGAATTGAAAAGACGCGGAAAGTGGTTGGTCTTGGCGGTATGGGAATTAGCCTTGGTTTGAGGCCCCGACTGCTTGCATTTGGGGAAGTGCAGGGGGGGTTGGGCCTATTGGAAAATCCGCGCTCCGGAGCCTTTGTTGCTGGACTCTTTGGCCTTCGCCTTACCAGTCGGTGAGCTCAGCCTTTTCGAGGATTCCAGGATGGTCTTTCAGGCATTACTAGGTAATTTCCTATTTTGCGCGCCTATGAAACATCATTTAGGATCTGCCCTGCAGAAATGCGGGATTCTTGCTTTTCTCCTGGGAACGATTTTTGCAAAAATCAACGCTCAGGACGCCGAAGTATTCCCGCCTCCCCGGGAAAAACGGCAGGTTGAGGCTCTTCCTATTGTTGGTAATTTGCGGGTGGACGGCCGTCTGACGGAGGATTTCTGGCAACGTGCACCCCGTTACTCTGGATTCACCCAGGTGGAGCCCCGCCAAGGAGAGCCTGCATCGCAGCAAAGTTTCCTCCGCATACTTTACAATCGGAACTTTTTGTATTTCGGCATATTTGCAGCCGATTCTTTGGGCCGTAAAGCATTGCGGGCGAATGATTTCAAGCGCGATTTCAATTTCAATAGCCATGATTTGGTGGCCTTGGCGTTCGACGGATTTAACGACAACCGCAATGCCATGGCTCTAACGATGAATCCTTATGGTGTGCAGCGCGACCTCTTGGCATTTGATGACCTTTATTACGATGCCGACTGGGACGGGGTGTGGCGGGTTCGCACCAATCGGACCGACTCTGGCTGGTACGCCGAGGTAGCCGTACCTTGGCAGACCCTGCGCTATCCTCGTGGACAGGACACGCTGCAGTCCTGGGGCTTTAATATGATTCGTGTGCGCCGTTACACCAACGAGAGTTCAGCCCTTTCCCCCTTTCCCCGCGTTTTCTCTGCCCTTCGAATGGCTTATAGTGGCAAGTTAAGCGGCTTACAGCCTCCCCCACCGCGCTCCAATATCCGCTTGCAGCCTTATTTGCTGGGATCCCTGGACAGGTATTCTGAGGAGACCGGTATTCCCGGAAGGCAAGCGGTGAAAGCTGGGGGTGAACTTAAATGGGCTCTTAGTCCGAGTGCGGTACTTGATTTAACCCTAAACACTGACTTTGCCCAAGCAGACGTAGATCGTCAGATCAACAATGTGACCCGGTTTTCGGTGCTATTTCCCGAGCGACGGCAGTTTTTTTTGGAAAATGCTTCGCTTTTCGGCGTTGGAGGAGGACCTTCTCCTGATTTTTCAGGTGGGTTTATGCGCATACAACCCTTTTTTAGCCGGCGCATTGGATTGGATGAGCAGGGAAATCCGATTCCCATAGACTTCGGTAGTCGCTATGTATTTCGATCCCTTCGGCGAAATGCGGGGGTTATGGCTATCCAGCAGCGCGGACGCAATGGCGAAGATCCTACGCGGTATTACATCGGTCGGTTTTCTCAGAATTTGGGTGAGCAGCACCGGATTGGTGTGCTGGCAGCCTATCGCCAGCGTCCACAGGGCGGACATGCCACCGGGGTAGTGGATGGTTTTTTTCGCCTCGGGCAGGCCCATTCCCTGAACACTATGTGGGTGAACACCTACAATTCCGGGGACGGAAAATCGGGGTATGCGGGATATGCTCAATATTTCCACTCCACTAATCAGTACAAAATCTGGTGGACCCAATCCATAGTGCACAAGGATTTTCAGCCGGAGCTTGGATTCATCTCCCGGACTGATGTGGTGGGAACCACCCCGGGGATTAATTTTTTTTACCGGGGTAAACGGCTACCATTTAGGAAATACATCCGGGCCTATGAACCCGGACTGAATGTGGAGATCTATCACCAGGCCTCCACAGGTAAACTCATCGAGCGACAGGTCAATATTTGGCCCATGTTCCTCAATTTTCAGCGGGGCGGATTCATTGGCTACGGCGCCTATATTACCTACCAGCACTTGACCGAACCCTTCGAACCCCTCGGCGTGCGTATTGCCGCCGGCACCTATCGCTATGCGCGTAGCCAGATTTTCTTCCGAACGGATCCATCTAAAATGCTGAACGTGTTGCTGGATTTCAACTGGGGAGCATACTTCAATGGCAAGTTGCAAGCCATTGATTTGTCCCTACAGTTTGCACCGGTACCCCATTTTTCCTTGCAAGGAAGGCTCAACCGCAACGCGGTGCGCAGGCTGGGCGAAAGCACAGTAACGGAGACTGTAGATTTGGTTAGTATTGAAGGCCGCCTGGCTCTAAATCCACGATTGCAGCTCATCGGTTTTTATCAGCAAAATGCGGGGAACGATTCCCGGAACTACAACATCCGGCTATCCTGGGAATTCCAGCCTCTTTCCTTCCTTTTTCTCATCGTCAACGGCAACCGCCTTCAGTTGACAGACTGGTTGCAGCGCCGCGAGCAGCACGCTATACTGAAAATGAGCTATTTAAGGCAACTCTAAACAGCAAAGGTTTTTCCTTGGTGGCTTTTGACCCCCAAGGGACTGCAGGGCTCAACGATTGGAAGACAAGGTGACTCGTTCGGATATTGCCCCAGTTTGCCGGTGTTTCAGTATGATTTTGTGGTCGCCATTGGGCAGGATTTCCTCCTTGATGAACCAGTGGTCCTCGTCGAATGGCTGATAAACGGAAGGTTTAGTGAGTCCCTGTTTTCCCCGCCACACCGGCAGATCTACCGGCTCCCAGAGCCGGGTGCGGGCAGAGCGGTAGGCAGCATCGATGATGGCATTTACCACATAGCCATCGTAAAACGTTTCCCGTGGCATCTCGCCTTTATCAAAGGCATCAAACATGTCGAGGAACATATTGGGATAGCCTAGTTCGTGAGCTTCGTCGCCAACAGGGAATTGCCAGCCGGTGGGCGTTTCCGCCTTTTCGGCCACATAGCCTCCACCTGCTCCGGTAGTGAACATTTCAAATCCTGTGCGGAGGAAGGAATTGAGCCAGATGGTTCCCTCTGTGCCCATCACCTCGTCTCGAAGATCCATTCCTCCTCGAAAGGTCCAGGAAACCTCAAACTGCCCTATGGCGCCGTTTTCGTATTTCACCAAGCCGATGGCATGGTCTTCTGCCTCGATGGGTTTTACCTGGGTATCTGCCCAACACATCACCTCAAGGGGCAGGACATCCTTTCCGATAAAGCTTCTGGATATTTCAATGCAGTGGCAGCCGAGGTCCAGAATGGCGCCGCCACCAGCCTGATTAATATCCCAGAACCAGTCAGCATGGGGGCCAGGGTGGGTTTCCCGGGACTTGGCCCATAGGACGCGACCAATGGCGCCTGCTTGGACCGAGTGTAGTGATTTGAGGAATTTTGGGGTGTAGCAGAGGTCTTCCAAATAACCTGCGAAGACCCCGGTTTCCTCACATGCCTTCATCATGCGCAACGCTTCAGCGGCCGTTCTGCCCAAGGGTTTTGTGCAAAGAACCGCTTTGCGGTGTTTCACACAGCACATCACGGCCTCCTCATGGAGATTATTGGGTAGGCCTATGATGACGATATCTGTGTCTGGATGGGCTACAGCCTCCTCCATATCAGTCGTGGCGAAGGGCACTTGGTAGTCGCGAGAAAAACGCTCCGCCGTTTCCCGGCGTCGGGCGTACACCACGCGAACTGCATCGCGGCTTCGTTTGCCACAGAGGGATTCGGCATAAAATCTGCCGATGAAACCTCCGCCAAGAATAGCTATACCGGCCATTTTAATAGGCAAAATAGGCAATTCCCTTATCTTGCCAAAAATCTTTCCCATGCATGCTAACAACCGATGGTGGCCGGGGCTGGTCCTTATGGTGGGCCTTTTTGCTGCAGGATATGTGGTTGCCCTATACGCTTCCCGGCAAAAGGAGGAGGGAAAGCGCCTGGAGGAATCCACCGTGCTGTTGGAACGCATCCGCACGGTAGCTAAGATGGTAACCGTAGAGGGGCAATTCTCCGAGTTGTACCGCTATGAGGATTTTTGGGGTTATGACTGGTGGATATTTCGGAAGAAAGCGCTCATGCGGGTCAAAGCCAAGGTATCGGTAGGTTTCGATTTAGACCGAATGAAAATGGAATTAGACAAAACTACCTGGACCCTTTACATCCGAAATGTACCGCGCGAACCCCAGGTAATCGCCATTGATCATCAGATTGACTACTACGATATCAGCGAAGGGACCTTCAACGCTTTTTCGGAGAAAGATTATTCTCGCATTCAAAAGAATGCACGGGACATGATTGCCCAAAAAGCAGCAGAAGGGGAACTAATGGCCCGGGCCCGCAAGCAGGGGCTGGAATTACTTGAGCTCATTGGATTTATGGCTCGCAGTGCTGGCTGGAATGTGGAGTTGCAATACGCAGAAGAAGCGAAGCCGGCTGGTTGAGCCCACAGGCCCTGAATGGAGGATGGATGCCGAGTGATCTACCCGATACCCGAAACGGCTATTCCCGGTAGCCTTTTATCTCCAAGATATTTGAATAATGCCTGGCATCGGCATTTCGATTTCAGCATTAGACCGATGCTACTTTAGCAAAATCCCCTTCCATGGAAATGCTAAGCAGCCGGCTGGGAATAATGCTTTCCTGCTCTTAATCGAGGGTGTATCTTAAAGGTTTAGGGCTTGTTTTACGAAGTGATTTTTCTAACTTACAGGAAAAATATAGCCATGTCTTTGAATCCTGCCTTAGTTATCCTTGCCATAGGGTGGATTTTTGTACTCATCTGGGTTCCCCTCGTGGTGCTTTCCCAGCGGAAAATGCACCCTAAGGCACTATTTACGCTATTCTTTGCCGAGCTGTGGGAGCGCTTTTCCTTTTATGGAATGCGGGCTTTCCTCATCTTGTACATGACCTCGCGCTTGTTCGACAAGATGAGCCAAGCGGATTCCGATTCAGCATCCTACGGGGTGTATGGCGCGTTCAATGCCTTACTTTACGCTTCTCCCCTTATTGGCGGCATGTTGGCCGACCGGCTTATCGGTTTCCGCAGGGCTATTATCACCGGAGGGCTCTTTATGGCGGCCGGTCAACTTACCTTGGCTTTCAATGCCTTTAATGGCGATACGGAAAACCTATTTTTTATGGGTCTGAGCCTATTGGCTATCGGCAACGGGTTTTTTAAGCCCAATATCTCCAGTTTCCTTGGTACCTTCTACGAACGCAACGATAACCGCAAGGACAGCGCCTTCACCATTTTTTACATGGGCATTAATGTCGGCGCTTTTCTCGCTCCCCTCACCTGCGGCTACCTGGCCCGAGAGGTACACTACTCGCTGGGATTCCTGCTCGCGGGTGCTGGCATGCTTACCGGGGTCGCTGTTTTCTACCGCAATCGGTCCGTTTTCGAGGGAAAAGGCCTGCCGCCCGATCTGGCCTTTCTGAAGGGGAACTTCCTGGCAGGCATAAGTCGGGAGTGGGCCTTACTTCTGGGAACCCTACTTGCTATTCCCCTGTTTTCCTTCCTTATCCGGCAAGAGGAGGTCACCGATTACATCCTCGCGCTGGCTGGCGGAGGTATCCTGGTTTTCATTCTTTACAATGCCTTCCGATCGGAGGAAAGGGAGGAGGCCCAGCGTCTTCTCGTATTCATGGCCCTGTTCTTTGTTCATATGATATTCTGGACCCTATTTGAGCAAGCGGGCGGCTCCCTGAATATCCTGACAGACCGTTATGTGAATAAGCATGGCATTGAGACTTCCCAGTTTCAGTCAGTGAATGCCTTGTTCATCATTCTTCTGGCACCGGTATTCACTTGGATTTGGTCCGTCCTGGGCCGGAATAATAAGGAGCCGCGCACGCCCATGAAGTTTTTCTATGCCATGCTGCAAATGGCCCTCGGTTACTTTATCATCGTGGTAGGAGCCCGCTCGGTACTTTCAGGAGTCAATGACGGAGCCATGATTCCCCTCATCTTCCTTGTAGCCATGTATCTTTTCCATACCACTGGGGAACTTAGCCTGTCTCCTGTTGGGCTCTCGGTGGTCACCAAGTTGTCGCCGGCCCGGACGGTTGGCTTCGTCATGGGTGCTTGGTTCGTCTCCATCGCCCTGGCACATAAAATCGGTGGATACCTCGGTAAACTGATTGCACAACCTGGGGAAGGCAGCGACCGGGCTTCCGAACTGCTAGCATTCGTAGATGTGTACATGAATTGGGGGGTATATCTGGTCCTTGGTGTGGCGGCTGTCTTCCTGCTTATTTCACCAGTCCTGAAGAAATGGATGCACGGGGTGCACTAATCCTTTGTCTATGAATCCATCTTCTAAACCCTTCCGGCCGTATATCGCAGCCGCGGAGAATCTCCCGGAGCTTACCCTAAAAGCCATAGTGCCCGGAGCATTGCTCGGGGTGGTATTCGGCGTGGCTACTGTTTATCTTGGCCTAAAAGTGGGTTTAACCGTGAGCGCCTCCATTCCCATCGCTGTGCTGGCTATCGCTTTCTTCCGAAAATGGGGCAAAGCGTCTGTCCTGGAAAGCAATATGGTGCAGACCATCGGATCGGCGGGGGAATCTGTTGCTGCAGGAGTGGTGTTTACTGTACCTGCTCTACTTTTTCTTGAAGGGGGTAGACAGTATTTCGAGTACTTCCAAATTTTTGTACTCGCTCTTATCGGTGGGTTTCTGGGAGTCTTGTTCATGATTCCTCTTCGTCGCGCCCTCATTGTGAAGGAACACGGCAATCTTCCTTATCCCGAGGGCACAGCCTGTGCAGATGTGCTCGTTGCCGGGGAAAAAGGTGGAAATCTGGCGGGCAAGGTATTTTCGGGGCTTGCCATCGCCTTTGGGTATAAGGTGGCTATGTCCATTCTTGGGCTTTGGAAGGAGGTGCCATCCCTGGTCTTTTCCCGGCGCTCTGCACTGCCCAACGGCACCATAAACGGGGAAATCACCCCAGAGCTCCTGGGTGTAGGATTTATCATTGGGCCACGCATTGCCGGGGTGATGGTAGCCGGGGGGGTACTTTCCTGGCTAGTACTCATCCCCCTGATTACGCTCTTGGGAGAGGGACTTACCCTTCCCTTTCCACCGGAGTTGGTCGTGCCCATTCGCGACATGTCACCCGATCAGATTTGGAGCCGCTACATCCGGTATATCGGCGCTGGAGCGGTAACCTTTGGGGGCTTAGTGACCTTGCTAAAATCGCTGCCTACCATAGTTAATGCTTTCAGGGACTCTCTCCGGGATATGCGGTTGCAAGGTTTTGGAACCCACCCTACAGAGACCATCGAACGGACAGGTCGCGATATTCCGCTGATTTTTGTTATGGGAGGTAGTATTGTTCTGGTGCTGCTGATGACTATTCTGCCCAATCTGCCTACGAATTTCTTCTCTGCAGTGCTCATCCTGGTATTTGGATTTTTCTTTGTAACGGTGAGTTCCCGTATCGTGGGCCTTATTGGAAGTTCTTCCAATCCGGTTTCAGGTATGACCATCGCCACCCTAATGGCTACGGCCCTGCTATTTCTGGGAATTGGCTGGACGGATTCGTCCTATCAGGCAATCGCCCTGGTGGTTGGTTCCATGGTCTGCATAGCTGCAGCCAATGCAGGAGCTACTTCCCAGGACCTCAAAACAGGCTACTTACTTGGAGCCACCCCGCTGCGCCAGCAGCTTGGTCTTCTCATCGGAGTGGCTGCCTCTGCCATTGCCATCGGCTTTACCTTACTGTTACTTGAGCGCACATTAGGTATTGGTGAGGCCACAGCGGCGCATCCTAATCCGCTGCCTGCCCCCCAGGCGACACTCATGGCTACCGTTATCCGAGGCTTGCTTGACCAACAGTTGCCCTGGGGCCTGGTTATTGCAGGAATGGCCATCGCTGCAGTAGTGGAGTTATGCGGTGTCAGCTCTCTCGCTTTTGCAGTTGGAGCCTATTTACCACTTTCCACGACTTCACCCATTTTTGTTGGAGGAGCTATCAAATGGCTGGCCGACAAATGGAATAAGCGACCGGAAGATGCAGAAATTGGTCCTGGAGCCTTGTTCAGCTCGGGCCTGATTGCCGGAGGGGCACTTACCGGTATCCTCGTGGCTGTGCTCATGGGCACGCAGATGGGTACGGATGCCTCAGGAAATCCGGTGTCGCTTATGGCGCGTATCAATACAGGCTGGGCGCAGGGCATGGGCCCTACAGGGGATTGGCTGGGTTTGGTCGCCTTTATGGTATTGACCATGGTGCTGCTGCGAACAGCTCTCAACCGAAAATCTGCGACCTGAATGGCTGGGAAGCGCTATTAGGTTCAAATTTCCCAACAATCAATTTGTTCCCCGACTCCGGTTAATCCAGAAATCGAGGTTTGGGCAGCCGGTATAGCGACTCTCCAGGCGCACAAAGGTGCTGCCTATCTTTTCATCAATCCAGTTGTTGATAAAACCATTCTTTTTCGATTCAATGGCGGCCTTCTGAATCTTTGAATAGTCTTGAAGTAAATTCGCCCGATGAGGTGGTGTCTTGGACTGGAGCTGAATGATATGGAAATGCACCTCGCCGGAAGGGTCCCGAAACTCTATGGGTTTCGTTATCCCCCCAACCTTCAGAGTATCCGTAGCAAAATAAATGTCGGGATCCAAATCTCCAACCTCAAAAAAAGTATTTCCGGAAGCAGGATTCACCATGCGTCCGTCATTGCCATAGGATTGGGCCTTGTCGTAGGAAAACTTCTTTACCGCCTGGGAAAAGGTCATCGAGTCGCGCAGTATGAGCATTCGCACGGAATCTAAGCGGCGGCGAACCAAGGCAAAATCCTCCTCCGTGATTTCAGGGCGCAACAGGATATGTCTCACGTTGATGGTATTGCCGCGGCGACCCATGAGCTGAATGAGGTGGAAGCCAAAGGGCGATTCCACGGGTTCAGAGATCTCGTTAGGTTCCAACTTATAGGCTGCTGCCTCAAATTCAGGCACGTATTTTCCGCGACTGGCCCAGCCTAAATCACCCCCCTGTTGCGCAGAACCGTCGGCTGAAAAACGCCGAGCCAGAGTAGCAAAGTCCTCTTTGTCGTCTACAATTCGCCGCCTTATCCCCTCGAGTTTACCAAGAGTTAACAACCGCTGGGTTTCATTGACTTTTGGGACAATGACAATCTCTCCGATTTCCACCTCCGCGTTGAAATAGGGCAGGGAATCACGGGGAATTTTGCCAAAAAAAGCCTTCACTTCCGAGGGAGTGATGGTGATGTCTTTCATTATTTCACCCTTCATCTTCTCGTTGAGAAGCTGGTTTTTCAAGTCGGTGCGGAATTGTTCCTTGACGTCATTGACCGACTGACCGTAATACTCCTCAAACTGCTTCAGGTCGTTGTTCATAAAGGAGAGGATGCGGTCGATGCGGGCGGCAAGCTGATTTTCAACTTCCTCATCGCTGACTTCCACGCTGTCTAGTTTGGACTGATTGACCAGCAGCTTGCTCGTTAGAAGCTGCTCCAGGATATCGCATCGGGCGTTCTGGGGCAAATTGCCCTTCTGCGAGAGGGCAAGAGCGTGTTGCTCCTCCAATTCAGAAAGCAAAACCAATTCCCCGCCAACGGTGGCGATGATTTTGTCCATGACAGTCACTTGGGCAGGCAGGACCAGGTATAGGAGAGAAAAAACAGGTAACAGCGAGTATTTCAACATATATTCAAGATAACAACATGCAAATATGCCGGGTTTGGCCGGTTCTTCACCTCCCTTGGCACAAATATTTCAGTTGAGGTAGAATATTTCTACCCGACCCTTGCGCGTGGCAATCTCGAGCATATCTTCCTTTATATCCTCCAGCAGTTGGTTTTTGCGGCTCAGCATGAGCATTCGCCGTAATTGTCCCTCCACATAGTCCAGAGGGGGCAACTCACCTGTCTTTCGCGATTCGGTCAGTCGAAGCCACACTTCGAATTCCCCATCGGGTAGGACAACACCGCTGCCTTTGCGAGGCAAATCATTAGGTCTCATACTCCGGGGTAGGTATAAGGCAATGTCCTCCCAGGCCATCCACTTGGACTCATCTAGAAAACAGGTCAGTCCATAGTCCATTGCCAATTCCTGAAGCCGTCCTGTATTTTTGGCCGAAGGCCGGTCCCAGAGCCAGTTTAGGCTATCCCGGACTGACAGTATCCGGGGAACTACCAGCAAATGGCCTTTGAGGATGGGTGCTGCAAGCTGGTACTGGATTTTATTCTTTTCGTAAAAGATAAGCAGGTCCTCCCGGCTAATCTCCGTCTTCATGAGTTGTTCGAGGAGGACCTGTTCATAATGGCTGCGTACGAGAGAGGATCGGTAATCCCTGACCATTCGGTCTATGTGCAAATCTTTGGGCAGATTCTTCTCTGCCTCATGTAAGAGCACAGCCTCGCGAATCCATCGCTGCGTGTAGGCATTAGCGATGAGGATACTATCGTAAGGCGTGGTTCCAGCGGGAAACATACCTTCCAAATCCCGTACAAAAAGCGATCGATTAAAAACCCGCGCAAGGACTACAGCTCCCCTGTCCAAGGGGGCTTCTTCCCCGCAGGATGCAAATAGCAGGGCACAGAGGATGAAAAGGGCGTGCTTCCCTATTGATATCATGGTTTCACCAAGGCCTCCAGTACCTGCTGCGCAATCGTGATGTCATACTTTTTTCGCAGGGTATCTACCCACTCCTTTTCCAGATAATCTTGATAATCAGCAATAACATAACCTTTGGCTTCCTCCAGTTTCTTGGGTCCAGCAGGCAATACCTTTTCTATTTTATAAAATTCCAAGTCCTCACTTCCGGAAACCATATTGGCTGTAGATACTTGTCCGGCTTTCCAAGAAGTCCCAAATAAGTTCGCTTCGGGCGATTTTCCTTTTTCAAAAACCACCTCGCTAGCACTGAGAATTTGTTGGTCGTCCTGATTGAAACGCACCAAGACCTCGTTTTTCCGTCGGGTGCGGACATAGTCGCGAATCTGGGCGATGCGCTCCTTGCTGGAGGCCTTGAGGACGTATCTTGTTGCCTGGGCTCGCTCATCCCAGTTGTATTTCCCTTCGAGCAATTTGAAGAAGGCGGCAAGACCGGTGGTATCTTGGCTAGCTTTGTCCCAAACCTCCTGGCGAGTTACTTCGAACAACAAGATTCCTTCCTCATATTCTCGCAGCAGATGACGGAACTCGGGATACTTCGCCTCCAACTGCCCTTCTTCATGACGAAGAGTCTCCTCCTCCAGGTATTCGTCATACAATTTTCCCAGCATGGCCGGTACGGGCTCTTCCTGGCTGAGTCGATAGCGGGTACGGGAAGCTTTTTCCAACCAGGCTGTAAAGTCTGCCAGGGTCCTGGCTTGTCCGCCCAAGGTGAATAGGGTTCCTGGATCGATTAATTCAGGTGCCTTCCACCGGAACGTGTAGAAGGTATCATTGACCATAGGGTAAAGCCTGGGCAGGATTTGCCGGTTTTCGGTGAAGCCCGCATTTCTTCGAATCTGGGAGAACATCCCTTCCCGGGCCTGGGTATAGCGCTGGTCCTGCCGCACAGCTGCCTCGAGTATGGGTCTTGCAGCCTCGAAGTTGAGTGGCATCTTACGGGAAATGCGCTTCAGAATATGCCAGCCCAGATTAGTTTGCACAGGGGCTGAATAATCTCCGTCTTTTTCTAAATTGAAAATGGCTTCTTCGAAAGACTCTTCAAATCGGTTAATGCCAAATACTCCGATGTAGCCACCCTTGGAGGCTGTCTTATCATCTTCTGACAAGGCCATGGCAAGCTTCTCGAAGGACTGACCGCTCTGAAGCAAACTGTGAATGCTGTCAATCCGGGTCTTGGAGGTAAATGGATTTTCCCCCTCCCCGGCTTTGCGAAGGAGGATATGCGCCCCTTCGACCTCCCCGCGAGCGGGTCGGCGAGCATTGACCTTTAGCAGGTGCAAACCGGCCGGTGTAACGATGGGTCCGCGTATTTCGCCGGGGGCCATTGCGTAAGCTGCCGTTTCCAGGTCATAAAATCCGTTCGGAAAAGGCACATTGATAAAGCCAATGTGACCGCTATTGGTCTTTGAGGATCTGTCCAAGCTGTAGTTTCGGGCAAAATCCTCGAAATCGGCACCGGCTTGAAGCTTCAGGTAAAGGTCTGCCAGGAAGGCAGTTCCCCCCACGGAATCTTCCTGAAAACTTTCACCGGAAAGGGGGTAAAGAATATGGCTTATGTCCACGTCTTCTCGGGACCGATCGAACAACTCGCGTACCAATTTTCCAGTTACCTCCCGATTTAGGATGTAGCTGTCAGAGAGTTGCCTCCGATAACCCACGAGTTCCTCCCGAACCTCGGCAAGTTGTTCAATACGTAGGGTTTTGGCCTCCGCCACCTTAAGTTTGAATTTGATGTACAAATCGAGGTATTCTTGAAGAGAAGCTCTAGAAAAGGTCGCTTCAGCACCATTAGTCTTGGTATAAATGTATCGGAACTCGCCCACAGTAACGGGTTTACCCGCTACATAAAACAGAATGGTCGCATCATCCTGGCTCCGTAGCAGAGAAACGGATGCCAACGTGCAGAGGAGCAGCAGTAGAAATCGATATTTAAGTGTATCCATGGCATGAAGAATATGGAAGTAAAAACGCTGTTCAGGAGGTTAAATTGCCTATGGGATTCAGGTCCATAAGGTCGTGTCCGATATCGCAGCGGTAGTATTTCCCTTGGAAAGAAATAGCATTAGCCATTTCCCGGCTTTTGGCAGCGGCCAGCGACATATCCTCGTCCAGGGCCGTGACGACGAGCACGCGTCCGCCGGATGTAATAACCTGACCTTTTGCATCCCAGGCGGTTCCTGCATGGAAACAGATTCCCTCACCGAATACTTGTGGCAAGTCAACAGGGAATCCCTGCTGGTAATCGCCCGGATAGCCGCCGGAGACCAATACAGTACTCACCGCATACTTTTCCACTATGCGGGTAGGATGTTTGCCGAGGCAGCCTTGGGCCAAGTCACTGAACCAATCCAGCAAATCTGTCTCAAGCCGGGGCAAGATGGCCTCGGTCTCGGGATCGCCAAGCCGGCAGTTGTATTCGATAACCAAAGGATTACCTGCAACTGAAATCAGGCCAAAGAACAAAAAGCCCTGGTAGGGAATGCCATCCTGTTCCAGGCCTCTTAGTGTTGGTTCAATGATGCGTCGACGAACTTTTTCCGACATAGTGGGGTCAAAAAGGGGAACAGGAGAAACTGCACCCATCCCTCCGGTATTGGGACCACGGTCTCCTTCACCAACCCGCTTATAGTCCTTTGCTTCTGGAAGAAGCACATAGTTTCGGCCGTCAGTGAGGATAAAAACTGAAAATTCTGTTCCGTTTAGGAACTGCTCAACCACCACACATTGCGATGCAGCCCCGAACTGGCCCCGCAGCATGTCCTCCAGAGTGGCTTTTGCCTCCATGAGCTCTTGTAAGATGACGACCCCCTTGCCGGCAGCTAGTCCGTCGGCTTTCAACACATAGGGGCCACGACTTTCGGAGAGATGTAACCACCCTTCCTCCAAAGTCTCAAGGGTAAAACGCGCGTATGTTGCCGTGGGTATGGCATGTCTGGCCATAAATTCCTTGGCGTAGGCCTTGCTTCCTTCCAGTCGGGCCCCTTTTGCACCTGGACCGACCATAGTGACCCTAGATAGGTTGGGGTCGGTGGCGAAGTAATCACCAATGCCCTTTACTAGGGGTTCCTCTGGACCAACAATGACCAAACTTATGTGGTGCTCGAGAACCAATCTGCCTATAGCCTCAAAGTCTTGCAGGGATAGTGCTACTTGAATCCCGAGATCTTTGGAGCCCGCATTGCCCGGTGCAATGAATAGGCTTCCGCAACGTGGGCTTTGCTTGATTTTCCAGGCAAGGGCATGTTCCCGGCCCCCACTGCCCAGGATGAGAACATTGATGGATTCCATGTATCACCCACTTTCGGGCGCCAAAGATAGGCTGAAACCTTGTTTCTTCGGCAACCTGATTGTTTTTTACCTTTACGGAGCATTTTTGCCTGTTATGATTACTCACTTACGCGGAAAACTGTCCTATCGTTGTCCAGCCTACGTCGTTCTGGAGATTGGAGGCGTGGGTTACCAGGTGTTTATTAGCATGTACACATATTCCCGTTTGGGTGACAACCCGGAGGTGATGCTTCTTACCCATCAGGTAATTAAAGAAGACAGCCATATGCTTTATGGCTTTTCAGAAGAAAAAGAAAGGTCCCTTTTTCGGCAGCTCCTCTCGGTTAATGGCGTAGGTCCCACGACAGCGCAGTTGTTATTGTCCAGCATTTCTCCGGACGAAGTCCGCGCCGCCATCCTTGGGGAACAGGAAGAAGTTTTCCGGCGGGCCCGTGGTGTGGGCTCCAAAACAGCTAAGCGCATTATACTAGACCTGAAGGATAAGATGGTGAAGGAAAGCGGGGAGGGTATGACTGTTCTCCCACCGGCACACAATACCATGCGGGAGGAAGCGTTATCGGCTTTGGTAGCTTTGGGTTTTCCCCGCGCTGGGGTCCAGAAGGCCGTCCACCACGTGCTGCAGGAATCGCCCCCACCGATGCAAGTGGAGGATTTGATTCGCCGCACACTTAAGGTCCTTTCCTCGTGAAAGGGACCCGTTCTTTTTTAATGGGGGCTAACTGGCACCTGGAAAACAAGGATTATTGTCCTGGATGAAGACCAAAACTTGCGCCCATTTATTGTTTATTACGCTGGTAGTCTCTATTTTCTTCCATCAGCTTTCAGGGGTCAGTCCCTCCTATGGGATAGCCTCCATACCGGTTGAGGGAATTCCAGTATCCCCGCGAAAGCGATTCCAGCCGGATAGTCTTCCTCCCCTTCTAGAGCGTCGGGACAATTTTAGTTTGTCGAAGCCGCTGAATATTATCGACCTTAAAGATCCGCCGGCTATCGAGAAGAAGACCACATTCGATCCGCTCTCCAACCGGTACATCATGACGGAGAAGATTGGACAGGACGACTTCCGCTATCCTTCTTACATGTCCTTCGAGCAATATCTCAAGAAACGGGAGGTTGAGGATTATCAGCGGTATTTCCGCCAGTTGGCGGGTATTGGTTCCGAAAATCCCTCGGGTTCCCTCAATCCTCTGGAATCAGTTGATGTAAAGGCAAGCCTTATAGACCGCCTTTTTGGGGGTAACACCATTGACATTCGTCCCCAGGGTGGGGTGGACCTCACCTTTGGCCTGGACTATCAGAGCATGGACAACCCATTCATCATCGAAGCGGGACGAAGGCAGCTGCTTTTTGACTTCGATATGAATATCCAGATGAACATCACGGGTAAAATCGGGGATAAGCTCAATCTGGCCACCAATTACAACACCAATGCCACTTTTGACGTGGACCGCCAGGTCATCAAGCTGAACTATAACAGCGACCTTTTCAACGAGGACGAAATCGTGAAAAAGATAGAGGCGGGCAATGTCAGCCTGCCGCTGCGAGGCTCACTTATTAGGGGAGCGGAGAGCCTTTTTGGCTTGAAGACCGAACTTCAGTTTGGTCACCTTCGGCTTACAGCCATTGCCTCCCAGCAACGTTCCCAGCGTCGTAGCATTCAGACACAAGGGGGTAGCCAGGTTCAGGAGTTTGAAGTGCGTGCCGACCAATATGACGAGAACAGGCATTTCTTTCTGTCCCATTACAATCGGGCTGCCTTTGAACCCGCACTGGAAAACTTGCCCCAGATTCGTAGCCTGTTCAAGTTGGAAAATATCGAGGTGTGGCTAACCAATGACCGCAACGAGGTGGATAATGTGCGTGATATCCTGGCCCTTGCCGATTTGGGGGAAACGGATGTGCTGGTAAATCCGGCAGCTGTGCCGGGTGCCTACCCTTTTGCTCCCAAAGATTTGATAGGTAAGGCCCTTCCCGACAATACCTCCAATAATCTCTATGACCGCATTGTGCGCGATCCCCGTATTCGCACGATCGATAATGCGGTTTCGGTATTGCAGAATGATTTGCGCTTGGTTCAGGCGCGCGATTTTGAGAAGGTCAGTGCCCGAAAGCTCCGACCTAGCGAATACAACGTGCACCCTGAATTGGGTTTTGTCACCCTGAACATCAATGTGCAGCCCGACCAGGTAGTGGGTGTCGCATACCAGTACACCTATAATGGCAAGACATTCAAGGTTGGGGAACTGGCCAATAATTCTGAGAATACCCGGCCCGATTCCACCCTCACAGTGTTGTTCGTCAAAATGTTGAAGAGCACCACCCAGACCACGGACAATCCCACCTGGGACCTCATGATGAAGAATGTCTACCCCATCGGGGCAGTGCAAATCGATCCCAATGAGTTTCGTCTCGACATCTTTTACGAAGATCCAGGTAGGGGGTTGAAGCGCTTTCTTCCGGAGACCAATCTGGCCGGAAGACCCCTCTTGCGGGTGTTCAACGTGGACAAACTCAATACCCAGGGTGATCCGGCCCCTGACGGGATATTCGATTTTGTGCCTGGCCTAACCATCAATCTGACAAATGGCCGTATTATGTTTCCTGTGCTTGAGCCCTTTGGCAGTTCCCTGGGCCGGCAGATTGAGAATGCGGGGCTACGGGCTAAATACACTTTTCCAGAATTATACACCAAGACCCTTTTCCTGGCTCAGGAATTTCAGGAGAAGAATCGTTTCCTCATCAAAGGGACTTATAAATCCTCTGTTTCCTCGGAGATTTCCCTGGGTGCATTCAACATTCCACCGGGATCTGTCACTGTCAGCGGCGGCGGTCAGACTCTTCGCGAGGGGGTTGATTACGAGATTGATTACAATATTGGCAGGGTGCGCATCCTCAACGATGCCATTCTCAATTCCGGTATTCCGGTGAATGTGAGTTATGAGGACAATGGTTTGTTCAACTTCCAGACGAAGAGCATGTTTGGGGTCCGTGCTGACTACGCAGCTGACAAGAATTTCAATATTGGGGCAACGGTCCTGAAGCTCTTTGAGCGGCCATTTATGCAAAAAGTGAACATTGGGGAGGACCCTATTAACAATACGATTTACGGCCTGGACATGGCCATTTCCCGCGATGCGCCACTGCTGACTAAAATCGTGGATGCTTTGCCGGGTATTTCCACCAAAGCCAAGTCCTCCATCAATTTCACGGCAGAGACGGCCATTATCCGTCCAGGCCACTCTCGCGCCATCAATATGAATAGCAAAGATAAGGGCGGGGTGGTCTACATCGACGATTTTGAGGGCAGCGCGAACAGCCTGGATTTGCGCCAGCCAGTGACCAATTGGGTACTTGCTTCTGTGCCTCAAAATGATGCGTTTAACAACAATCCGCTCTTCCCGGAATCGGCGTTGGTCAATGACCTACGCTATGGAGCCAATCGGGCCAAAATGAGCTGGTACCGCATAGACCTCGGTGCGCGCGGAAATGCCGACGATACCCGAAATCCTTACACCAGTCAGGTTCCCCAGATTGAGGTGTTTCCCAATGTGCAGCTGGCGCCCAATCAGCTGCCCAATATCCCCACTTTCGACATGACCTATTATCCGGAGACCCGGGGGCCCTACAATTTTGATGTGCCAGGAGGTTATCCCGGATTTAGTCCGGGGACCAAGTTCATTGGTGATTCCATGATTCTGGACCGTCCGGGATCGCGCTGGGGGGGAATTATGCGGGCTCTGACCACCAACGATTTTCAGTCGTCCAATATCGAATTTCTCGAATTATGGGTTCTCAGCCCCTTCTTGGATCCATCCAATCCGAAAAAGGCGGTGGACAATTACGAGAAGAAACAGGGTGAACTTTACATTAATCTGGGAAATATTTCTGAAGACATTCTGCGGGATTCCCGCAAATTCTTTGAAAATGGTCTTCCCGCCCCTTTTAACCCTAACCGACGGACTGATAATACGCAATGGTCGGTGATTCCCGTTGCCCAACAAATCACCAACGCCTTCGATATTGATGAGGCATCGCGTTTGGCTCAGGATATCGGGCTCGACGGTATGAATGACGAAAAGGAAGCAGCCAGGTTCGCCCCCTTTTTGGCCAGTGTGGCTCGTGCCAATCCGCGGGCTGCGGAAAAACTTCGGGCGGATGCGTCTGCGGACAATTTCCGAAACTTTAACGATGCCAGCTATTCGCAAAATACCGATTTGCTGACCCGCTACCGCGACTTTAACGGACCGGAAGGTAATTCCAAATCCAACTCCGGGGGCAATCAACTGCAGTCGGCGACCAATATTCCCGATGCGGAGGATCTAAACCGCGACAATACCCTCAATGAGACGGAGGCTTATTTTCAGTACCGCATCCCCATTCTGGCCGACCCAAAGAATCCACGGGAAATCGATATGGTACGCACACCTTTTGTCACGGACCGCATCGTAAGTGACAACGGGGAGCGGATTTGGTATCGCATTCGCGTGCCGCTTAATGGCGACGATAAGATTTCGGTGGGAGGCATCAAGGATTTTCGGTCCATTCGCTTCATGCGCATGTACCTGAAGGGTTTTGAGAGCCAGGTCACCCTGCGTTTCGCCCGAATGGAATTGGTGCGCAATCAGTGGCGACGCTATGCGCAGGATTTGGACGATCGGGACAATGTGCCTTGCGATGCCCAGACGCAGTTTGACGTGGACGCGGTGAACATCGAGGAAAACAGCAACCGTAAGCCGTTCAGTTACGTACTTCCGGTGGGTATCCAACGGCAGCAGGCGCTGGGGGTATTTAACACCCTACAAAATGAGCAGTCGCTGACGATGAAAGTCAAAGGACTGTGCGAGGGAGAGGAGAAGGCAATTTTCAAGAATGTCGGATTGGACATGCGGGTATACGAACGCTTGAGGGCTTTTGTTCACGCGGAAAAACTCGCAGGCCCTAATTTGGTGGACGGAGACGTTTCCGTATTCGTGCGCATCGGCTCCGATTTTAAGAACAATTACTACGAATACGAGATACCCCTTTATTTTTCCGACGCCAATCGCCTTCCAGCCAACGTCATCAGCGACGATTACAAACTTGAGGTCTGGCGTCCGGAGAACGATTTTGACATTCCACTGGCCTTATTGACTGCACTGAAGGTGAAGCGAAACGACGCGGGGTTTTCACTGTCTGAGGAATTTGGAGAACTGGTGGAGGGCACTGGTCAGGCGGGAAATCCAGCCCTCCAACACCGTGTCAGTATCCGTGGGAATCCGAGCCTTGGACTTGCCAAAATTACCATGATGGGGGTTCGCAACAGAAGGGGAGGACAGCGAAGTCCAGTCAATGTGGAAGTATGGGTCAACGAACTGCGGCTCACTGGTCTGGATGAGCGGGGGGGAGTGGCGGCCCTGGGTAGGCTTGATATGCAGTTGGCTGATTTGGGCAATGTCAGCGTAGCGGGCAATTATGCCTCCATCGGCTTTGGAGCCCTGGACCAGCGGGTATTGCAGCGTAACCGAAAGGGTATTACTGGGTTCGATGTATCGGGGACCCTAGAACTGAACAAGTTTTTGCCAGCCTCCTGGCGGCTGAAACTGCCACTTTTCGCGCAGTATTCCACCAATTATACCACACCGGAATTCGATCCTTTTGATTTGGATATCAGACTGCGTGAAAAATTGCCTAGCCTCCCAACGGTAGCAGACAGAGATTCCGTGCGCAGTCTGGCTCGGGAAATTAACACCATACAGGGATACAATTTTACCAATGTGCGGCGGGAGCGGACCAGCGGACCAGGAAGTGCCCGCAGCCCTGCACCTTGGGATATTTCCAACTTTTCGGTCAGCTACGCCTATTCCAAGACGGACCGTCACAGTCCGCTCATCGAGTTTGATGCCAGCATACGCAGGACGGGTTCCCTCAACTATGGCTACACTCGTCGGGGCAATTTCATTGAACCCTTTAAGAATGTAAAGGGAAGTGCGTTGAAATGGTTGTCGGAAATCAATTTCAATCCGCTACCCAACTCCTTCACCTTTGGCACCCAGATGACCCGATTATTCAATACCACGAGATTCCGCTTTACTGGGCTAGACGAGCGATTCAACACCTTTTTCAATAAGCGTTTCGCCTGGGACAGGGAGTATAATTTGAACTGGGACCTGACAAAAGCCATAAAGTTTACTTTCACGGCCTCTGTCTTTTCCGTAGTGGACGAGCCAGACGAAGTGCGTCTTTTGGAAAATTACACCCTGCAGGAGGCCGCTCAGATTCGCCGAGACAGTATTTGGTCCAATATTAAGAAGTTTGGCCGCCCAAAATCTTATCAGCATTCCTTTACTTTAGGCTATACCCTGCCCTTCCGGGTCATTCCTTTGCTGGACTGGATTAATTCCCGGGTTCAGTACCAGGGGCAATATGGTTGGAATGCGGCTGCCCTGAATCTGGATAGTTTAGGCAATCAGATACGCAACAGTCAGAGTATTCAGGCGAACATCGAATTTAACTTTGAGAGTATCTACGCCAAGTTTCCCTACCTGCGCAATATTGACCGGGGAGCCCCACCGCCCCGAAACCGGAAGGCTAAAGAGGGGACCCCAGACCAGCCACCGCCGGAAACGGAAGCCAGAGAGCAGGACCGTAAGGGCTCTGTTCCCTCGTTGGCAGAGCGCATGCTTATCCGCCCCTTTTTATTGTTGAGACGCGCTCGATTCAACTACTCTTTGCAGCAGAGTACGCAGGTACCCGGCTTTATGCCTGCCGCCCGCATCTTGGGATTAGGGCCCGATTTCCAGGGTCCTGGTTGGGATTTTGTAGCTGGACTCCAGCCCCGGATTGCCGATTTGAATGAATCAGAAAACTATACTGCGGCGGACTGGCTCAACCAAATAGCGCGCAAGGGCTGGATTAGCAGCAGTGTTTTTCTTAATCAGGAGGTTATGCAGTCTCGCGCCGAGAACTACGATGGCCGTCTGACCATCGAACCTTTCCGGGAATTCCGGATCGAGGTAGAATTCAACAAGAATTTTACAAGTAATCACTCCCAGTTTTTCAAGGATACAACCCTAGATAATAGAGTAGTATTCTCCCATGCCATTCCAAAGGACATCGGTACGATGACCATGAGCTACACCGCCTTGCGGACACTTTTCAGTAAAGACAAGGATAACCTGGTCAACCTTTTCAGGCAGTTTGAGACCAATCGTCTGGCCATATCCAAACGTCTTGGGGAGGGAGTCCATCTGGATACAACCCTTGCGAAGAGTGGGTACACCTTTGGTTTCGGGCGTACCCAGCAGGACGTACTTATTCCCGCATTCATCGCCGCTTACACTGGGGTAGATGCCACGACGGTGCCTATAGACATTTTCAGGCTTTTGCCAAATGTCAACTGGAGGCTTCAGTACAATGGCCTTTCCAAAGTGCCGCTTTTCAGCGAGTTGTTTCAGAATTTTAGCCTGACGCACGGGTATAAATCAACCCTGACTGTGAGCCGTTTCAATTCAGGTCTCGATTTTATTCGTACGCAAAGCACTGGTGCGCTCAATCAGTTAAACGGCAATTTTTACGCTAGGCTGGAAATTCCTGAAGTGGCTATCCAAGAGGGTTTCTCCCCACTCATAGCGGTCGATGCCACCTTGAAAAACGGCATGTCGCTTAATGTCAACTATAAACTAAACCGTCTGCTGGCCATGAGCTTTATTAGCAATCAGCTCTCAGAGACTCAAAGTAAGGAATTAGTTATTGGTTTTGGTTATTTGTTGCGCAATCTGGATATCCCTTTTCTCACAGGAACAGGTAAGCGCGGGGGTAGAAGAGGAATTCCTTTGTTGAGTGGAACACCAGGTGCTGCTGCTCCGGCAGGACGTAATACGGCAGCACAGGGTAATGATTTGGACATCACCTTCAATCTAAGTATGCGAGATGATGTAACCTTCAACCATCTGCTTGATCAGGGCGTCGTGGAACCAACCCGGGGTAATTATTCCCTCACCTTTTCGCCTTCTGCGGAATACCGCATCAGCCGGCAGTTATCCCTCCGCCTTTTCTTTGACTACCGCAACAATCGTCCTAAGACATCCGCCGGCTTCCCACGAACCGATGCTTCCGGGGGCTTCATTGTACGATTCACCCTGTAGGGCATGAACAAGAGGGTGATGGCTGGTATTATTGGACTCATGGGCATCGCTCTGGTTGGGTTGACTTGGTCACAATTCCGGCTCATCAAATCAGCTACATTCGTCAATAAGGAGCGTTTTCGGGACAAGGTGGTGTTTGCACTGGAAATAATTGTCAAGCGGCTGGAGACGCTTGAGGAAAAATCCCTCTTGCTTGGCTCCCTAAATGCGGATATAGAAATCCAAACGCTAGGGATTCCAGGCACACCAAAGGCTGTTTCCCCTGGCGATATTCCTCTGGAAAACCGCATTGGGGCTGAATTACTTGACCAAGTGTTACGCGAGGAATTTCAAAAGGTTGGGATAGACAGCACCCTAAAAATTAACCGCTATCATTATGGTGTTTTCGGATTCGAGAAAGGAAAGCTTCTAATCCTTGATGGCATTAGGCTTTCAGACAAGCAGACTAAGGCAGACTCCGAATTCGATCTACTTTTGCGTGCAGACCGTATCAGTTTCAGCCTCCCAGTATTTCGCGGAGAACGGCCTGTACCGGGTGAGTTACGTATTTTTTTTCCAGAATTAAATCGGATTATCCTGCAGTCCATGAGTAGGACCCTGCTGGCTTCCGGGGTCTTTGCGGGCATTATTTTGCTTTGTTTTGGGTACACTTTATACGTCCTTATTTCTCAGCGAAAGCTTTCAGAGATGAAGACAGACTTCATCAACAACATGACCCACGAATTCAAGACCCCAATTGCAACGATTTCCCTTGCAGCAGATTCCTTGGATAATCCTGTCATTCGCCGAAATGAAGAAAAAGTTACCCGATTTGCCCGCATCATCAAGCAGGAGAACATCCGAATGCACAAACAGGTGGAAAAGGTGCTGCAGATGGCGCTTTTGGAGAAGAAGGATTTTAACCTCAAGTGGACTGCTGTGAATATGCACGAGTTAATACGACAGGCCATCGAAAACATTTCCCTGTCCCTCGAGGCCCGGGAGGGTTCTGTGAAGGGTTTTCTCAATGCCGCTGACCCAGTGGTACGTGGTGATGCTACCCATCTGGCCAATATCATCAATAACCTGCTCGATAACGCCAACAAATACTCCCCCCGCAAGCCCCATATCACGCTTTTCACACGAAATGTGGATCAAGGCATTGAGATTATCATCAAAGATGAGGGTATTGGTCTTAGCCGCGATGCACGCAAGTTTATTTTTGAAAAATTCTATCGAGTGTCCACCGGTAATGTCCACAATGTAAAAGGTTTCGGACTAGGATTGACCTATGTAAAAACCATGGTTGAGGCCCATCGGGGCAAGATTGAGGTCCGCAGTGACTTGGGCAAAGGAAGCAGCTTCATCTTGTATTTCCCGGCTCAGCAGCCTATATTGCAGGGATAACAACGGGAAACGCGATGAGTGGAAAGCATTTGCTCCTCGTGGAGGATGACCAAAATTTTGGGGAGGTACTGACAGCTTACCTGGAGTTAAACGAATACCATGTTACACTGGCTAACGATGGGATAAAAGGCTGGAATGCCTTTTTGTCTGGCCGATTCGACCTCTGCATCCTCGACGTGATGATGCCGGAAAAGGATGGCTTCACATTGGCCCGGGAGATATTGGAGCACAAGCCCTCGATGCCCATTATTTTTCTGACAGCGAGGTCTATGAAGGAGGATGTTGTGGAGGGATTGCGCTTAGGGGCCGACGACTACATCACTAAGCCCTTCAATTCGGAGGAATTACTATTGCGCATTCAGGGTTTGTTGAAGCGCAAAGGGTCCACCGCTGTGCCGGACCAGGATGAAGGGAAAAAGCGGTTTTTCACTATTGGCGACTACCACTTTGACGCAGAGATGCGTTTGCTCACCTACACCCGTGCGGGGAATCCAGAGGCCCTGAAACTTTCCCCACGGGAGGCATCCCTGCTCACTCTTTTTGCGGAGAACCCCAATCGGGTGGTCGTTCGTTCGGAGGCGCTGGTGAAAATCTGGGGGGAAGATAGTTACTTCAATGCCCGATCCATGGATGTATTCGTCACGAAACTTCGGCGCTACCTGCGGGAGGATAGCCAGTTGCAGATTGTGAATATCCACGGAAATGGGTTTCAGTTGCGTATGCCCTGATTAAACCCTTCGGCAACCTTCTCCTTCTATGCTTTATCGCTTGCTAATTAGGCCCATATTTTTTGCCCTTGAGCCGGAGAAGGCGCATGCTATAACTTTATGGATGTTCCGATTGCTCCTTCGAATGCCACTCGTCGGGACTTTGGCCCGTGGGCAATTCCGTCTGCGGAAGGTGGACAGGTCTTTGAAAGTGTGGGATTTGACCTTCCCCAACCGGATTGGATTGGCTGCTGGGTTCGACAAAGACGGGCAATATCTGGATGTGATGCCGATTCTCGGATTCGGATTTATTGAACTGGGGACGGTTACCCCGCGTCCGCAGTCCGGAAATCCTCGCCCTCGATTATTCCGCCTGCCTACCGACGGAGCTTTGTTGAACCGGATGGGATTCAATAATCAGGGAGTGGATGAGCTGGCCAGCAGGCTTGAGCGATTTAAACGACCTCCAGGATTGATACTGGGAGGCAACATTGGCAAGAATCGGGATACGCCAAACGATAAGGCGGTCGAAGACTATCTCACGTGCTTTGAGCGACTCTACCCTCTGGTGGATTACTTTGTGGTCAATGTAAGTTCCCCAAACACCCCAGGGCTTCGGGAATTACAGGAAAAGGAACCCTTGCGGAATCTGCTTTCGGCACTCATGGCGGCCAATAGGGAAAAGCCGAAGTTGCGTCCCATCTTGCTCAAGATAGCCCCAGACTTGACCGAAACACTATTGGATAATCTATTGGAGGTCGTCAGCATGACCCAAATTCATGGCCTGGTGGTAGCCAATACAACAGCTGGACGGGAGGGGTTGCGAACGAATGTGGCTAAACTAGCATCCTATGGCTCTGGTGGAATCAGCGGAAAACCAGTAAAGGATATCGCCACCGCCATGATTGCCACCATCTATCAAAAAACAGAAGGCACCCTTCCCATTATTGGCGTGGTAGGCATCTTCACTAAGGCGGATGCCCAGGAAAAACTGGAGGCCGGAGCCACCCTGTTGCAGGTTTACACTGGCCTGATTTACGAGGGCCCAACGGTGGTTCGGCAACTTTTGAATTAACCGAAGGATTAAATTATCTGGAATCGATTATTCTGGAAGGTAAGTGGAAAGGCACCATTGGAGACGCATTATTGTGGAATCGCTCCTTGGTCCGTTGCTAAAGCCGTGTAGCCACAATCCAATCTCTTATTAAACGATTCCTGCATTGGTAAACGGTTTACCACCCCCCTCCGGCACC
>Ga0172372_10001454_pt1 | contig 36739 bp, 35 predicted proteins | sample LakKiv5m_2_FD_114544 | JGI IMG/M metagenome (GOLD analysis project Ga0172372, IMG submission 114544) | Freshwater microbial communities from Kabuno Bay, South-Kivu, Congo - kab_092012_9.5m | ecosystem: Environmental > Aquatic > Freshwater > Lake | place: Democratic Republic of the Congo...
CGTGTTGATCCCCGTCTCCACGCCATTGATGACCGACACGCCGCGCGGTTCCCCGAAGTAGATCCCCCCGGTCAGTTCGCGCACCACCATGAAGTCGATCCCCTCGACCAGGTCGCGGCGCAGGGGAGAGGCATCGAGGAGCGGACCGAAGACCTTCGCGGGCCGCAGGTTCGCGAACAGCCCCAGTTCCTTGCGGACGCCGAGGAGCGCGCGTTCCGGCCGCACGGCGAACGGGAGCGGGTCCCATTTCGGTCCCCCGACCGCACCGAGCATCACCGCGTCGGAGGCCTTCGCAAGCGCCAGGGCCCGGTCCGTCATCGGTGTCCCGTGCGCGTCGTAGGAACAGCCTCCCAGCAGTTCCTCCTCCGTCTCGAACAGACGTTTCCCCGCTTCCCGCTCGATGACCCGCAGTACGGACAACCCCTCGCGAACGACCTCCGGGCCGATCCCGTCGCCCGGGAAGACGCAGATCTTCTTCGCCGCCATCAGATGCCCTTCTTCCTCTTGGCTATGTAGTTGAGCAGCCCCCCGGCGGCCACCAGCTCCCGCATGAACGGAGGAATCGGGGTGAAGCGGTACTCCTTCCCCTTCGTCTCGTTCCGCAGGGAACCCCGCTCCATGTCGACGGAGAGACGGTCTCCCGCCTCGATCTCGTCCACCGCGTCGGGGGCCTCGAAGATCGGAAGCCCCATGTTGAAGGCGTTCCGGTAGAAGATCCGGGCGAACGACCGGGCGATGACCGCCGAGGCGCCGGACGCCTTGATCGCGATCGGGGCGTGCTCCCGGGAGGAGCCGCAACCGAAGTTCTTCCCCGCGACGATGAAGTCGCCCTTCGATACCTTCGACGCGTAGGTGGCGTCGATGTCCTCCATGCAGTGGCGGGCGAGCTCCGCCGGGTCGGAGGAGTTCAGGTACCTCGCGGGGATGATGACGTCCGTGTCGACATCGTCCCCGTATTTCCACGCCTTTCCTCGCAACGCGCTATCCGAGCTCATCCGGCCCTCCGATCCTCCCCAGAACCGCGGAGGCCGCGGCCACCGCCGGGTTGGAGAGGTACACTTCGCTCCCGGGGTGCCCCATCCGGCCGACAAAATTCCGGTTCGTCGTCGAGATCGCGCGCTCTCCCTTCGCCAGGATCCCCATGTGCCCGCCCAGGCACGGCCCGCAGGTGGGCGTCGAGAACGCCGCCCCGGCCGTGACGAATGTCTCCATCAGCCCCTCCCGCATCGCCTGCAGGTAGATCTCCTGGGTGGCGGGAAGGATGATCATCCGGACGCCGTCGTGGACCTTCCGGCCCCGGATCACCGCCGCGGCGCTGCGCAGATCCTCGATCCGCCCGTTGGTGCACGACCCCACCACGACCTGGTCGATCGGGATGTTCCCGACCTGCGACAGCGGCTTCGTGTTCTCCGGCAGGTGGGGAAACGCGACCACCGGTTCGAGCTCGGACAGGTCGACGGTGATCTCGCCCGCGTACCGCGCGTCGGGGTCGGCCGTCACGACCTCGTACCCCCGCTTCGCCCTTCCGTCCGCGTACGCCTTCGTCGCCGCGTCGAACGGGAAGATCCCGTTCTTCGCCCCCGCCTCGATCGCCATGTTCGACATGGTGAACCGCCACGCCATCGACAGGTGCTCGATTCCGTCCCCCGCGTACTCCATCGCCTTGTAGAGCGCCCCGTCCACCCCGATCTCGCCGATGATGTGCAGGATCACGTCCTTCCCCTCGACCCATTTGGCGGGGTGGCCCGACAGGACGATCCGAAGCGTCTCGGGGACCTTGAGCCACACCTCCCCCGAAAACATCGCCGCGGCGAGGTCTGTGCTCCCGACCCCGGTGGAGAAGGCGCACAGGGCGCCGTAGGTGCAGGTATGGCTGTCGGCTCCGATCACAAGGTCGCCGGGGACCACCAACCCCTGGTCCGGGAGCAGGACATGCTCGATCCCCATCCGCCCGACCTCGAAGTAGTTCACGACGCCGAATTCCTTCGCGAACTCGCGCATCATCTTGACCTGCTCCGCGCTCTTGATGTCCTTGTTCGGCGCGAAATGGTCGGGCACCAGGGCGATCCGCTCGCGGTCGAACACCGCCGCGGCCCCCAGCGACCGGAACGCCCGGATCGCGATCGGGCTGGTGACGTCGTTGCCGAGGGCGAGATCGACCTTCGCCAGGATCAGCTCTCCCGGCGCGACCGCATCTCTTCCCGCGTGCCTGGCGAGGATTTTTTCAGTGAGCGTCATGCCCATGGATCGGCCTCTCGCTTTCCGTGTGCTTCGACCGCCGCCGCCGGACCGCGTCGACCACCTCGCCCACCGGCCCGGAGACGATGTACGCGGTGACGAAGACGAAGGTCATCACCTGGGGCTCCGCGGCCAGCAGCATCGCGAGGAAGACGAACACCACCAGCGTGTTGAAGGGGCGCCGGCGGAACGGCTCGAGGTCCTTGAAGGAGTTGAATTTGACGGTGCTCACCATGAGGAAGGCGAGCACGTAGATCGTCAGGAGGACGGCGAAGTGCTTGAAGCTCCCCGACCCGCCCAGGTAGTAGAAGAGCAGGATCATGGAGGCGATGAAGGTCGCCGCGGCCGGGATGGGGAGCCCGTTGAACTGCCCCTTCTCGACCGTGTTGATCTGAACGTTGAAGCGCGCCAGCCGCAGCGCCCCGCAGATGAGGTAGAGGAACGCCGCCAGCCACCCCCACCGGCCGAACGCGGAGAGGGCCCACCCGTAGACGAGGAACGCCGGGGCGACGCCGAAGGAGACGAGGTCGGCCAGGGAGTCGTACTCGACGCCGAACCGGGTGGTCGTGCGGGTCATCCGGGCGACGCGGCCGTCCAGGCCGTCGAGGATCACCCCGACGATGATCCCGATCGCCGCCCGCTCGAAATTGCCGTTGTACGTCGAGGCGATCGAGTGGAACCCGGCGAACAGCGACCCCGACGTGATCAGGTTCGGCAGGACGTACACCCCCCGCCGAAGACTGTCGCCGTCGCGCCATTTCCCGCGCCTCACGGGAAGACTCCGAGCACGCTCTCGCCGGCGCGGACGCGGTCGCCGGGGACGACCGACAGCCGTACCTCCGCCGGGAGGTACAGGTCGACCCGGGAGCCGAAACGGATCAATCCAACCCGTTGTCCCTGGAGCACCGCATCCCCCTCCTTGAGGTCGCACACGATCCGGCGGGCCACGATCCCCGCGATCTGGACGTACGTAACCGCGCGCCCCTCGGGCGTGACGATCGTTACACCGTTCTGCTCGTTCAAGAGCGACGCCTTGTCGACGCTCGCTACGTGGAACTCCCCCTTGTGGTACCGGACCGCCGCCACACGACCCGACACCGGTGCCCGGTTGACGTGGACGTCGACGCCGGACATGAAAACGGAGACCCTCTTGCCGGCCGCCGAAGAGTACCGCCCCGGCGGGGATTCCCCCGCATAGACGATTCTACCATCGGCCGGCGAAACGACGAGCCCCGTTCCGGAAGGCGGCGTCCGGTCGGGGTTGCGGAAGAACCAGAGGGAGAACAGGGACAGAAGAATCCCGAGCGCTGCGAGAGGAATCCCTCTCGGCCAAAGGATGTACGTAACGACGGCGAACGCCGCTCCCCCGAGGACGAAGGGCCACCCCTCCGGCGCGAGCACTGGTCCTTCCACTCAATTCTTCGACTTGTCGACCAGGCGCCCCTTCGACATCCACGGCATCAACCCGCGGAGCCTGCGGCCGACCTCCTCGATCGGGTGCTCCTGGCCGCGTTGCGTGAGGGCGTTGAAGACCGGGCGATTCGCCTGGTTCTCGAGCATCCACTCCTTCGCGAAGGACCCGCTCTGGATCTCCTCGAGGATCCGCTTCATCTCGGCCTTCGCCTCGGGGGAGACGACGCGGGGACCGCGCGTCAGATCGCCGTACTGCGCGGTGTTGCTGATCGAGTAGCGCATGTTGGAGATCCCGCCCTCGTAGATGAGGTCGACGATCAGCTTCAGCTCGTGGCAGCACTCGAAGTACGCCATCTCGGGCGCATACCCCGCCTCCACCAGCGTTTCATACCCCGCGAGCACCAGCGCCGTGGCCCCGCCGCACAGGACCGCCTGCTCTCCGAAGAGATCGGTCTCGGTCTCCTCGCGGAAGGAGGTCTCGATGACCCCGGCTCGCGTCGCGCCGATCCCGGCCGCGTACGCCAGCGCAAGATCCCGGCTGTTCCCGGACGGATCCTGGTGGATGGCGATCAGCGCCGGCACCCCTTCCCCCTTCACGTACTGGGAGCGGACCAGGTGGCCGGGCCCCTTCGGAGCCACCATGAAGACGTTGACATCCGCCCGGGGAACGATTTGCCCGAAGTGGATGTTGAAGCCGTGCGCGAACATGAGCGACGCCCCCTGCTTCAGGTTCGGCCCCACCTCGCTGCGATAGATGCTCCCCTGCAGCTCGTCCGGCAGAAGCATCATGACGATGTCCGCCTTTTTCACCGCCGCGGGGACGTCCAGCACCTGGAACTTCGCCGCCTTCGCCTTCGCCCACGAAGAGCCCCCCGCGCGCAGTCCCACGATCACGGACATGCCGCTCTCCTTCAGATTGTTCGCGTGGGCGTGCCCCTGGCTTCCGTACCCGAGGATCGCGATCGTCTTCCCCTTGAGCCGCTCCAGCTTGGCGTCCTGCTCCCGGTAAATGGTGACCATTCCCTCATCCCTCCGTTTTCTTCGTTCTTCGAAAATTATTCGTGCCCCCCGCGGTCCCTACATCCCGCGGGAGATGGCGATCTTGCCGGTCCGCACGATCTCCCGGATGCCCAGGGGCCGAAGCATCTGCAGAAAGGCCAGCACCTTCCCCTCGCCCCCCGTCATCTCGATCGTGTAGCAGCGCTGCGCGACGTCGACGATCCGGGCGCGGAAGATGTCGACCAGCCGGAGCACTTCCTGCTTTCCTTCCCCGTCGGCGTTCACCTTGACGAGCACCAGCTCCCGGTCGACCGTGTCCACGCCCGTGAAATCGATCACCTTCAGGACCGGGATGAGCTTGTTCAGCTGCTTCATGATCTGCTCGACGATCTGGTCGTTCCCGGTGGTCACGATCGTCATCCGGGAGACCTGCGGATCCATCGTCTCGGCCACGCAGAGCGATTCGATGTTGAACCCGCGACCGGAGAAGAGCCCGGAGACGCGGCTTAAGACCCCGAACTCGTTCTCCACCAGGACGGAAATCGTGTGGCGCATCGCTCTCTTCTCCTTCCGTGGCCGTCGAACGTCAGACCAGGAGCATCTCGGTCAGACCCGCCCCGGCGGGGACCATCGGGTAGACCATCTCGTCGGGATCCGTGAACACTTCGATCAGAACCGGACCCTCGGCGGCGAACCCCTTGCGGAGCACCTCGGGGACCTCCTCCGGCTTCGTCGCGCGGAACCCCTTCGCCCCGAACGCCTCCGCCAGTTTCACGAAGTCCGGGATCCGTGGGAGGCACGTCTGGGAATAGTTCCCGTCGAAGAAGAGCGCCTGCCACTGACGGACCATCCCCAGCGCCCCGTTGTTGAGGATCACGACCTTCACCGGAACGCGGTACTGCACGGCCGTGGCCAGCTCCTGGATGTTCATCTGGATGCTGCCATCGCCGGCGATGTCGACGACGAGGCGCCCCGGCATCGCCACCTGCGCGCCGATCGCCGCCGGAAGCCCATACCCCATCGTCCCCAACCCCCCCGAAGAGAGGAAGGTGCGCGGCCGCTCGTAGCTGTAGAACTGGGCGGCCCACATCTGGTGCTGGCCGACCTCCGTCGCGACGATCGCCTTCCCCTTCGTGAGCTTGTGGATCTGCTCCACCACGTATTGCGGCTTGATCTTCCCCTTCGACGGCTTGTAGGTCAGCGGGTGGGTCTTTCCCCACGCAGAGATCTGTCCGCGCCATGCGGCGGTCTTCCCCCGGTACGCGGCAACCTCCTTCTTCCCCTTCACCAGCCGGATCATCTTCGTCAACACATCCTTCACGTCGCCCACGATCGGGATGTGGACCGGCACGTTCTTCTGGATCGAGGTGGGATCGATGTCGACATGGATGATCCTGGCGTGCGGCGCGAACTCGCTGATCCTCCCGGTCACGCGGTCGTCGAACCGTGCCCCCACCGCGAGGATCACGTCCGCGTGGGAGATCGTCATGTTCGCCGTGTACGTCCCGTGCATCCCGAGCATCCCCAGCGAGAGGGGATCGGAGCCCGGAAACGCCCCCATCCCCATGAGCGTCGTGGTCACCGGGAGGGAGAGGATGCGGGAAAGCTCCGCCAGCTCCCCGGAGGCGTTCGACAGAATGACGCCGCCCCCCGCGTAGACCACCGGCCGCTCTCCGGACAGCAGAAGCTTCACAGCGCTTTCCACCTGGCGCGGGTGCCCCGCGTACGTGGGCCGATACCCCCGGAGGGTCACCTCCTTTGGGAGGTCGTACCGCGCGGAGGCAGTCAACACGTCCTTGGGCATGTCGACCAGAACCGGGCCGGGACGGCCCGTGGAGGCGATGTAGAACGCCTCCTTGACGATCCGGGCGAGGTCCTTCGTCTCCTTGACGAGGTAGTTGTGCTTGGTGCAAGGCCGGCTGATGCCGACGATGTCCGCCTCCTGGAAGGCATCGTTGCCGATCAGGAGGGTGGGCACCTGCCCCGTGAAGACGACGATCGGGATCGAGTCCATATACGCCGTGGCGAGGCCGGTGACCGTGTTCGTCGCCCCGGGGCCCGAGGTGACGAGGCACACCCCCGTCTTCCCGGACGCCCGGGCATAGCCGTCGGCCATGTGAACCGCCCCCTGCTCGTGGCGGCACAGCATGTGGCGCACTTTCACGTTCTTGAACAGGGCGTCGTAGATGTGGATGGTCGCCCCTCCGGGATAGCCGAAGACGACGTCGACCCCCATGTCCGCAAGCGCTTTGACGAAGATCTCGGCTCCGGTCATCTGCATCGGAAAAACCTCCTCACACGACCACCGCGCCCTCGCCGGCCGAACGGACGAGCTTCGCGTACCGGGAGAGATATCCCTTCGCCACCTTCGGGGCGGGGGCCTTCCATCCCTTCCGCCGCCGGGCGAGTTCCGCCGCGGGGACGTCCAGGGAAAGTTTCCGTTTCGGGATGTCGAGAACGATCGGATCGCCTTCGCGCACCAGCGCGATCGGCCCCCCCTCCATCGCCTCCGGGGAGATATGCCCGATGCAGGGGCCGTGCGTGCCGCCCGAAAACCGCCCGTCGGTGATCAGCGCGACCTTCGTCCCCAGTCCCATCCCCATGATCGCCGCCGTGGGGGAGAGCATCTCCCGCATCCCGGGGCCGCCGCGGGGACCCTCGTAGCGGATGACCACGACCGAGCCGGGGCGGATCTTTCCCCCCATGATCGCCGCCATCGCCGCTTCCTCCGAGTCGAAGACGCGCGCCTTTCCCCGGAAGACGAACATCGACGGGTCGACCCCGGACTGCTTGACCACTGCGCCCCCCGGAGCGAGGTTCCCGGTGAGGATCGCCAGCCCCCCCTCTTTCCGGACGGGAGCCTTGAGGGTCCGGATGATGCCGTCGTCGAGCACGCGTCCGCGCCGGGCGATCGCAGTGATCTCCTCGCCGGAGACGGTCGGGTTCTTCTTGAGGAGCGGGAGGAGGCGGTTGAGGATCGCCGGGATCCCGCCCGAATATTCCACGTCTTCCATCATGTGCGGCCCGCCGGGCGTCACCGTCGTCAACTGCGGGGTTTCGCGGGAAAGCCGGTCGAACTCCGAGAGTGGCAGGTCGACTCCCGCTTCGCGGGCGATCGCCAGGAGATGAAGGACCGAGTTGGAGGAACCCCCCAGCGCGAGATCGACGCGGATCGCGTTGGAAAAGGCCGCTTTCGTCAGGATCTTCCGCGCCGTCACGTTTTTTCGAACGAGTTCGACCACCCGATGCCCGCTGGCGTACGCCATGTGGCGCTTCTTCGACATCCCCGCGAGGGCCGTGGCGCACCCCGGCAGGGACATTCCCATCGTCTCGGTCAGGCACGCCATCGTGTTCGCGGTGTAGAGCCCCTGGCACGATCCCTCGCCGGGACACGCCTCCGCCTCGAGACGGGAAAGCTCCGTCGCGTCGATCTCGCCCCGCTGGAATCGGCCGACCGCCTCGAAGGTGTCGGAGACCAGCGACAGGCGCCGGTTCCCGATCCGGCCCGAGTGCATCGGGCCCGCGGTCAGGACGATGCACGGGATGTCGAGCCGCGCCGCCGCCATCAGCATGCCGGGCGTGATCTTGTCGCAGTTCGTGAGAAGAACAAGGCCGTCGAGCGCGTGCGCTTCCGCGACCGATTCGACCAGGTCCGCCACGATCTCCCGCAGCGGGAGGGAATAGTGCATCCCGCGGTGTCCCATGGCGATCCCGTCGCACACGGCCGGGACGCCGAAGAGGAAGGGGTACCCCCCGCCGGCGTGAACGCCGTTTTCAACCGCCCGCTCGAGGGCCCGCATCCCGACGTGGCCGGGAACGAGGTCCGTATAGGAGGTGGCAAGGCCGATGAACGGTTTTCCCATCGCGGCCTGCGGAACGCCGGCGGCGCAGTAGAGCGCCCGGTGCGGCATTCGCTCCAGCCCTTTTTTCGTCCGGTCGCTACGCATCGTCATCCTTTCTTCCCCGGAGAACGCCGAATACGGAAAACCCCAACGGGGTACAACCCCCGCGGGGTGGGGATCCGCCGACAACTGGATTCGTCCCGACGAGAGGAGGGGCCTTCCGGCCGGTCCGTGTCCCCTACGTGTTCAGAAACTGCGCGATCTTGTCCTTCCTGGCGAGTTTGAGCTTCTGGAGACGCTTTCGCTCGACTTCCTCGTCGGGGAGCAGGTATACCTTGCGGTCCAGTTCCTTCAGCTTTTCGTCGAGCTGGCGATGTTCCTCGACGAGCGCCTTGAACTCCGGATCCTTCGCGATCAGGTCGGCCGTTTTTTCTTCCAGGCTCTGGCCCATCGACACCTCCGGGGGAATTTTGAATGATTCCTTAGCATAGCAGATCACCCCTTGTTTTCAAAGAACGGCGGCTCTACGCCGGTCGAACGGAGGTAGAAGGGGACGGCAGCGCCGGGATCTTCGCCGCCGTCCTCCCGGAAGATCCGCTCGCCGACGATCCCTACCGCGGACGCATGGGGAAGCCCCTCCTCCCCCAGGACGAGGATCGCGCGGTCTCCAAGCGCCTCCCGGAACAGTGCCCCGAAGGGAGTGACGCCGTCTCCGCACAGGAGGACGTCGCCGTCCGGGATCCGGCCGGGGAGCAGGGCGGGAGCGATGGCCATGTCGGGGGACAGCCGTGCGAGTTCCCCGCCGTTCCAGCGGAAGAGTGCCGCGTATACCTCTCCCCTGCGGGCGTCCTGCACCGGGCAGACGATCCTCCCCTCCCCCGGGAACCGATGGGCGAGGGCAAGCAGGGTCGGCACGGGGACGAGCGGCACCCCCCACCCGTAACAGAATCCCTTCGCCGCCGACATCCCCACGCGCAGGCCTGTGAACGCCCCGGGCCCGGCCGAAACGGCGACCGCGGAGACGTCCCCGGTCGTCGCCCCGGCGGCGGCGAAGAGCGCTTCCACCGCGGAGAGATACGATCCGGACGTCCTTGGCCCGGGGGGAAGGAACGCCTCGGCCCGCGCCTCGCCGCCGGCCACAAGCGCCACGCTCCCGCGGGGCGTCGCCGTCTCGAGCGCGAGGATCACCGGATCAACGGGACAGAAGCCGGGCGATGTCGTTGTAGAAGACGAGCGCCGTCAGGGTGAGGATGAGCGCAAGTCCCACCTGGTGGGCCAGCGTGCGCACCTGCGGGGAGATCGGCTTGCGCATCAGACCCTCGACCGAGAAGAAGAGCAGGTGCCCGCCGTCGAGGATCGGTATCGGCAGCAGGTTGAGAATGCCGAGGTTGACGCTCAGAAGACCGAGAAAATAGGCGAAGGGGGAGATTCCCTGACGCGCCTGGTCCCCCGCGATCTGCGCGATGAGGATCGGTCCTCCCAGCGTCTCGGACGGGAGAACGCGCGTGACGAGCTTCACCACCGTCATTACCGTGAGGTAGATGAGCTTCCCGGTCTCCTGACCCGCGCGGACAAAGGCGGACAACGGACCGATCGCGCGATAGACCACCTCCTGCCCCGCGACGACCCCGATCTTCGGTTCGGAGACCTTCTCCCCGAAGACGGTTCGCCCCTCGCGCATCTCGGGAGCGACGGGGATCGTCGTTTCCGACCCGCCGCGTTTCACCGTTACCTGTAGCGGACGTCCCGAGCTTCCCGTGCGGATCTTCGCCGCGAGATCCTCCCAGGTGGCCACCGTCTCGCCGTCGATCCGGAGCACGACGTCCCCCTTCAGGAGTCCCGCGCGGGCGGCCGGGGTGCCGGGCGCGATGTCGCCGATGCGCGTGGTGAGCGACGGGACGCCGCCGAGGAAGACGACCCAGAAAACGAGGATGGCGAAGACGAGGTTCCCCATCGGCCCGGCGGCCACGATCGCCATCTTCACCCAGACCGGCTTCCGCTGGAAGGAGCACTCCATCTGCTCGGGCGGCACCTCTTCCCCCTCGCTCTCCCCGACGAGCTTCACGTACCCGCCGAGGGGGACCGCGGAGAGCAGGTATTCGGTGTCGCCGCGCCTGAACCCCGCGATTTTCGGCCCGAAGCCGAACGAGAACTTCGTGACCCCGACCCCGAGCTTCCGGGCCACGATGAAGTGGCCGAACTCGTGGACGAAGATGAGAATGCCGAGGACGAGGATGAACGACAGGAAGTAGATCACGATGGTTGGCGTCTCCTGTGGCTGGATAATTCGTTCCGCGCATCGAGGCGGGCCTGCGCGTCGGCCGCGAGCACTTCCTGAAGCGACCGGGCCGTGAACGGCGCCGACCACGCCGACAGCACCCGGTCGACGACGCGGACGATATCGGTGAATCCGATCTGTCCGGACAGAAACGCCCGGACCGCCTCCTCGTTGGCGCCGCTTAATATCGCCGGCGCCGAGCCGCCCGTTTCCGCCGCGGAGTAGGCGAGCTTCAAGGCCGGGAACCGCTTCCGGTCCGGCCGCTCGAACGTCAACCCTTTCATTCGATGCGGCCTCAGACGGGACAGTTCCAGCGGAAGCCGCCCGGGGTGAGAGAAGGCGTAGCCGATCGGTATCCGCATGTCGGGGATCCCCAACTGCGCCATCACGCTCCCGTCGCGAAACTCAACCATCGAGTGGACCACCGATTGGGGGTGGATCACGACGTCGATCCGCGAGGGGGGAAGGCCGAACAGCCACGTCGCCTCGATCACCTCGAGCCCCTTGTTCATGAGGGTGGCGGAATCCACGGAGATCTTCGCCCCCATCCGCCAGGTCGGGTGCCCCAGCGCCTGCGCCACCGTGGCCGTCCGCATCCGAGCGACGGTGCGCGTGCGGAACGGGCCGCCGGAGGCGGTGAGGAGGATCCGGCGGATCTCCTCCCGGCGGCTGCCCGCGATCGCCTGGAAGACGGCGGAGTGCTCGCTGTCGACGGGGAGGATCTCTCCCTTCCCGCGCCGCGCCGCGGCCGTCACGAACTTCCCGGCCATAACGAGAAGCTCCTTGTTCGCCAGTGCGATCCGCTTCCCCTTCTCCGCCGCGGCGATGACCGGACGGATGGAGGAGATCCCGGACGCCGCCGCGAGGACGATGCCGACGTTCGCCGCGCATGCGGCCTCCCGCATCCCCTCCTCCCCGAAGAGGAGGCGCGTCCCCCGAGGAAACTCCTTCCGGAGGTCCACCCCGTTCCCCTCGGAGAGGCAGACGACGTCGGGTCGGAAAGCGCGGGCAAGATCGGCCAGCGCCGGGGCGTTCGACCCGGCGCACAGCGCGGTCGCGCGAAACCGGCGGGGGAACCGGGAGATGACGTCCAGGGCGTTCCGGCCGACGGACCCGGTCGCGCCCAGGACCGCGATCCCCAGGCGGCTCACGCGCCCGCCCCGGCGCGGGACGACCACGCCGCGAAGAGGTGCAGAATGGGACCGGCGGCGAGAATCGCGTCGGTCCGGTCGAGGATCCCGCCGTGGCCCGGAAGGATCGTCCCGCTGTCCTTCACCCCCGCCGCGCGCTTGACCAGCGACTCGAACAGGTCCCCCGCCTGTCCGAAGACCCCGACCGCCGCCCCGGCGGCGGCGGCGTAACCCGCCGGCACCTCGGGGAGAAAACCGTACGCATAGAGGACGGCGCCGGTGACGCTCCCGAGGAGTCCTCCGACCGCGCCTTCCACCGTCTTGTTCGGCGAGATGAACGGGGCGAGTTTCCTCCGGCCGATCGCCCTGCCCGTGAAGTAGGCCAGCGTGTCCCCCGACGCGACGGAGAGGACCCCCAGGAGCACCCAGTGCTCCCCCCGGGGAAGGAGAAGCGTCCGCGGATACGTCGCGAGAAGCCCGCCGACGTAGATCGCCCCGAAGGAGAGCGTCGCCGCCCGGCGCGCTTTTTCCGCGGGATCGGCCGCTCCCGGAAGGGCGTGGAAGACCGACAAGAGGACGCAAACGAGAAGCGCCGGCACGCCGAAGGGACCCGGCAGCAGGGCCGCGGAAAAAAACGCGAGAACGGCGAGCGCGACCCCAGCCGCGCGATCCCGCGCGCCGTGAAGGAACATCCGGAATCCTTCGTCCGCGCAAAGCCCGGCGGCGGCGGCGCACAGCAGCAGGAACGGCCAGCCCGCGGTGCGTCCCACGGAGAGCAGAATGGAGGCGACCAGGAGCGGGACGAGAACAGCGGCGGTGGCGATCCGTTTCCAGAGCATCGCTACTTCCGGGGGGGCTTCGCGGCCTGTTCGCCGGTCAGCCCGAAGCGCCGGTGGCGGCGGGAGTACTCCTCGAGCGCCTGGAGGAACTCCGCCTTGCTGAAATCGGGCCACAGCACGTCCGTGAAGGAGAACTCGGCGTAGGCGGATTGCCAAAGGAGGAAGTTGCTGATGCGGAATTCCCCGCTGGTGCGGATGACGAGGTCGGGGTCGGGAATCCCCGCGGTGTCGAGTCGGGAGGAGAACACATCTTCCGTGATCTCCTCCGGCGCGATCGTTCCCTCCGCCGCCTCGGCGGCGAGGCGCCGCGCCGCGCGGACGATCTCGTTGCGCCCGGCGTACGAGAGCCCCAGCGTCAAGGTCATCCCGGTGTTCCCCGCGGTCGCGGCCACGGTGCGGTCCAGGACCTTCCGGACGGCGAACGGCAGGGAGGAGGTCTCTCCGATCACGCACAGCCGGATCCGGTGCTTGCGAAGCAGGGAAAGCTCGCTGACGAGGAATTCCTTCAGGAGGGTCATGAGTGCGAGGACTTCGGGCTTGGGGCGGCCCCAGTTCTCGAGCGAGAAGGCGTACAGCGTGAGGCAAGGGATGCGCAGCTCCCGGGCGCACTCCACGACGGCCCGCACGGCGCGGACCCCCATCCGGTGCCCCTCGATGCGCGGAAGGCCCCGCAGGTTCGCCCACCGGCCGTTGCCGTCCATGATGACGGCCACGTGCCGCGGCAATGTGGGGAGACCGCCCCCTCCGGAGGTCATCAGACCTCCAGGATCTCCTGTTCCTTCGATTTGAGGATCTCGTCGATCTTCTTCACGTGGGCGTCCGTCTCCTTCTGGATCCGCTCCTGCCCGCGCTTGACGACGTCCTCGGAGATTTCCTTCTTCTTCTCCCGGTCCTTCAGCTTTTCGATCGCCTCGCGGCGGACGTTGCGGACCGCCACGCGGGCATCCTCGGCCATCTTCCGGACGACCTTGGCCAGCTCCTTGCGCCGTTCCTCCGTCAGGGGCGGGATCGGGATGCGGACCGTCTTCCCGTCGCTCGACGGGTTCAGCCCGAGGCCGCTTCCCTGGATCGCCTTCTCGATCGGACCGATCATCTTGGTGTCCCAGGGGGTGACGGTGATCAGTCGGCTCTCCGGGACGGAAAGCGTCCCCACCTGCTGGAGCGGCGTGGGAGTGCCGTAGTAGTCCACCTTGACCCCGTCCAGCAGCGAGAAGGAGGCGCGCCCCGTGCGCACCTTCCCCAGTTCCTTCCGGAACGCTTCGATGCTCCGCTCCATGCGGGCGGAGGTGTCCTTCACCAGCGCTTCCATCACTTCCCTCCGTGGACCACGGTGCCGATCCTCTCGCCCAGCACCGCTTTGAGGATATTCCCCTTCTTCGTCACGTTGAACACGACGATGGGGAGATCGTTGTCCATGCACAGGGAGATGGCCGTGGCGTCCATGACCTTGAGGTTCTTCCGGAGGACGTCGAGGTAGGTCAAGCGGGCGTATTTCTTCGCCTTCGGGTCCAGCATCGGGTCGCGATCGTACACGCCGTCGACCTTGGTGGCCTTGAGGATCGCGTCGGCGTTGATTTCCATCGCCCGCAGCGCCGCCGCGGTGTCCGTCGTGAAATACGGGTTCCCTGTCCCCGCCGCGAAGATGACCACCCGTCCCTTTTCGAGGTGGCGCAGGGCGCGCCGACGGATGTACGGCTCGGCGATCGCGCGCATCTCGATCGCGCTCATCACGCGGGTCGTAACGCCGGTCCTCTCGAGGACGTCCTGGAGGGCGAGGCTGTTGATGACCGTCGCCAGCATCCCCATGTGGTCCGCGGAGGCGCGGTCGATGCCGAACTCACGGCTGGTGCCGATCCCCCGGAAGATGTTCCCCCCGCCGACGACGAGGGCCACATGGACGCCGAGTCCGACGACCTCCCGGATCTCGCCCGACAGGCCGGCGAGGACCGCATGGTCGATCCCGTACGCCTGCTTCCCCAGCAGGGCTTCCCCCGACAGCTTCAGCAGGATCCGGCGGTACGACGGTTTCGCCACGCAACCTCCGCAGGGCGGCGGGTCGGTTCGATCACCCCTGCCCGAGCTGCTTCGCCACCTCGGCGGCCAGGTCGTCCGACCGCTTCTCCATCCCCTCGCCCACCTGGAAGCGAGCGAAGGCGCCCACCGCGATCGGGGCGCCGGAGGCCTTCCCCGCATCCGCGAGGAGCTGCGAGACCTTCCGGTCCGGGTCCTTGATAAAGGCCTGCTCGACGAGGCAGAAATCGCCGAAATACTTCTGCAGTTTCCCTTCGGCGATCTTGTCGAGGATCTTGTCGGGTTTCCCGGAAGCCTTGGCCTGGTCCCGGTAGATCGTCTTCTCGTGTTCGATCACCGATGCGGGAACGTCGTTCCTGCCGATGTACGTCGGATTGGCGGCCGCCACCTGCATCGCGAGGTCCTTCGCCAGCGCGGCCACCGCGGCGTTCGATGGATTCGCTCCCGACACCGCCACGAGGACCCCGATCTTCCCGCCTGCGTGGATATACGGTACGACCATTCCGGGGATCCCCGCCGGCATTTCGAGGCGCGCAAACCGGCGGAAGGAGATCTTCTCACCGATCTTGGCGACCGTCTCGACCAACTTTTCCCCGAGACTCCCCCCGCCTGCCGGCAGCGTCAGCGCCTCGTCGACGTCCCGCGGCGCCTTGGCATTGACCAGGGCGGCGATCTCCTTCGCCAGGGCGACGAAGGCTTCGGTCCTGGCCACGAAGTCGGTCTCGCAATTCACCTCGACCAGCGTCCCGGAGCTCCCCTCCACGTGAGCGCACACGACGCCTTCCGACGCGATCCGCGACGATTTCTTCGCGGCCGCCGCGAGGCCCTTCTTTCGGAGTTGGTCGATCGCCGCCTCCATGTCGCCGCCCGACGCCGTGAGCGCCGCCTTGCAATCCATCAGGCCCGCGCCGGTCTTCTCGCGAAGCTCCTTGACCATCCCGGATGTGATCTGCATTCCTCTGGATCTCCCTGATCGTTCGGGCCGCTCGGGACCCGGAATTATTCCGCCGCCGCGGGGGCCTGCACCGCCCCGGGAGCCTTCGGCGCGATGGAGACTTCCTCGTCCCCTTCGGTGGAGATGAGAGAGACGGTGACTTCCGGCACCTCCGCCTCTTTGTCGACGCGGGAGGCGTTCTTCTCCGCGTAGGCCGCCTTCCCCTCGAGGATCGCGTCGGCCATCTTGGAGAGGAACAGCTTGATCGCGCGGATCGCGTCGTCGTTCCCCGGGATCACGACGTCGATCAGGTCGGGGTCGCAGTTCGTGTCCACGATGGCGACGATGGGGATCCCAAGCCGCCGGCCCTCGATGATCGCGATCGTCTCCCGCGACGGGTCGACGACGAACATCGCGTCGGGGACGCGCCGGAGATCCCGGATGCCGCCGAGGGTCTTCTCGAGCTTGACCCGCTCCTTTTCGAGCTGAAGGACTTCCTTTTTCGGGAGCCGCTCGGCGGTGCCGTCGGTCCCGATCTCCGAAAGCTTCTGCAGCCGGTCGAGGCTCTTCCGGATCGTGGTGAAATTGGTGAGCATTCCGCCCAGCCAACGCTGGTTGACGTACGGGGTGCCGGCCCGACGGGCCTCCTCCTCCACCGCCTCCTGCGCCTGCTTCTTCGTGCCGACGAAGAGAACCGTCTTCCCCTCCGCCGCCATGCTCCGCACCGCCTCGTAGGCGGCCCGGAACATCTTCACCGTCTGCTGAAGGTCGATGATGTAGATCCCGTTGCGTGCGGTGAAGATGTACCGCTTCATCTTCGGGTTCCACCGCTTCGTCTGATGACCGAAGTGAACCCCCGCCTCCAGCAGCTGCTTCATCGAGATTACCGCGCTCTGCCCGTTCGCCATCCCTTTCTTTCCTCCTTCGTTTCAGGGGTTGTTCCGCCGGGCGCTCCGCCCCTCCCCATTCACCCCGTCGAACCGGGGCACCCCGGGGAGAGTCCCGCCCGTGGGTGATAAAGCACAGCTTAGCCTTGCATCTATATCACGATCGATACCCCGAGTTCAACTTCACATACTCGATGCTCAAATCCGAGAAGTAGACGTAGTCGCTTCCCTTCCCCAACCCGAGGTCGACGTCGATCGCGTACGCCTCCGCCCGGATCTTCGGGGCGGCCCGGCGTTCCGCCGCGGGGTCGGGGCGCATCCCCCGGCGCAGCAACGTTTCCCCGGCGAATCGTATCGAGATCTTCATCGGGTCCACGGCGATTCCCGCTCGCCCGAGCACCGCGATCACCCGGCCCCAATTCAGGTCGGCGCCGTAAACGGCGGTCTTCACCAGCGGGGAGGAGGCGGCCGCGCGAGCCGCCTTCGTGGCGTCCGCGGCGGTGCGCGCGCCGGTGACCGACAGCCGGACCACCCGGGTCGCCCCCTCGCCATCGCGCACGATCATCAGGGCGAGGTCGAGCAGCAGCGACAGGAGCGCCTCCCGGAACGCGGCGAGACCCTTCCCCCGCAGGGGGGGCAACCCGCACGCGCCGTTGGCGAAGAGAGCCGCGGTGTCGTTGGTGCTCGTGTCGCCGTCCACGACGATGCGGTTGAACGTCGCGTCGGCCGCCTCGCGCAGCAGGCGCCGGGCGTCGGCGGGATAGAGAGCCGCGTCGGTGAACGCGTAGGCGAGCATCGTTCCCATGTTCGGGGCGATCATCCCCGCGCCCTTCGCGATTCCGCCGATCGTGATCGTGCGCCCCCCCGCGCGGATCTTCCGGATCCCGCGCTTCGGGAAGGCGTCCGTCGTGCGGATCGCCTCCCCCGCCCCGGCGATCCCCTTCGTCGAGAGGCGAACCGCGAGGCCCGGCAGGGAGGCGACGATCTTTTCGACCGGCAACGGCACGCCGATGACGCCGGTAGAGCCGATCAGGAGCGAATCGACCGGCAGGCCGAGGGCCTTGGCGACCGCCCGGGATGTCTCGCGGACCCCCTGGATCCCGACGGCCCCCGTGCAGGCGTTCGCGTTGCCGCTGTTCGCCACGATCCCGCGCAGCCGGGAGCGGGTGCGAAGCGCCTTCCCCCAGACGACGGGGGCGGCCGCCACCTTGTTCCGGGTGAAGACCACGGCGGAAACGCACGGGCGGTCGCTGACCACCAGCGCGAGGTCCGGCTTCCCGGACTTCTTGATCCCGCACGACGTCCCCGCCCCCCGGAACCCCGGAACGATGATTCCCTTCGGCAATTTCATCCTCTCACCCTCTGCACAAAGTACCGCGTCTCATAAATACGGTACGTATCTGGAAGTCATCACGGAAGGCCCAGGCAACAGAAGGCTCCGGCGGAGCCGCCGCAGGAGGCGGGGCGGAGTGAGGTAAAGCGCAGCCGTGCGGGTTCATCGCACGGCGAGCCACGAACGAAGCCCCGTCCTCCGAGGCGGCGCAGCCGAGGGGGGAGTACCGACGGCGTTGCGCCTTCCGGGATTGCTCTTTGGATACGGCGGGGTATTTAGCACTATGCGCTCGCCCCGCAGCATTTTTTGTACTTCTTCCCCGACCCGCACGGGCACGGGTCGTTCCGGCCGACCTTGACGCCCTGGCGGACCTGCGTGGTTTTCCCGGCGCTCTTGATGTCGCCGCGGGAGAGCGTGACCCGTGCCGGGCGCGGAGCCTCCGCGCGCTCCTTCCGTTCGACCCCCTCCTCTTCGCGCTGCACCTTGACGTGGAACAGGCGCTTGAGGGACTCCTCCTTGATCCGCGAGATCAGGTCCGAAAAGAGATCGAACCCTTCCCTCTGGTACTCCTTGAGCGGATCCTTCTGGGCATACCCGCGCAGGCCGATCCCTTCCTTGAGGTGGTCCATCGACAGGAGATGGTCCTTCCACAGCGTGTCCACCGTGGAGAGGAGAAACATCCGCTCGAGGTACCGGATCGCGTCGGCGCCGTACTCCGCCTCCTTCTTCGCGTAGAACGCCTCCGCCCCGGTCCGTACACGACCCGCGAGATCGGCTGGCGTGAGCGAGGCTCTCTCCGCCTCCGGGATCTCCAGACGGAAACCGAACTGCGCATAGGCGGCGGTGGAAAGCGCCTCCAAATCCCACTCCTCCGGGTGCGTTCCCTCGACCGCGAACCTGCCGGCAAGTTCCTCGGCGACCTCGTCGGTGAAGTCGAGCACCATCTCGCGGAGGTTCTCGCTTCCGAGGAGCTCCCGGCGCATGTCGTAGATCACCGTCCGCTGCTTGTTCATCACGTCGTCGTATTCAAGAAGGTGCTTCCGGATGTCGAAGTTGTGACCCTCGACCTTCTTCTGGGCGTTCTCGACCGCGCGGTTGATGAGCGGGTGCTCGATCGGTTCGCCCTCCTCCATCCCCAGCTTCTCCATGATCGGCGAGATCCGGTCGGAGCCGAAGATCCGGAGCAGGTCGTCCTCGAGCGAAAGGTAGAACCGCGAGGAGCCCGGATCGCCCTGCCTCCCGGCGCGGCCGCGAAGCTGGTTGTCCACGCGGCGGGACTCGTGGCGCTCCGTGCCGATGATGTGGAGCCCCCCCTTTTCCACGACCCCCTCGCCCAGCTTGATGTCCACGCCGCGGCCGGCCATGTTCGTCGCGATGGTCACCCTTCCCGGATGCCCCGCCTCGGCGATGATCTGCGCCTCCTGCTCATGGTGCTTGGCGTTCAGCACGTTGTGGGAAACGCCGTGGCGCGTGAGCAGTCCGGAGAGCCGTTCCGATTTCTCGATCGAGACGGTGCCCACCAGGACCGGCCGCCCCTGGGCGTGCAGCTCCCTGACCTCATCGAGGACCGCCTGGAACTTCTCCTTCTCCGTCCGGTAGATCTGGTCGGAAAGATCCTGGCGGACCATCGGCTGGTTCGTCGGAACGATGGTCACGGCGAGCTTGTAGATCTGCTGGAACTCGGCCGCCTCGGTGTCCGCCGTCCCGGTCATGCCGGCCAGCTTGTCGAACATGCGGAAGTAGTTCTGGAAGGTGATGGTCGCCAGCGTCTGGTTCTCGTTCTCGATCTTGACCCCTTCCTTCGCCTCCACCGCTTGATGGAGCCCGTCGGACCAGCGCCGCCCCGGCATGAGCCGCCCGGTGAACTCGTCGACGATGACGACCTCCCCGTCCTTCACCATGTAATCCACGTCCCGGTGGAAAAGGATGTGGGCCTTGAGCGCCTGGTTCACGTGGTGGAGAACCTCGATGTTCCCCGGGTCGTAGAGGTTGTCCACCGACAGGAGGCGTTCGAGTTTCGGGATCCCTGCGTCCTCCGTGAGGAGCACCTGGCGGGCTTTCTCGTCGACCGTGTAGTCGGCGTCCTTCTTGAGGAACGGGATGACGGAGTTCACCCGGGTGTAGAAGGAGGTGGACTCCTCCGCGGGGCCGGAGATGATGAGCGGCGTCCTCGCCTCGTCGATCAGGATCGAGTCGACCTCGTCCACGATCGCGTAATGGAGATCCCGCTGCACCATGTCCTCCACCCGGAATTTCATGTTGTCCCGGAGGTAGTCGAAGCCGAACTCGTTGTTCGTCCCGTAGGTGATGTCGCACCGGTAGGACGACTGGCGCTCCGTGTCGTCCATCCCGTGGACGATGACGCCCACGGACATTCCGAGGGCCCGGTAGAGCCGCCCCATCCACTCCGCGTCGCGCCGCGCGAGGTAGTCGTTCACCGTCACGAGGTGGACGCCCCGACCGGTCAGGGCGTTCAAGACGATCGGGAGGGTGGCCACGAGCGTTTTCCCCTCGCCGGTCCGCATCTCGGCGATCCGGCCCTTGTGCAGGATGACGCCGCCCATCAACTGGACGTCGAAGTGGCGCATCTCGAGGACGCGCTTCCCCGCCTCCCGGACGACGGCGAACGTCTCGGGAAGGAGATCGTCGAGCGGTTCGCCGTTCCCGACCCGCTGGCGGAAATCGGCGATCTTCGCGGCGAGCCGGTCGTCGGAGAGGGGCGCCAACGAGGATTCGAACGCGTTCACGCGTTCCACGATCGGGCGGATCCGGTCGAGGATCCGTTCGTTCTGCGTGCCGAACATCTTTTTCAGGAAGTTTTCGAACATGATGGGAGTCCGAGTGGACGGTCCGTCAGTTCAGGAAGCGCGCGGGGTTCACCGGGAGGCCGTTCACGCGGACCTCGTAGTGCAAGTGGGGCCCAGTGGAACGCCCCGTGGAACCGACTTTCCCCAATTCCTCTCCCCGGTTGACGAACGCCCCCTCTTCGACGCTGGACGACGACAGATGGGCATAAACGGAACGGTACCCCGCGCCGTGGTCGAGCACGACGACGTTCCCGTACAGCGCCTCGTAGCCGCTCTTCACCACGACGCCCGGGGCCGACGCCACGACCGGCATTCCCGTCCGGGCGACAATGTCCAGTCCGTGATGGAAGACGGAGGTCTCGGTGAACGGGGAATTGCGCACCCCGAACAGGGAGGAGAGGGTTCCGCGCACGGGCCAGCCGACCGGAACGGATTCGAGGAGGAGCCGGCGGCTGTCGAGGGTTTCACCGAGGACGTCGAGGTCGTTCACGTCGACCAGGAGCTCTTTCTTCATCCGGTCGAACTTGAGGTCGAGGAGTTTGTCGAGGCGGTTCGCGACCGACGTCTCGGGAGTCTCCGCTCCGCCGACCCCCTGCCGCGATTTCCTCCGGAGGGAGTCGTTCGCCTTCACCAGCGACCGGATCCGACTGTCCATGGCCCGGAGACGCTCGACCTCGGCGGAAAGCCCCTCGAACTTGGCGTCGAGGTTGTAAAGCGCCAGGTTCTGTTCGGACACTCGTTCGCGCAACGCCCGCAACTCGTGTAATTTCGATATGTTGTCGCGAATATCGTAGATTCCCTGGGTCAGGAGGATGAACAGGACCGCAAGAACGGAAGCGGCGACCATCGCGGCGGTGCGTCCGACCCGGACCTCCCGGGATCGTCCTGCATACCCGATGCGAAATGTGAACAGATGATCGCCCGACAACGCAACCCACCCCCATCGCTGAAAGGAAAAGAGAGAGAAGGGTAGCACACCAAGATCATCACTGTCAATGGCATGAAAACGAAAATGAAATCGATGGGATGCACCATCATTCGCCCACGGCCTTCTTCTTGGTCCCGCGCGCCGGCTCACGGTTCCTGGAAACGACCGGATCCACGATCTCGCCGCAGTTCACGCATCTCCACGCGTAGAACAGGGTCAGCATGTCCTGGAACCGTTCGAATACCATCGCTCCGTCGCAACGGGGGCACCGCACTCTCTTGTCGTTGTTGACCATTTCCCATCCCTCCCCCTTCTCCTACGATGCCCCGTAGACACGCCGGTTTCAATTCCGGGTTGCGGAACCTTTTCTCGCTGGTATAGGATGACGGTGTCCGCGTGGATTCCCTTCCGGCGAGGAGAATTCAGGAAAAATGTCGAAGAAACGGCTTGGGGAACTCCTCCTTGAATCCGGTCTCCTGGACGAGGATGGCCTTTCGCGGGCTCTCGCCGAGCAGCGCTCGAAGCGGGGAAAGCTCGGGGAAGTGATCGTCAGCCTCGGGCTGGTCACGGAACAGGAGATCGCCCAGGCCCTCTCCCTGCAGCTCGGCATCCCCACGATCGACCTGAAGAACACCCCCGTGGAACCCCAAGCGATCGAACTCATTCAGGAAAAGGTCGCCAGGAAACACCTCATCATCCCCGTCGCGATCGACCACCGCGACCTGCACATCGCGATGGCCGACCCCCTGAGCTTCGAGGCGTTCGAGGACGTCCGGTTCGCCTCCGGGTACACCATCAAGCCGTTCATCGCCCCCAAGTCCGACATCCTCTGGGCCATCGACCAGCACTACCACCTTGGATCGTCCCTCAGCAACATCGTCAAAGACATCACGGACGAGCGCCAGGTCGAGTTGGTGAGCAACCCCGGGGAACTGGCAGGGAAGGACATCGACGACCTGCGGAAGAAGTCCGAAGCCGCGCCCGTCATCCGAATGGTGAACCTGATCATCGCCGAGGCGGTCGACCAGGGGGCCTCCGACATCCACGTGGAGCCGACGAAGACGGCCCTTCAGGTCCGTCACCGGGTCGACGGACTCCTGAGGAAGACGATGGATCTTCCGAAATGGGTTCAGGGTGCGGTCGTGTCGCGCATCAAGATCATGGCGACGATGGACATCGCCGAGAAACGGCTCCCGCAGGACGGCAGGATCGGAGTCCGCGTCGGGGGGCGCAGCCTCGACCTGCGGATCTCCACGGTCCCGGCAAATTACGGGGAGAAAGTGGTCATCCGGATCCTCGATTCCGCCAATGCCAACATCCCCCTGGAGAACATCGGATTTTCCCCCGAGGAAATGAAGAGGATGGAGGAGATCATCACCCGGCCGCAGGGGATCCTCCTCATCACGGGGCCCACGGGATCGGGGAAGACGACTACCCTCTACGGAATCCTGAACCGGATCAAGTCCGTCGAGGACAACATCACGACGATCGAAGACCCGATCGAGTACGAACTGTCGGGGATCAATCAGGTGGCGGTGCAGGAGAAGATCGGGCTCACCTTCGCCGTCATGCTCCGGTCGATGCTGCGGCAGGATCCCGACATCATCATGGTCGGCGAGATGCGGGATCTGGATACGACCACGATCGCGGTCCAGGCGGCCCTCACCGGGCACCTGGTTCTCTCCACGATCCACACCAACTCCTCGGCGGCGACGATCACCCGGCTACGGGACCTCGGGGTGCCCTCCTACCTGATCGCCTCCACGATCGTGGGAATCGTGGCACAGCGTCTGGTCCGCAAGATCTGCGTGAAATGCAGGACGAAGACCGCCCCCACGGATCAGGACGTTCTGCGGCTGGGGATCTCCGCCGAGGTCCCCGTCTACCGCGGAGCCGGATGCCCGGAGTGCGGCGGCACAGGATACAGGGGGCGGACCGGCATCTACGAGATCCTGGCGATGACCCAGCCGATCCGCGACCTGATCTCGATCAACGCGACGGAGAGCGAGATCCGCCAGGCGGCGATCTCCAGGGGGATGATGACACTCGGCCACGCCGCGCTGGAAAAGGTGACCTCCGGCATCACGACGACCGATGAGGTATACCGGGTGGTGGAGACCGACACCGACTTCGCCTCCGCCTGCCCGCAATGCGCCCAGCCCATGGAAAGCGACTTCGTCATGTGCCCGGCCTGCGGATACTCCGCCTCCGCCGCATGCCCGGGGTGCCACCGGATGATCTCCCACGAGTGGAAATTCTGCCCCTACTGTCGGCAGGACCTGATGAAGTCCGAGGCGCGTCGCACCTTCGCCTGACCCGCGGTTACCGCCTTCCCTCGTGATCAGATGAAGTGGCAGGCGGCGAAGCGGCCGGGGGCGACCTCGCGAAGAAGCGGGCAGACTTCCGTGCACTCCTTCTTCGCCATGAAACAGCGGGTGTGAAACCTGCACCCGGGCGGCGGGGCGATCGGGGAGGGGATCTCCCCCGACAGGACGATCCGCTCCGACGGCGCGTCTCCCAACATCGGGACGGCCGACAGCAACGAGCGGGTGTACGGGTGCAGCGGCTCGCGGAACAGCTCCGCCGCCGGTCCCGTCTCCATCACTTTCCCCAGGTACATCACCGCCACCGCGTCGCTCACGTGCCGGATCACCCGCAGGTCGTGGGAGACGAACAGATACGCCATCCCGTACTCCTCCTGGAGGTCTTTCAGGAGATTCAGAATCTGCGCCTGGACGGAGACGTCGAGGGCCGATACCGGCTCGTCGGCCACCACCAGTTTCGGGGAGAGGGCGATCGCGCGGGCGATCCCTATCCTCTGGCGTTGCCCGCCGGAGAACTCGTGGGGGTATTTCCCGCCCGCCTCCGCCGGCATCCCGACCCGGACGAGCAGCCGTTCGGCCCGTTCCCGGAGCTCCTTGCCCCTGGCCAGCCCGTGGACGAATTCCCCCTCCCCGACGATGTCACGCACCTTCATCCGCGGGTTGAGGGAGGAGTACGGGTCCTGGAAGACGATCTGCATCTGTCGCCGCGTCGTCCGCAGCGCCTCGCCTTTCATGCGCGTGATGTCGTTTCCCTCGAACCGGATCGATCCGGAATCGGGATCCAGGAGCCGGATCGCGAGGCGGGCGAGGGTCGTCTTTCCGCACCCCGACTCTCCCACCAGCCCAAGCGTCTTCCCGGGAGGAAGCGTCAAGGAGACGCCGTCCACGGCGCGCACGCGGAGATCCTCGCCGGAGAAGAACGATTTCCTCACCGGGAACGTCTTGTAGACGTTGACCATCGCAAGGAGGGCGCCGTCCGTCGCCGGCCGGTAGATTCCGCCGGTCATGGCCCTCCTCCCCGCACCGTCCGCTGGTGGTGGCAAGCGGCAAAGTGTCCCGGGGCGTACTCGTGCTGTGGCGGATCGTCCCGGTCGCACGCGGCGAGGGAGTCCCCGGAAGTCTCCCCGGAACGGAATCGGGAAAGGGCGTCCTGGCGGAACGGGCACCGGTCGGCGAACGGGCACCCCGGCGGAACCGCCGTCAGGTCGGGAACCGTCCCCGGGATCGACGTCAGCCGTTTTTCGCCTGTCCGCTTCCCCGGCAGCGACGCCAGCAGCCCCTGCGTGTATGGATGCACCGGATCGGCGAAGAGCTCCCGCGTCGGCGCAATTTCCACGATGCGGCCGAGGTACATGATCGCTGTCCGGTCCGCGAAGTCGTGCACCACGCCGAGATCGTGCGTGATGAGAAGAACCGCCATCCGCTCCCGCTCCCGCAGCTCCCGCAGAAGCGAGAGGATCTGCGCCTGGATCGTGACGTCGAGCGCGGTGGTCGGTTCGTCCGCGATGAGGAGCGAAGGCTCGAGGGCCAGCGCCATCGCGATCATCGCCCGCTGCCGCATCCCGCCGCTCATCTGGTGGGGGTACTCCCGGGCCCGTCGCCCGGGATCCGGCATGTGGACCTTGCGGAGCCACGCGACCGCCAGCGAAGCGGCCTCCCGTTTTCCGCACACCTTGTGCGCCGTGAACACCTCTGCGACCTGCTCCCCCACCGTCAGCACGGGGTTCAGGGACGACATCGGCTCCTGGAAGACCATCGAGATCGATTTTCCGCGCACCTCGCACATACGTTTTTCGGGAAGGGCGAGCAGGTCTTCGCCGCGAAACCGGATCTCCCCGCCTTCGACGATGGCGGGAGGAGACGGAAGGAGCCGCAGGATCGACAGCGCCGTCACCGTCTTGCCGCACCCCGACTCGCCGACCAGGCCGAGCGTCTCCGCCGGAGCGACGGAGAAGGAGACGCCGAAGAGGGCCCGCAGCGGGCCACCCTCCGTCCCGAAGGAGAGCCGCAGCCCCCGCACGTCGAGCAGCGTCTTCTCCATCACCGTCCTTTCAGACGCGGGTCCGCGGCGTCGCGGATCCCCTCGCCCAGCAGGTTGTACCCGAGAACGGTGACGAGGATCGCGAGCCCGGGGAAGAGGGAGAGCCACCATGCGTACTCGATGTTGTCTTTCCCCGCGGTGAGGATGTTCCCCCACGAGGGTGTGGGCGGCTGTACGCCGATCCCGAGGAACGATAGCGCCGATTCGGTGAGGATCGCCCCCGCGACCCCGAGCGTGGCCGCCACCAGGATCGGCGCCAGCGTGTTGGGAAGGACGTGGCGGAAGAGGATCCGGGCGTCGCCGGCCCCCTGTGCCCGCGCCGCCGCGACGAAGTCGCGCTCCTTGAGGGAGAGAGTCTCCGCCCGGACCAGGCGCGCCACCCCCATCCAGCCGGTGAGGCCGATCACCGCCATGATGTTCCAGATCGACGGTTCGAGGAAAGCGATGACCGACAGGATGAGGAAGAAGGTCGGAAAGCAGAGCATCATGTCGACGAACCGCATCAGCACCGCGTCGACCCACCCTCCGTAGAAACCCGACAGGAGTCCGACCAGCAGACCCAGCACGGTGGCGATCCCGACCGCGACGAACCCGACCTTCAGGGAGACGCGCGCGCCGTGGACCAGCCGGGCGAGGACGTCCCGCCCGAGATCGTCCGTCCCGAGAGGGTGCGCCGACGACGGGGGACGCAGGATGTTCACGATGTCGATCCGGTTCGGCTCGTGCGAGGAGAAGAGGCCCGGGAGCGCCGAGACGAGGAAGAAGAAGAGGATGACCGCGCCCCCCGCCGCCGCCAGCCGGTTCCGGAGGAGCCGCCGCGCGAAGTCGCTTCCTATGCCCGGGGACCCGTTCATGACCCCTGACGGATCCGCGGATCGGCGAGAGCGTACCCCACGTCCGCGAACAGGTTGCCGAGGAGGGTGAGGAACGCGCCGATTGTAAGAATTCCCATGATCAGGGGGTAGTCTCGCGACATCACTCCCTGGTAGAACAGTTGGCCCATCCCCGGAATCGCGAAGATCGTCTCGAAGATCACCGATCCCCCGAGCAGGTCGGGCACCGACAGGCCGAGGATCGTGATCACCGGGAGAAGGGCGTTGCGCATCGCGTGGCGGAAGACGACGGCCCTCTCGGGAAGCCCCTTGGCCCGGGCGGTGGCGATATAATCCTGCCGGATCACCTCGAGCATGTTCGACCGCATGTACCGGGACATCCCCGCCAGCCCGCCGAACCCCGCCAGCAGCACGGGGAGCAGGAGGTGATGCGCGCGGTCGGTGAGCTTTCCGATCGCGCCGAGCGACTCGTGGTCCAGCGAGGAAATCCCGGAAATCGGCAGCCAGCCGAGCTTCACACCGAAGAGGATCATCAGCAGCAGGGCGAGCCAGAAGGTGGGGATGGCGAACCCCGTGAAGACGGCCACCGTGGAGATCCGGTCGAAGAGGGACCCCTTGCGCACCGCCGAGTAGACGCCGACGGGGATGGCCACCAGGAAGATGAGGCCCATCGACAAGACGTTGATCGTCAGCGTGATCGGGATCCGCTCCTTGATCTTCTCCGCCACCGGTCGGCCGTCCGGGGAGAAGCTGTCCCCGAAATCGAGCGTCGCCATCCGGCCGAGCCACCGGCCGTATTGCACGTGGAGCGGCTGGTCGAGGCCGTAATACGCCTTGAGACGCGCCCGCGACTCGGCCGTCGCCTTCGGGTTGAGATCGGTTCCCGCGCCGATCGGCCCCCCGGGAGCCATGTGCATCATCAGGAACGAGACGAGGCTGATCCCCACGAGGAGGGGGACGGTCAACAGAAGCCGGCGCGCGATATACCGGAGCATCGTTACCCCGTCACGGCTGGATCTTGTGTTTCTGGAGCCCCGCCGGGACGTACCACTTGACGAAGTTGTACGTGATGCCGGCCGGGGCCGGCTCGATCCCCCGGAACCGGTTGTGCACCACCGGCAACGCCTCGGGGACGAAGAGGAAGACGTACGGCTGCTCCTCGGCCAGGATCTCCTGGATCCGGAAGTACGCTTTTTTCCGCTTTTCGAGGTCGAACGTGCTTCGCCCTTCGTCGAGAAGGCGGTCCACCTCGGGATTCGCGAACCCCACGTGGTTCAACTCCTTCGGGCCGGTCTTGGAGGAGTGCCATATGTCGAACTGATCGGGATCGGGAGTGATATTCCACCCGAGGATGACCGCGTCGAACTTCCGCTTGTCGATGAACTCGTTGATGAAGGCCGCCCATTCCACAGTCCGGATCTTCATCCGGATCCCGACCCCGGCGAGGTTCTGCTGCAGGATCGCCGCCGTCTTCGCCCGCGCCTCGTTCCCCGCGTTCGTGAGCACCGTGAACTCGAACGGCTGCCCGTCCTTCGCGAGCACTCCGTCCTTCTCCTTCCACCCCGCCTCGGCGAGGAGCGCTTTCGCCCGCGCGGGGTCGTGCGGGTATTTCCGGACATTCGGGTTGAAGGGCCACGTTCCGGGCTTGTAGGGGCCCGTCGCCTCCTGTCCCAGGCCGAGGAGCACGCCGTCGATCAGCGCCTTCTTGTCCACGGCGTGGGCGATCGCCTGCCGGACCCGCTTGTCCTTGAAGAACGGGTGGGAGAGGCGAAAACCGAGGTACGTGTATCCCGACGCCGTGTATTTGTACCTGTTGAACGATTTTTTGAACTCGGCCGTTTCGGTCTGCCGGACATATTGGGGCGGGGTGAGCGTCATGATGTCCACGCCGCCGGATTTGAGTTCGAGGAACATCGTCGCCTGGTCCGGGATCACGCGGGAGAGCACGCGAGAGATGTACGGCTTCCCCTCGAAATAGTCCGGGCTGGCGTCGAAGACGACCTTCTCCCCCGTTTTCCATTCGACGAATCGGTACGGGCCGGTGCCGACCGGCTTCTTGTTCAACGGGCTCTTCGAGATGTCCGGATACTTCTCCAGCAGATGCTTCGGGAGGACGTGCATCCCCCAGGACGCCAGCGCGGGGGCGAAGGGCCGGGCGTACTCCACCACGAAGGTGTGCGGATCGGGAGCGCTCGCCCGTTTGACCTGCCGGAAGTCCTCTCCGTACGCTGTGGGAGTGCGCGGGTCGATCATCCGCCGGTAGGTGAACATCACGTCGTCGGAGGTGAAGGGGGCGCCGTCGTGCCACCGCACCCCCTTCCGGAGGTGAAAGGTGATCCGCTTCCCGTCGGACGAGACCTCCCAAGATTCGGCGAGCTCCCCCTCGATCTTCAGGTTCTTGTCGTACCGGACCAGCCCGTTGAAGACGTAACCGGCCGCCTCGTGGGAGGAGGCGTCGGTCGTGACCGCGGACAGAAAGCCGCTCACGTCCCCGATGTTCGCCTCGACGATGGCATCGCCGTACGCCGGAACGTCGGAGACGGTCGCTCCCTTCCCCGCGTTTTCCTGCTTCCCGCCGCCGCACGCCGCAAGCAGGAGAAAAAACGCGATCGACGGGAAAACGGCCCGCGGGAACGGTTCCCTCATTCCGGATCCCTCCGTAACGTGAACTTCACCCCCGGAACCGACAGGACGATCCGCTCCGGAGGATCCGGAGAGGTGCGACCGGGGTAGTCGACCGTCACGCGCATCCCGGGAACCCGGTATTCGGCGCCGGCGAGAAAACGACGCCCCGGGTCGGAACGCAACGTTTGGCGGCCGTCGGATAACGACCAGGCGCCGTCTTCGTATCCCGCCGCCTCGACCGACGCCACGGCGTAGCCGGGGACCCCGGAGAGAATCCGTGTCAGCGACACGGCTCCTGCGTCGAGTGGAGCCGCTCCCCGGAAGCCGGCGAGATCCGCCGCCGGACCGGCGGTGATCGTAACCCGGCGGCCGTCATTCGAAAAAAACGCCACCCCGCGCCCGAGAGGATCGTACAGGCCCACCGTCTCCTCTTCCGGCGACGATGCGGATACCCCCGCCACAAAGGGAACAACGTTCCCGGCAATGGGCATCGCGGTCCCGGAAAACGACGCCTTCACGGGAAAGGCGACCCTCCCCGGAAGCCCGGAGAAGAACCGTCCCGCGCGTTCGGCTTCCGGTCCCGTAATGATCGTCCGCGACGGGGCGCACCCGCAAAGCGCAAGGGTGGATAGCAGGAGCGCGGCGGTCCGCAGCGGGACCCCGATCCTCACTTTCCGGCGGGCTGCGCCTTGCGCAGGCGTTGGATCTTCGCCCTCACTTCGTCCGGCTTCTCGTGCCCTTTTTCGATCGCCCTCTCGTACCGGGCGGCCGCTTCTTCGCTCCTCCCCTGGGCCTGCGCGACATCCCCAAGATGCTCGAGGATGACCGGATCGTCGGGGACGAACTTGAGCGCCCGGAGAAGCGCTTCTTCGGCACGCCGGAGATCACCCTGCCGGTAGTGGACCCACGCGAGGCTGTCGAGGAAGTACCCGTCGTCGGGGCGGATCTCCAGCGCCCGCAGGATAAGCTTCTCCGCCTCGGGAAGTCGCATGTTCCGGTCCGCGAAGGTGTAGCCGAGGTAGTTGAGAGCGGTGGCGTTCTTCGGGTCGAGGGCGATCACCTTTCCCATCGCGGCGATCACGTTGTCGAGCATGCCAAGCTTGTCCTGGATCACTCCGAGCGAGAACCACGCGGCCGGGTTTTCCGGGGCCTTCCTGGTCGCCTCGGCGGCCGCGGCCAGCGCCTCGTCGTACCGCTTCGCCCCCTCGAGCTGGCCGGCAAGGAAGATCATCAGCTCGACGTCCCCGGGGCTCTTCTCCCGAAGTTTCCGGGCGACCTCGACCGCCTCATTGGGTTTTTTCTGACGCGACAGGAGCATCGCGACGTGAAGCATTGCCTCCCGGTGCACCGGGTCGCCCTCGGGAACTTTTCGGAACGCCGCCTCGGCCTCCGGCAAGGCGCCCTTCTCTTCGTACGCCGACCCCAGGAAGAAGCGCACCTGCGCGTTGCCGGGGTCGGACGCCAAAAGGAAGGTGAACTCGTTGATCGCGTCATCGAACCGGTCCCGATCGAGGTAAAGAAGTCCAAGCTTCGTGCGGACGTCGGGATTGGAGGCGGAGAACTTCTTCATCTCCTCGTACTGGTCGACCGCCTGGTCGATCTTCTTCTCCCGGATCAGCAGGCGGCCGAGACGATCCCGAATGAATGGGTTGTTCGGTGAAGCGTGGAGCGCTTTCCTGTACCGCTCCTCCGCCTCCGCGTTCCGGCCGAGAATCTCGAGAACCGCGCCGGACTCGAGGAGAGCGGCATCGAAGCCCGGGGCAACCGCGAGAGCCTTGTCGTAGTCGGCCAACGATTCCTCGAACTTTTTCCGGACCGCGAGAACCCGCCCCCGGTAGTAGTACGCGAGATAGGCATCGGGATCCCGTGCGATCAACGCTCCGAGGGTCTCCTCGGCCTGGGCGAATTCCCCTCGCTCGGTGTGGAGGGTGGCGATATGGAGGTACGCGTCGTCGTTTCCCGGATCCTCCTTCAACACGCGGGCGTATTCGGCCAGGGCCTTTTCGCGATCGCCCGACGCGGCGAGGATCCCCGCCAGGAGATACCGCGAGCGAGCATGACCCTCGTCCGCCGTCAGGGCTTTTTCCAGTTCCGCCCGGGCCTCGGGGAGCCGACCCTTCTTCACGAGGACATTGGCGATCTCGTAGAGAATGTCGGGCTCGTCTCCGGCGTACTTCAGCGCCTTCCTGTACGACTTGAGAGCGCTGTCGAGGTTCCCGTCCCGGGAGTCGAGATATCCGGCGAGAAAATTCGCGTAGGCGCGGGCACTGTACCGGGGCCCGATCGGACCCGCTTGCCCGTAGGGCACCCATGGCGGGAGGAGAAAAAGAAAGAGGGCCACGCCCCCTGCGACGACGAGGTTTCGCATCCGTTCCTCCGGATAAATATCAACCGTTTGTATTATATACTCACTCCCCGGGAAACCGCGAGGAGGTCCGATGCCCGCTCGCGGTGGGGTGATCCGCAACGTTGTTATCCTGCTTCCGGGAGTGAATCTTTGGTAACGCGCACCCTTGAAGCTCTCGCGGGCTTCGTCATCTTCGTCATCTCCTCCCTCGGTCTGCCGGGGATCGTCCTGTTGATGGCGATCGAGTCGGCGTGCATCCCCCTGCCATCCGAAGTGATCATGCCGTTCTCCGGGTACCTCGTTTCCAAGGGGGTGCACACGCTCTGGGAGGTGGCGCTGGCCGGCGCCTTCGGCTGCATCGTTGGTTCGATCCCCGCGTACTACCTCGGAATGCGCGGCGGCCGTCCGCTGATCGAGAAGTACGGGAAGTACATCCTCATGTCCCGTCACGACCTCGACCTGGCGGACCGGTGGTTCACCCGCCACGGCGAGGCGACCGTCTTCCTCGCCCGCCTGCTCCCCGTGATCCGCACCTTCATCGCCTTTCCCGCCGGGGTCGCGCGGATGGATATGAAGCGGTTCCTCCTCTACACCTTCGCCGGGTCGTTTCCGTGGTGTCTTGGGCTCGCGTATCTCGGGATGGTGCTGGGGGAGAAGTGGCCGACGCTGCGGGAATATTTCCACCGGTTCGACCTGCTGATCGGCGCGGTCCTGCTGGCGGGAGTTGTCTGGTACGTCCGGCGGCACCTCAAGAACCGCGTGACAGAGTAACTCCATAGTGCTCGGCTGCGCCGCCTCGGAGGGCAGGGCTTCGTTCGTGGCTCGCCGTGCGGTGAACCTGCACGGCTGCGCTTTACCTCACTCCGCCCTCCCTCCTCCGGCGGCTCCGCCGAACCCTCCTGTCAGGGACACTCTCCGTGACAACAACCCACACACCGGCATCCGGCCTTATTTCTCTTCGCGCAGGAGCCGCATGACGCGGAACGCCTCCGCGTACTTCGGCCGGCGGGGTCGCCCCTTCCCGTCCGCCCTCCGCGCCGGGGCATGGCGCGCCGTATCCTTCGCCCACCCGAGAATCAGGGGGGCGATGTCCCGGTCCCCCAACTGGCTCCGATGGGCCTTTAAGGCCGTTATCTTCGCGTCGATCGTCTCCGTCACGTCGATCCATGTGTCCGGAGCGGTGGTCGAGCTGACGTAGACGGCGTGGACCTTGTGGACGGGCCCCGCGCCGGGCCACAGAAGCTCCATCTCCGAGCACGGGAAGACCGCCTCGAGCGCCGCCTTCCCGGCCGCGAGGTGGTCCGGGTGGTTGATGTACCGGTCGCCGAAGAAGAGGGCCTGGGGGTCGTTGCACAGTACGACCTCGGGGCGGTGCCGGCGAATCCGCCGAACCAGTTCCTTCCGCAGCGCAAGGGTGGGGACGAGTTCGCAGTCGTCGTGACGCAGGAAGACAACCCGGGAGGCGCCGAGGATCCGGGCCGATGCCCGCTCCTCCCGCTCCCGCTCCCGCGCGAGACTCTTCCGCGTGAACTTCCGGTCGTGGGTCCCGGCGTTTCCGCTCGTGATGAGGACGAACGTGACCTCGCATCCCGCCCGTGCCCATTTCGCGACCGTCCCGGCGACGGTGAACTCAATGTCATCGGGGTGGGCGTAAATCGCCATCGCGGAGCGGGGCACATATCCGGCATCGAACCTGCGCATGAGGAATCTCCTTTCCTTGGTCCCTGCGGTAAGATGGTTCCGCAAGCCGGTCGGACTCCGCGTCCCGAAGGAAATATCGCAGGGTGGAAACCAAGGTCACCACGATCATCGCCGAGGTCGAAAAGGCCCGCAAGGGGATCGCGGCATGCGCGGTGTTCTTCCTCGCCCTCGCCGTGCTCTGTTTCGCCTTCTCGGAGCGGGTGCTGCTGGTGGTCGTGCGCCTGCTGGGGAAGAAGCTCGTCTCCTACTCCCCCGAAGAGGGCTTCATCGCCCTGGCGTCACTCTCCCTGTACTGCGCGTTCGTTCTGACGCTGCCCGTGGCGGGGTACCTGCTTTGGCGAGGCCTGGTCCTCCCCCGCGTCCCGGCGTGGCGTCGATGGGGCGGCCCGGTCATCGCCATCGCAGCGGCTCTCTTCTCGTGCGGGGTACTCCTGGGCTACTTCGTACTGCTGCCGGCGGGGATCGGCTTCCTCGTGGGGTTCGAGACCCGCGACGTTCGGGCGCTCATCTCCGCGAAGAAGTTCATCTCCTTCTGCGGCACGATGCTGATCGCCCTCGGGCTTTCCTTTCAGGCGCCGCTCCTCGCCTTCTTCCTTGCGAAGCTCGGATGGCTTAAGCCGGCGTTCTTCCAAAACCGGTGGCGGCACGCCGTTCTGGTCTGCACGGTCCTCGCCGCCGTCATCACGCCCACGCCCGACGTCTACAACATGACGCTGATGGCGATGCCGCTGCTGGGTCTGTACTTCCTTTCCTTCCTCGTCGTCCGCGTGGTCGCCGCGGGGAGTGAGCCCGAGGAACAGGGACGTTCCTGAGAACGCTTACGTATGTCCCACTTCAGCGGGACTTCTCAGGAACGTCCCTGTTCCGCGGTTCCGTCCCGCGTCATGGACGCTGGGCAAGCCCGAGGTCGCGCAGCATTCGCAAGTCCTCCTCCGCCGGGCGCCCCGCCGTCGTGAGGTAATTCCCCACCATCGTGCCCGTGGCCCCCGCGGCGAACATCAGCGCCTGAAGGTCGCGCAGGTTCACCTCGCGCCCCCCGCAGACGATGATCTCCCGCGTCGGATTCGTCAGGCGCAGCATCGCGATGATGCGAAGGCAGTCGATCGGGGACAGTTCCCTGCGCTCCGAAAGAGGCGTGCCCGGGACGGGGTTCAGGAAGTTGACCGGGATCGAGTCGACCTCGAGCTCCCGCAGCGTCAACGCCAGCTCCACGCGGTCTTCCGGGGACTCGCCCAGTCCGAAGATCCCGCCGCAGCAGACCCATGCTCCCGCCGCCTTCGCCGCCCGCACCGCCGCCACGTCCTCTTCGTAATCGTGGGTGGTGCACACCTTCGGGAAGAAGGAGCGGGACGTCTCCAGGTTGTGGTGAACCGACCGCAGCCCCCGCGACAGAAGATACTCTACGTCCAAAGGCGGAAGGGTCCCGAGGCTCACGCACGTTTCCAGCCCAAGCTCCGTCCGGATCCGGTCCACCGCGTCCCCGACGCGGGCCAGCTCCTCCCGGCTCCGCATCGCGAGTCCGGAGGCGACGATCGAGAACTCCCGGGCCCCGCGCTCCTTCGCCGCCGCCGCTTCACGGAAGATCTCCTCCCCGGACAGAAGAGGGTATTTATCGACCTCGGCGGCGGAACGGCGGGATTGCGCGCAGAAGGCGCAATCCTCCGAGCAGAGCCCGGACTTCGCATTGACGATGGAGCAGAGACGGATCCCGTCCCCCTTGAACCGCCGGCGAACGGACTCGGTGATATCCAGCAGCCGCCACAGGTCGTCGTTTCCGAGGGAAAGGACCGCAAGGGCGTCTTCCCTGCGGATCCCCTCCCCCGACATCGCCTGCGCGCGGACGCGCTCCCAGAACCGTTCCATGGACCAACTCCTTGAGGAATATCGCTGAATTTCATTCTCCGCACAGCGGAAGCGGGCTGTCAACCGCAGAGGCGGGATTTTCATTACAATAGGAAGATGGAATATTCGGCGCGGCTGCTGGTCTTCGACCTGGACGGGACGCTGGTGGATTCGAAAGAGGACCTCGCGAACGCCGTCAACGTGGCGCTCGAGTCGTTCGACCTCCCGCCCCTGCCGCACCCGACGATCTACTCGTACGTCGGGGACGGGGCGTCCGCGCTGATCCGGCGGGCCCTGTCGAAGGAGAAGGCCGATCGGCTCCCGGAGGTCCTCGACCGGTTCCTGTCGTATTACCGGAGACATCTGCTGGACACCACCCGCACGTATCCGGGGGTGGCCGGGGCGCTGCGGAAATGGGCCACGATCTACCGGATGGCCGTGCTGACGAACAAGGGAGTGGCGATGACACGGGAGATCCTCTCGGGGCTCTCCCTCGACGGGTACTTCTTCGAGGTATGCGGGGGGGACAGCTTCGGCACAAAAAAGCCCGACCCGGAGGGGTTGCTCCACATCCTCCGGGAAGAGGGGGTCGAGGCGCGGGAAACGATCATGATCGGGGATTCCCGCAACGACGTGCAGGCGGGAAGGGCGGCCGGCGCCGTCACCTGCGGCGTCACGTACGGCCTGGCGGCGGCCGGATTCGCCGAGCACCCGCCCGACTTCACCGTCGACCGTTTCCCCGACCTGTTCACCTGGATCCGCCCGTGCGGATAGGAGTGTCCCTCGCCCATGGATAAACCATCCCTCGAGAAACCGCTGCTGGTCTTCGTCGCCGTGATCGCGGTGGTCCGGTTGTCCCTCTCCCTCCCGTCGGTGCCCGTTTTCTCCCCGTCGCTCCTCGCCGCGGCCCTGTTCCTGTACTCCCCCCTCCCCCGATACTGGCGCCGCGGTTTTCCGGCATGGGCGCGTGCAACGGACCGGGGCAAGAGCGTTGCGTTCTTCGCGCTGCTCGCCGGCGCGGGGGCGATCGCCTGGTTCCTGTTCGTGCGTCTCCCCCTTCCGCCGGCGATCTCCCCGTACCACGGGACCGTTCCCCTGACGGCGGCGGTGGCCGCCCACCATCTCCTGCTCGTCGCCCTGCCCGAGGAGGTCTTCTTCCGGGGGTATCTGTACGACGCTTTCGAGGAGGCGGGGCGGGAGCCGGTGGTGCCCGTGGCCCTGCTCTTCGCCGTCGGCCACTTCGCGATCGCCCCGTCCCCGTTCCGCCTGCTGACCTTCTTCCCGGCGCTCCTCCTCGGGTGGGGAAGGAAGAAATCGGGGAACGTGTACGTCCCTACGGCCGTCCACTTCCTGTACAACCTCTTCCC
>Ga0172372_10001455_pt1 | contig 36727 bp, 38 predicted proteins | sample LakKiv5m_2_FD_114544 | JGI IMG/M metagenome (GOLD analysis project Ga0172372, IMG submission 114544) | Freshwater microbial communities from Kabuno Bay, South-Kivu, Congo - kab_092012_9.5m | ecosystem: Environmental > Aquatic > Freshwater > Lake | place: Democratic Republic of the Congo...
AAAAATAAAAAAACCCCGCAATAAACGGGGTTTTTTCAATTTTGGTCAAAAATTAGAGCTTAGCGCTCAATTCTTTTCCCGCCTTAAATTTTGCTACCTTCTTGGCTTTGATTTTGATGGTAGCACCGGTTTGAGGATTGCGGCCGGTACGGGCAGCGCGCTTGGAAACAGAAAACGTTCCGAAACCTACCAATGTAACTTTGTCACCCTTCTTCAAAGTCTTTGTAACAGCAGCTACAAATGAATCCAGGGCAGCATTGGCCTGAGTTTTAGAAATTCCTGCGTCATCGGCGATCTGAGCGATCAATTCAGCTTTGTTCATGGAAGTTGATTTAATGGTTTTATTAACCCGACAAAATTATTCGCTTTTATCAATCAACAAAATATTTTTATCATTTTTTTGTTTCGCCTGAAACCCTTATCAAACATGGCTTTGAGCGGCTTCTGTAACTTTTTAGTGATTGTTATCATTTGCTAATGATTGGCTGAAACCCAATACAGGAGAGGGTTTCAGGATTTTATTCTGATTTCCAAACTCTCCCTGGGGTTGTCGGCTGTAAGTGTAATCAGCCCCAGGCTTTGATTTCATGGGGGTAGAAAGTATCCACAATCAATTCACAACTTGCATCAGTGTTCGAAAACTTAGTGCATTTTCACCCCAGAGTTGGCGGGCATCCTCACGCAAACAGGGAGCAAATTCCCGGAGATATCGTTCATAGTCTTCCCTATTAGCTGTCAGCAACTGAAGTGAGAAAGTAAGCCCCTCTGTTTCATCCTGGTCTTGAAGACGAAGGAATCTGTATTCGAGAAAACATCCCGATTTCATGATTTCGGGGATATGTTTTGCTTTCATCCAATTCAGCCAGTCAACCGCAATCGGATGTACCACCAGTGTTGTAATGTTATAAAGGTGTTGCATGCTTGCTTTTTATGTCGGAAAATTAAATTCTGCCAATACCGGACAATGGTCGCTGTGTTTAACCTCTGGTAGAATAGCTGCTTTTTTTAGGTGACCGGACAAATTGCCCGTAATGCAAATATAGTCGATGCGCCATCCCTTGTTTTGCAATCGAACGGAGGGGAAACGCTGACTCCACCAGGAATAAGCACCGGTTTGTTGTGGGTGGCAATGCCTGAAACTATCTACCCAGCCTTCTGCCAGCCAGTGATCCATCCATTCCCGTTCTTCGGGTAAGAAACCGGAGGATTTTTTATTGCCTTTTGGGTCGTGAATATCAATCTCTCTGTGTGCAATATTGTAATCACCCACCACTATTAAATGGGTTTGGGTTTTGCGTATTTTATTTAAATATGCATTGAACTCATCCAGCCATTGATATTTATAGTTCTGTCGGTGGTCGCCACTGGTGCCAGATGGAAAGTAAGCATTGACAAGGGTAAAGTTCTCAAATTCGGCTGTAATGACCCTCCCCTCCTCATCACTAATTTTTGCGCCATGGCCGTTTGTAACCCGGGTCGGGTTGATGCGGGTGAGGATTGCTACACCGCTATATCCCTTTTTTTGGGCGGAAAAAAGATGTGTCTGATATCCCAATGCATGCACTGTAGGTAAATTGATGTTTTCTTTTTCTGCTTTGATTTCCTGTAAACAAATGATGTCTGCCGGGTGGGTTGCCAGCCAATCTAAAAACCCCTTGTTGATGGCTGCACGGATACCATTGACATTGTAACTGATGATACGGATAGTGGACATGGTAACTATTAATGTTGGCACCAAGATACTAATTCATTGAGAGGTTGTCGGGGAAGATATAGGAAACAGTTAAAACATATTGAATACAGGTGAATATGCCAGCAATAGTAATAGGTTCATGGTTTGGGTATCTGCCATAGGTTGTGTGATCAAAATTCTTTCCGGTAAATTTTTCCCTTGAACTCTCATAACCACTTGGTGGCTTAGTCCGATGTCTTTCCAATAATGATTTCTGCCCCGAATTCTTATGAAAAATGGTTGTTGGAACACAACTCCTTTTAATTCTATTTCAGTGGGTAATTTCTGTGTTTTGGAAACCGGTTCCAGGTCGAAAACTGTTGTGGAATCAATTCCGTTGTAAGAGCGATTCAGCCAGATCATTTCTGTCTCCTCCATCTGGGGTTTTTTCTGAACAGAAAAGTGCGCGACTGTATCTGAGTTCTGTAGAATATAATGAACGTGTTTTTGTACCAGGGGGAACTCTCCCTCCATAACTGTTGCCTGGCTCGATATGCCGAAAATGCGGGCATCGTAGGTTTTGTCATTGAGAACATCCCTCATCATATGTTGGAGACAAACGAAATCGTTTTCCCCCAGTTTTCTAATCAATCTAAGTGTATCAAAAAGTGAAGCCGGAAAATTCTCCCTTTTTTTATTATTGATCCATACTTCAGCAATCTCAGGTTCACCATTTCTAATTACTTGATTCCGATTGTTGTAAGTGAATCGGACGGTATTATTTTTTAGTTCCGGACGTATGATATTTAACTTTGTTTGGGAGGATGCAGGGATGAAGTTATTGAAGAAATAGGCAGGAGGGACTTTCAATTCAATTAAAGATGTATTGCTATTTTGAGTAAAGATGAATTTCATTCCCTGAATGATTGCTTCCCGAAATCCACTGCCTGTTGTTGGCAGAAAGTAGGGCTGACCATCTGCAATCAAGCCATTGAATAAGAATCCAATGGCCGGCAATTCTGCCTGGGTAAGTGATAAATCAAGCTCATTCTTTTCAATCAGTTCATTTTTATTGTTGACCAGATATATTTTAATGTTGATAACAGATGATGATCTTGCTGCGATTACTGTGTCTATCGCATATTCTGAATTGTTGTTAAATAAAACGGCCGGATGCATTTCAAACAAATCAATCCAGAGATGTAATAAAGAGCTGTTCCTGTCTTTGATGACGAGTGGCTTATCTTTTTTTAATTCATTCAGCTGTGGAAAGCTTACAGGTAGTTGAAGAGAGTCGGTTAGCTGCCATCCCCTTTCCTGGTATAGTATTTGTTGTAGTTTGCTTGCCAATGAAGCATTGATGACCGGATTCCTTAAATAGTCAGGTAGTGGTCCGACAGAGGAGTAACAGCGAACCTCTTCCAATACGACTTGTTGTTGTGAAAAAGAAGACCCCGCTACTGAGCATCCAAAAAACAGGAAGCAATAAATTTTTAACAGTTTTAATCGCATGCATTGTAATATTACAAATAAAATAGCATTCACGGATTGTCAATCAACTTATCTATTATGGCTAAACTAGAACGAATCATACCTGCCCGTAAAAGTGTTTTTCTGGATGGTCCCAAGCCCAGGATCAATGAGTTTTTCTTTGGCTGGGATGTGTTCATGCAATTCATCAAAGGTTTCCGAACCTTACACTTCCTGGATCCTTGTATTACCGTTTTCGGGTCGGCTCGATTCAAAGAAGAGGATTATTATTATCAGAAGGCCCGTGAATTTGGCAAGCAGATTGCCAGTCTTGGGTTTACAACCATGACCGGTGGGGGGCCGGGTATTATGGAAGCAGCCAATCGGGGTGCATATGAAAACAATGGAACATCTGTAGGATGCAACATTCAATTACCTTTTGAACAACACCCTAATCCGTACATGCACAAATGGATCACTTTCAATTATTTTTTTGTTAGAAAAGTGATGCTTGTAAAGTATTCTTATGGTTTCATCATCATGCCGGGTGGGTTTGGTACCATGGATGAGTTGTTTGAAACATTGACTTTGATTCAAACTAAGGTGATCAATAACTTTCCGATGGTATTATTTGGCACTGAATATTATAGGCCAATGCTGGAGGCAATAGATGCCATGATTGAAAGAGGTACCATTAGTGTGGAGGATAAAAAATTGTTTCTTCTGACTGATGATGTAGATGAGGCCATGCAATTCATCCAATCTTATATACGCGACAATTATCAGGTGAAGCCAAGAAAACGTTTGTGGTGGTTATTTGAGAAGAGATAATCTACTGACGGCTAACCTTTTTCCCTGCGGGGAATGTGTATCCCAAACTTAAGATTAATTCATAGGTGCCGAATGCCTGACTGGCAGTACCCTGATAAACTTTTAGTCCGGAATATCGGGCATAATCGACTTTGTTGGTCATTTCAATGAATACATGTTGTAGGAAGGTTGCTTTCAGCCCCGTTTCAACTCCCATGTTCCAGCCGCCTAGTTGAAACCCATCATCGTTTTTATTGCCGAAGAAGCTATTTTCCACATGTGGAATTACCGGACCAATTCCTCCTTTGGCAACAGCATCAAGAATAAAATTTTTATTCTTTGCTTCATGTAGACGCCATCTTTTCACCAGATTAAAAAGTAAGAAGTTGGCTCCGTTGTTGAGGAAATAATAAAAGCCATTCGATGAGTTAAAATTTATTGTGCTGTCTATCGTTCTGTTACCTAGTTTTCCGGTAATACGAATGGTTTGTCCATCCTCAATGATGTGTTTCGTGTGATCGAAATTGATTTCAAATGCAAGCCCCTTTTTCTTGTTAAAAAAATATCCCAGTCTTTAGCTGTATTGTGGAATACTTAAGGGAATATTGAAAATACCCTTATCCCAACCCGGGTTGTCGTGAGATTTTACCTGATGTAAAGTATATTGATTGTCTAGTGATGGCTGGTTAATTTTTACATCAGATCTTGAATACCATTCTTTGTTATAACCCCAGGAAAAATAAAATTCTCCTTTTCTTTCCCTGTCTTTTTTTTGTGCTGAAGTCAGGGAAGGAATCAGGCAAGAGAACAATAAGATTTTTTAAATGAAGTCGGTAATTGTATCATTATTCTAAGTTAGGGCGCAACCATCTTTCCATAACTTCTACGGACATATTTTTTCTGGATGCATATTTCTCTAATTGGTCGCGCTGAATTTTACCGATACCAAAATATTGGCTTTGTGGATGAGCTATGTACCAACCGCAAACTGATGATGCGGGGAACATTGCAAGATTTTCGGTGAGTTGAATGCCAGTTGTTTCGGTAGCACGCAGCAGTGAAAACAAATGGTATTTTTCTGTATGATCCGGACAAGCGGGATAACCGGGTGCCGGGCGTATTCCCGAGTATTTTTCCTGAATAAGATCTTCGTTGCTGAGTTGTTCATTGGGTTGATAACCCCACCAGGTTGTTCTGGTTTGGTGATGGAGGGCTTCAGCGAATGCTTCTGCTAAGCGGTCAGCTAGTGCTTGTAGCATGATTTTGCTGTAGTCATCATGGGCAGCTTCCATTTTTTTAATGTGTGACTCTATGCCATGGATGGTTACAGCAAAAGCTCCTATATAATCGGTGTATCCGCTTGTTGCAGGAGCAATAAAATCTGCCAATGATAAGTTGGGCTGTCCCGGTGCCTTTTTGATTTGTTGGCGTAAGAAAGAAAGACGGAATGTTTCGTTGTTGTCTGTAACATCCACATCATCCCCATCACTATTGGCTTTCCAAAATCCAACCACTCCTTTAGCGGTTAGCCACTGTTCAGTAATCATTTTATCCAGCATTTGATTGGCATCTTTGTACAGTTTGCCTGCTTCTTCTCCTACAACAGCATCAGATAGAATTTCGGGGAAGGTGCCATGAAGTTCCCATGCAATAAAAAATGGTTTCCAGTCTATGTATGGCCTGAGGTCAGCCAGGGGAAAAGATTCTATGATTTTAGTGCCTGTAAAAGCAGGTTGAACCGGATGGTATTCCTTCCAATCAATAGTTGCTTTATTTTTCAGCGCATCGGTATAGCTAAGGTATTCCTTTACAGTTTTTTTAGTGTCGAAGGAGTGTTTCAGTTCGTTGTATTCTTTTTCTATTCCTCCCAAAAACTGGCCCTGTTGTTCTTTGCTCAGTAGGCTGCCGGCAACAGTAACACTGCGGGATGCATCCAGAACGTGCACAACTTTTCCCTGGTATTCGGGGGCAATTTTAACAGCAGTATGCATGCGGGAAGTGGTTGCTCCACCTATTAGCAGAGGCTGTGTCATGCTCCTTCTTTTCATTTCTTTGGCAATGTGAACCATTTCATCCAGTGAGGGGGTAATCAGACCGCTTAAACCAATGATGTCAACTTTTTCCCGTTGAGCAGTTTCTAAGATTTTTTCTGCGGGCACCATAACACCCATGTCAATGATATCATATCCATTGCAGCCAAGTACTACTCCCACAATATTTTTTCCGATGTCGTGTACATCTCCTTTAACAGTGGCCAATAATATTTTTGCAGATGCACCTGTTTCTCCTGCTGAAGCGTCGCCTTCTTTCTGCAAAAGCTTTTTTTGTTCCTTTTCAGCTTCTATATAAGGGGTAAGAACGGCTACGCTTTTTTTCATTACACGGGCGCTCTTAACGACCTGGGGCAGAAACATTTTTCCGGCACCAAAGAGGTCTCCTACAATGCCCATTCCATCCATCAACGGACCTTCAATTACTTCTAGTGGAGTAGGATATGCCTGTCTGGCTTCTTCAGTATCTGTTTCAATGTAATCTGTAATCCCGTTGATCAAGGCATGTGCGAGTCGCTTATTGATTGGTTCATTTCTCCAGGCCTCATCCTTTACCTGAACTTTTCCTTGCGTTTTAACAGTTTCAGCATATCGGATCAATGCATCTGTAGCCTCATTGTTATTATTGTTGCGGTTCAAAATAACATCTTCACAGAGGGTTTTCAATTCCGGCGCAATTTCATCGTAAACTGCCAATTGGCCTGCATTAACTATACCCATATCCATGCCCGCATGTATGGCATGGTACAAAAAAACTGCATGAATGGCTTCTCTTACAGGTTCATTTCCCCTGAAGGAGAAAGACACATTAGATACACCCCCACTCACTTTGGCAAGGGGAAGTGTTTGTTTGATGATTCGGGTTGCTTCAATGAAGTCCACAGCATAGTTGTTGTGTTCTTCGATTCCGGTGGCAATCGCAAAAATATTAGGATCAAAGATGATATCTTGCGGTGGAAATCCTGCTTTCTGTGTCAGTATATGGTAAGCGCGAGTGCAGATATCTACTTTGCGTTGCAGGGTATCTGCTTGGCCCAGTTCATCAAACGCCATTACTACTACTGCAGCTCCGAAATCGCGACAGATGTGTGCCTGATCAAGAAATTTTTCCTCCCCTTCTTTCAGTGATATCGAATTCACAATGCATTTTCCCTGGATACATTGAAGTCCGGCTTGAATGATTTCAAATTTAGAGCTGTCAATCATGATCGGGATGCGAGCGATATCTGGTTCGCTTTGCAGCAGGTTGATATACTGGGTCATAGCTGCAACTCCATCCAGCATGGCATCATCCATGTTTACATCCAGTATTTGTGCTCCACTTTCTACTTGTTGGCGCGCTACCGAGAGTGCTTCCTCCAATTGATTTTCCCTTATTAGTCTTGCGAATTTTTTTGACCCTGTCACATTGGTTCTTTCACCTATGTTGACAAAATTGGTTTCCGGTCTGATCACCAGTGGTTCCAGTCCGGATAACCGCAAGTAGGGATGAATTTGAATTGTATTCATGGTTGATTCAATCAGGCGGTAAGGACTTCAGGAAGGTTACGGGGTTTTAATTTTTTTACTGCCTCTGCAATGTGTCGGATGTGATCTGGTGTGGTACCACAGCAGCCACCTACGATGTTGACAAATCCTTCTTTTGCCCAATCTTCAATGAAGTGAGCTGTTTCATGAGGTTGCTCATCATATTCGCCCATTGCATTGGGTAATCCGGCGTTGGGGTAGGCAGAAGTGAAGCAAGTAGCTATTTGAGATAGTTCCTCAATATGGGGTCTCATCTCTGCGGCACCCAGGGCACAGTTTAATCCAATGCTCAGTGGTCTCGCATGCATAACAGAAATATAAAAGGCTTCTAAAGTTTGTCCGCTAAGTGTTCTGCCTGAAGCATCTGTGATGGTGCCGCTGATCATGATGGGCAGGGGTGGAGTGCCTTTTTTTCTGAAATAACGGCTGGCAGCTGCAATAGCTGCTTTTGCATTCAGTGTATCGAAAATGGTTTCAATCAGTAACAAGTCAACTCCTCCATCTACAAGACCACTGATCTGCTCTTCGTAAGCTGTTACAACTTCTTCAAAAGTTACTGCCCTGAAGCCGGGATTATTTACGTCGGGGGACAGGCTAAGTGTTTTATTCAATGGTCCGATTGCTCCTGCAACAAATTTAGGACCTGCATCGGGATGATTTTTGACAAAGCCAGTAACGGCTTCCCGGGCACAGTGAGCAGCAGCAACGTTAAGTTCGTATGCCAGACTTTGCATTTCATAGTCTGCCATGGCTATGCGGGTGCTACTGAAGGTGTTGGTCTCTATGATGTCTGCACCCGCCTCGAGGTATTGCAAGTGAATTCCTTCAATAATTTTCGGTTGGGTAATGCACAGAAGGTCATTATTCCCTTTCACATCTGTGTGCCAGTTGCTAAAGCGGTTACCTCGGTAGTCTTCTTCGGTTAGGCGATGGCGCTGAATCATAGTACCCATAGCGCCATCTATAACGAGTATCTTTTGTTGAAGCAGTTCTCTGATATCCATGGTTGTAGAAAGGGTCTTTCATTCATCAATTAAAACCATTACTAACAACGCTGAGAATTGTAAAAGGGAAGCTAACTTTCCCCAACGTTTATTAGTTCGATAATTCCCCCAATGGGAAGTAGCGACAGGCTGAACAATAAACAAATCCACCTGAATTTGGCTGCAAAGATACAATTTGGCAGCCGATTTTCAAAAATACCCGGTTATTGGTATTGGCAGTTAACAGTGATGGTTACTTTCTTAGTTACATCTTCTGCCTTGATACCAAAATCTTTGACTGTGATAGGAAAACTGGCGTTTGCCAGGGGTTTTCCATTTTTTATGGTTACACTTCCTTTTGTACTGACTTTTTTCGTTACGCCATGGAGGGTCAGGTCGCCTGTTACCTCTACCGGGTAATTGCCATCCATTTTAAAGTTAACCGTTTTAATATTGGCAATGGTTCCCTTGAAATCGCCTCGCGGGTATTGATTGCTGTGCAGGTATTCGGTATTGAAATGATCCTGCATTTCCGCCATTTTGAATCGAAAGCTTTTAATAAGCAGACTAAAGCTGAGGGAGCCGTTATCCGACAGGCGGCTACTCACTTCATTGTTGATGGCTTTTACATCCAGATCGGTTGGAGATTGAAATATGATTTGTCCGTTTCTTGTGCCAAATGTTTTTTGGGCTTTCATGGGATTGAAACAACAAAGAGCAAATGCTGTCAGGCATATGGTTAACGAGTATTTCATGGCAGGAATTTATTTTACTAGAACACCTTCATTGATAACGATGCTGGCATCGGGAATATATCCTGTACAGATCCCTTTGAAAACAATCGAGTCACCCGGTTGTAGGTTGCCCGGGTCGGTTTTGAATGTACAATTAATGGTAAAAAACGGATCATCCGTTGAGAAATTCACTACTTTTTGGCCCTCTTGGTTGGTACTGACATCTGCAACTGTTCCCGAGAGTTCAATGGCTTTATCGAGGTAAAGTCCGTTAGCAACAGCTTCATCTTTTCTGAAGGCTTCAAACAATTGTTGAGCACTTAGTTGGATACCTTTTTCTTTGGAAACGTCACGGTGTGGTTTGTTGAAGATCCAGTATAAGAGTGCCAGTCCGGCTATCAAACCCACGCCCCCAGCCATCAATAAAAATTTCAACCATTTTTTCATGAAAGTACTTGTTTCTTTGAGGCTGCAAATTATTCAATTGTCGGCTAAAAAGTAGGCAGAAAATGTTAAACCAGGAAAAGAGCGGTTGAAGCAAAATGGATTTATCAGGTTATTTCACATATTGTTGAACCGGAAGCCGATGAGCAATGCTACGAGCCAGGGTCATTTCGTCAGCAAATTCCAGTTCACCTCCAAAAGAAATTCCCCGTGCAATGGTGGTAATTTTACAAGGCAGGTGAGCGATTTTTTTCTGGATATAATAGATAGTTGTATCACCCTGTATATTGGGATTGAGCGCGAAGATTAATTCTTCTACTTTTTCTTCTTCGATGCGGCTAAGGAGCCCGGTAATGTTGAGTTGTTCCGGTCCGACCCCATCCAATGGGGAAATGATACCTCCCAGCACATGGTAAGTACCATTCATTTGAGAGGTATTTTCAATACTGATGACATCGCGGATGCTTTCGACGACACAGATTAACCTTTGGTTACGACTTTGTTGCGAGCAAATGGAACAGAGTTCGCCGTCACTGATGTTGTGACAACGGCTGCAAAACTTTATTTCGCGGCGAAGTTTGGCAATGGTGTCTGAAAAATGAGTTACCGCCGGCTCCTCTTGTTTAAGGAGATGCAATACCAGACGCAAAGCAGTTTTTCTACCGATACCCGGAAGTTGCGCGAAAGCAGCTACTGCATTTTCCAGTAATTGAGATGGAAGCGACATCTTATAATTTCTTTCCGGTCACGGTTCAGGTAAAAATACAACTATATTTTCTGCTAATTAAAGTTGTATATCCATTTCATTGTCCCAACCGGCTCGAACTGAAAGTTCTTTCGGAATCAGCCAAACAATTTCAGGTAATTTTTTATTACCGGGGTATTGGCCAGGATCCCATTTGCCATTGCCATTGGTGTCGTATAAAAGCCGGAGTTCATAGTTGCCTGGATAGAAAAGATTTTTTTTCCATTCCAGTGTTGTAATGGGGAAGGCGTCAATGAATTTATCTCCTTCGAAGATTTGAAGAACAGGTCGTTTACTTAGGTTCAGGTTGATGAATTTTATGCGGATGCTGCCATAGTCTTCCTGTTTTTTCGTTCCAATTTTAATGGTATCTGCCCTTACAAGGGTTCCTCCCATAGAATCTGTGATGGCATCTTTTTTCAACAACAAAAGAAATGTTTGTTTTTCTCTGAAGGGATATTGAAGGGTTATTGTTTTTTGGGAACTATCTGTCAAGAAAGATGATCCGGATATGGGGCGGAAGAATGTATCACAGAGTACGATGGCACCTGTATCAATTTGTTGGATCCTTCGCTGTAATTTAATTTGAAAGGGTTTCAGTAAGTCTTGTTTTCCGTTATCCAGACTGGTGGTGTAGCGCAGGCGTTTGTCGTCTTTATTAATTACAGCTTTAACAGCGGGCTGCGCACCGGAGGAAGAGGTAGGCTTTGGTTCCAGTGCACGATAGGCGTATAAGGTATCGGGCTTTCCCTTTCCTGGAATAATTTTTCGGGGAAGGAAGGCAAATAGTTGTGTACTGTCGTCGTATTTTTTGTTGAAAGCACTATTAACTACAAAAACCTGAAAGCTGTCATTGGGAAGAAAATTGAAATTAAACTCTCCCTTTCCGTTTAGTTTGGTTGAATAAGGTGGCTTGAGTTTGAAAACGGCCGTATCAGATAAATTTTTGTGTAGGATAACCCACAAGGTAGAGTCGATTTTGCCATTTTCTGCTTGTATAACTTTTCCTCTGTAGCTGAGTGTATCAAGGCTTGCTCCGGTAGAAAAAGTATAAGTGAAATTACGTGCGATATTGCTTTCATTCACATCACGGATGGCTTCGCCAAATTGGAAGGAGTAAGTAGTATTGCTGCGCAGGCTGTCTTTTATTTTGATGGTTACGTTCCTCAGTTTATAATCTACCTGAGGTTGGTTGATCATTTCGGGATTTACAATCAGGTGTTTAAAAATATCACTCACAGTTACAAATTCATTGAAGGTTAGGGTGATGTTTTTTGGCTGTACGTTCAGGGCAGAATCTTTTGGTGAGGCAATAACTAAAACAGGCGGGAGAGAATCCCTGGGTCCACCGGCGGGTGGGATTACGTTGGCACAGGCGCCCATCATCAACCAGGCTCCTAATAAGGGGAGCATAAGCAAAAGCAAGCAGAGCGAGGAGGCGGGCCCAATTTTTTTCATGAATTGCAAAGGTAGCAGGAAATCAGTTCAAAGGGTAATGTGCGATAAGAAGTGATCGGTAACTTTTCTATGTGTTAACGTATTCTTCCGATTTGGCTTCGAACATATCCCTTTTGCAGGTGTTATATGAATACATCTATCTATTATATGTCAGCAACCTATTCTATTAAGACAGTTATTCGTATTCCTGTAAGTATGGACAAAGCATGGGATTTTTTCAGCCGGCCCGATAACTTGCAACAGATTACGCCCGACCACCTGGGTTTCAAGATTATATCGCAACATCATGGACAACAAATGTATGCTGGTCAAATTATTGAGTATAAAGTAAAGCCCCTGTTAGGAATTCCTTTGTATTGGATGACAGAAATTACGCAGGCGGTAGACAGGAAATATTTCATTGACGAGCAGCGGGTAGGACCTTACAGTATGTGGCATCACCAACATCATTTTCAAGAAATAGATGGAGGTGTTGAAATGACAGACATCGTTCACTACCGATTGCCCCTGGGATTTTTAGGCGACCTGGCACACCTTATTTTTGTTAAACGCCAGCTTCAACATATTTTTTCTTACAGAACACAGCGGGTTGAATCCATTTTTGGAAAATGGACAGAGATATCTCGGTAGGCAAAAATTATTTCAATTCGACTAACGGACTGACATTGTTCCCTCTGTCAATGGTAACCACGAAAGATCTGTTGCCGATTGTTTCAGGGTATTCGTTGAGTCGGATGTTGATTCTATTCTGTTGGGGGAATACTTTTATCAATTGAGCATCTATGAAGCGGGCTTCTTTTCCTGCCGGAACAACCAGAATGCCCATACCTTTTATTTTTTCCTGTCCACCATATGCAATATCAAAGCTGCCGCTTTCTTTTTTGATGATTTTAGGTGATTCCGGACTGCTATCATCTATCCAGGGTGTTGCTGGTACCAATGCCGGGTATCTATAATAGTTGTTCTGGAGACTATCACACCAACCATTTGGATTGTTTTCGAAAGACTTGCTGCTGAAATAAACACTTCCTTGAGTCGCACGGAAGCTTCTAAGCTCTTTTATTTGAGCTGGAAGTTCATTGGGATTTTTCCAGCCTGTATTACTTCCTGCCCTATAAAAACCATGTCCAACAAATAAGTGACGGCCATAGCTGTTATCGTTCCACCATTTCAATAAGACAGAATAATCGGCTAATGCATGACCTCGTTCCCAATAAAGTTGTGGAACAACGTAATCAATCCAGCCTTTTTGCAGCCAAAGTAGTATGTCTGCATATAAGTCATCATAATTGGTTTGACCGGCTTTGGTATTGCTACCCATGGGGTCCTGGCTGCTATTGCGCCATACGCCGAAAGGACTGATGCCGAATTTTACCTGAGGGTTTACTTCCCGGATTGCCTGGTGAAGGTTCAGGATGATGCTATCGCAATTGCTGCGGCGCCATTGGTCTTTGTTCATACCCTTTCCCCATTCACGAAAAGTTTTTTCATCGGGAAATTCTTTGTTGGGGATGCGATAAGGATAAAAATAGTCGTCCATGTGGATGGCATCGAGGTCGTATCTCTTCACAAGATCTTTCACTACTGCCACTGTAAAATTTCGAACTTCCGGTAGTCCGGGGTTAAAATACTTTTTATCCCCGTACACCAGGAACCAATCCGGATGCAGGCGTGTAGGATGGTTGGGTGCGACGGAAGAGCGGGTGATGTTGAATACAGCCCGATAGGGATTCAGCCAGGCATGGAACTCCATGCCTCGTTGATGTGTTTCCCTGATCATGAATTCAAGGGGATCGTAATAAGGTTCGGGAGCCATTCCTTGTTGTCCTGTCAGGTATTCGCTCCAGGGTTCCAGGGCAGAGGGGTAGAAGGCATCTCCGGAGGGTCGAACTTGCATGACGATAGCATTCATGCCGTTTTTCTGGTGCATATCGAGTAGTCGGATAAATGAGGCCCTTTGTTCATCAGGAGACATCTGTTTGCTTCTTGGCCAGTCAATGTTTTCTACTGTTGCTATCCATACACCCCTGAATTCATAGTTGGGTGATTTTGTTTGGGCTGATGAAAAAAGTATGGAATGGATCATCAGTAATCCCAGAAGGGAGCGGCCAATAAAAATCTTTCTCTGAATCATATTAGTTATGTCGTGTAATAAAATATTAGTTTTCCCAAACCCGCAGACCTTCACTGCAGTTGGCACAAATATCAATGTTCTTTCGTCCATTCATCAATTGTTGCCGGAACTGGCGATAGACATCACTTTGCCATACTTCGCGAAAGGGTTTCTCCTTCAGATCACCGAGTCGGTGAAGGGCATCTTTGTCGAAGCAACAGGGTACTACCAGTCCATCCCAGGTAATAACGTTGGCATGCCATAGTTTCCAGCATTTGTTTTGTAAGCCATTTTTTACTTGGGTTACCCCTCGATCATCTTTTTTATACCTACTATATTTATTATTGAGAGGGATCAGCCGATTGGGGTCATTTTCATAATCATAAACCTGTGCTGTTTTAAAGCGAACCTGGTCAACACCGATTTCGGCTCCCAGTTGACGAACCTCATCTAATTGGTGTTCGTTGGGCCTGACCACGAGAAACTGAAAGAAAACAAAGGGTTTTTTACTGTTCAGTTTTTTTTTCCAGTGAACGATATGACGAGCTCCTTCCAGTACTTTATTGAGTTGTCCGCCAACCCTGTATTGTTCATATACTTCCTGGGTAGTGCCGTCGATTGAAATGATGAGCCGGTCAAGACCACTTTCAACTGTCTCTTTTGCTTTTTCATCCGTAAGGTAGTGGGCGTTGGTTGAAGTAGCTGTATAAATTCCTTTTTCATTGGCATAGCGAACCATTGCCAGGAATTCCGGATTCAGGTAGGGTTCTCCCTGAAAATAAAAAGTCAGGTAAAACAGGTCCCGGTGTATGTCATCTATTGTTTGTCTGAAAAAGTCTTGTTGTAGCATCCCGGTTGGTCGGGAAAAAGCCCGGAGTCCGCTGGGACATTCAGGACAACGGAGGTTGCAGGAAGTAGTAGGTTCAAAAGAAATTGCGATAGGCAGCCCCCATTGAACAGGTCTGCCGCTGATTTGTGCCATGAGGTAAGAGGCATACACCTTGGCTGCATTCCATCCTCTTCTGAATGTAAACTTTGATAACCAGTTAAGACTATCATTCCAATTAAAATATGCCATTGGCGTAAAATTACTACTATCAACTGAGAAGAAAACTGCATAAAAAATTTTAATATTACATTTGTTAACCCTCCCGGTATTTTTTTACAAAATGTCTAATTTAGGGGTATGAATACTGCCATGGATCCATCTACCTGTCAGAGTTGTAATCAGCGCTTTAATTCTGTCTTTTGTAAGGCCCACGAGGATCATATTAACCAGATCAACGAGCAGAAATCGTGCAGTGTATTTAAAAAAGGTGAAGTACTTTTTAGCGAGGGAGGCAGACCGCAGGGGGTATTTTGTGTTAGTGAGGGGAAAATTAAAATGTCTCATATGGGAGATGATGGGAAGGACCAGATCATCAGACTGGTAAAGGCAGGAGATATTTTAGGGTACCGTGCACTGCTGAGTGGAGAGAGGTATAGTGCCAGTGCTGAGGCGCTGGAAGATACCCAGGTGTGCTTTATTCCCCGTGATCTATTTGTCAAAGTATTAAAACTTGATAGCAATTTGGCTTTTGAGATGATGAAGCTGTTGAGTGATGAATTACACAAAGCGGAGATTAAGCTTACGCACCTAGCTCAAAAACCCATCCGTGAACGTTTGGCTGAGACGCTCCTTTTTATCAGGGAAACGTATGGTTATGAAGCCGATGGTGTCACCTTAAATGTTCGTTTATCAAGGGAAGACATTGCTAACCTGGTAGGCACTGCAACCGAGTCGGCCATCCGGTTGTTGAGTGAATTTAAGAAGGATGGACTGATAGAACTGGAGGGTAAAAAAATAAAAATCAGGCAGCCAAAAGAGTTGCTTAAAACTGCTAATCTGCAGGATTAATTTTTTTCATTGAATTTCAGTCGGTTGTTTGTAAAGATGATAAATATCATTTATTGGCTTCCGACTTCTTATTTATTTGCTTCCGAATACAATAATAAAGTATTCGTCTACGAAGCATGCAAGCAGGTTTTTGGAACATACAGTTGGGTGATTCGATTCCCCCCTGTGTTCTATGTAATCAGATAGAACAGGAATGTTATCCCGAACTGCTTGAAATTTGCAAAAGCATAAAGCAGTATTTTTTGGTGCCGGATAATCTGGTATTTTTTGATCCCATTGCAGAAATGGTTCAGTTGGTATTCTTTAAGATGGAGGATGAGATGAAGCATTTACTGCTTAAAGAAAAGAATCTTATTTTCCCCGGAATAAAAAGCAGTAACAGATTATTTGTTCTGTCTCCCGCAGCCTGGCAATACATTCAAAATACACAGAGAGTTATTGCTGAACTCATTGAAAAAATCCGGCATTTATTGAATCACTTTAAGACGGAACCCGCCTACAGTAAGGATTGGCAGCAATGCGTGCAACACTTTTTTCAGCTGGAGAAAAAAATTCATCAGTGGATTTTTGTCGAACAAAATATACTTTATCCTTCTTGTTTACAATCTTTCAGTATCAATTAGAACATCATGGATAAGAAACAGTTGACACAAACGGTTCAGGTCTGCTATCATTGTGGTGATGATGTTGGTGCGGATGGAATTTCTTTCGAGGATAAATCATTTTGTTGCAGTGGATGTAAGATGGTCTATGAGATTTTGGAGCAGGCCGGCATGTGTGAATATTATTCTCTGGATAAAAGTCCGGGCAACCAGCTAAGGAAGATTCGGGGTGATCAGTTTTCTTTTTTGGATGATGCTAAAATTATGCAGGAACTTATTCGATTCAAGGATGATAGCCAAAGTCATGTTGAGCTTTATCTTCCCCAGATACATTGCAGCAGTTGTTTGTGGTTGTTGGAAAACCTGCATAGACTCAATCCAGCGGTCATCAGCTCTCAGGTTCAGTTTGAGCGCAAAGAGATAAGGGTTGTTTATAATCATGGTCAACTTTCGTTGAGAGGGCTGGCTGAGTTGCTTACCAGTGTTGGGTATGAACCCTATTTCAGTCTTCACAATTTGCAAACAGCATCCTCGCCGGTAGATCGTTCACGCATCTTCAAACTAGGTGTTGCCGGTTTTTGTTTTTCCAATATCATGTTAATGAGTTTTCCTGATTATTTTGGCATTGATGCTCAGGAGCAAACCCTCCAACAATTGTTTCGATCAGCGAATCTGCTGCTGAGTTTGCCTGTATTTTTTTACAGTGCCACTGAGTTTTTTCATAGTGCCTGGTCGGGAATTCGTTCAAGATTTCTCAATATTGATGCCCCCATTGCGCTTGCCATCATTGTTACTTTTCTTAGAAGTGTTTATGAAGTAATGACCTTATCCGGTGGAGGTTATTTTGATTCGATGAGTGGTATAGTATTTTTTATGCTGCTGGGTCGGGTATTACAGGATAAGACATATCGGCAATTGAGTTTTGATCGGGACTATACTTCCTATTTTCCTATGGCAGTTACAGTAATTCGTACCGATGGAGCTGTAATGGTGCCTTTACCGGAATTGGCACTGAATGATACAATCCTGATTCACCATGGAGATTTGATTCCTGCAGATGGGATCCTTACCCGCGGAAAGGCGCTGATCGACTATAGTTTTGTTACGGGTGAAAGCATGCCGGTAGAAAAAGAGATGGGTGAAATTATTTATGCCGGGGGTAAACAGCTGGGGGCCAATATGGAGTTACTGGTAATCCGGGAAGTAACCCAAAGTTATCTGACGCAGTTGTGGAATCGGCAGGAGGAGAAGAAGATGGCCAAAGAGAAGCCATCCTTTATTCATGCCCTAAGTAAATATTTTACCTGGGTTGTTTTTGCCATCGCATTGGCAGCCGGCACCTATTGGCTCTTTAGGGATGCCTCCAAGACATTGAATGCAGTAACCGCTGTTCTGATCATTGCTTGTCCTTGCGCATTATTGTTGAGTAATACTTTTACCAATGGTAATATTTTACGTCGGTTGGCGCGTAATCGTTTTTATTTACGCAATGCACAAACGCTGGAGAATCTTGCGGCAGCAGACACCATACTTTTTGATAAAACAGGAACCTTATCTACGGGTAAGTTCACCGAAGTTAGCTATCAAGGTGAGGCCCTTACTTTTTTCCAGCGCAGATGCCTGGCAAGTCTTGCTGCGCAATCCACTCATCCTCTAAGTAAAGCAATTGTTACATGGGCAGCTATCAATCAGTTAATTCCTGTGAGGTCATTTAATGAAATTCCCGGGAGTGGTATAGAGGGTTTGGTTGGAGAGGATTTACTAACATTGGGCTCGGCCCGTTTTGTGATGGGGGAAGCATACCCTGCCAGTTCTTTTTCAGAAGTTTTTTTTTCATGGGAAGGAAAGTTGCTAGGTAAGTTTTCATTCAGTAATGAATACAGAGAGGGACTAAATGGATTAATCAGTGCATTAAAAAAGCGGTATTTTCTAACACTGGTGAGTGGTGATCAGTCGGCCGATCAGTCATTGCTACAGCATCTTTTTGGAAGGGATGTTCCATTGTTGTTTGATCAGATGCCAACGGACAAGCAAGAGGTAGTGAGTGATTTCCAGGCTCGTGGACATCGGGTAATTATGGTGGGTGATGGATTGAATGATGCCGGAGCCTTGTTACAGGCAGAAGTAGGTATTGCTGTAACGAATGATACCAATCGGTTTACACCCGCCTGTGATTGTATTTTATCGGCAAATGCTCTCCCTAAGCTCGATGTTTTTCTACAAGTCGCCAGGGCCAATAAGCGCATTGTTCTCGCTGCATTTATAGTATCTATTATTTATAATCTGATCGGATTGTTTTTTGCGGTTCAAGGCACGCTGAATCCAATGATTGCTGCCATTTTGATGCCCATTAGCAGTATGAGCATTCTGGTGATTGCCTTCGGTTTCAGTAATTGGTATTGTAACCGGTTAGGACTGAAATAAATTTTTCAAAAATGATTTTTGTCATACTTCTACTGATGCCATCCTTCTAGTTTTGTTTTTTAAGTAAAAAAATGAGTGTAATTATTTTGTTGTTGATTGTAAGTATCTCAATCGCCGGACTTTTCCTGTTGGCCTTTATATGGAATGTGAAGAACGGACAGTATGATGATGAGACGGCCCCGGCTATCCGGATACTTTTCGAGGATAAAAAACCTGTATCCAAAGATCAATATCATCAGGTCAGTAAAGAAAAATCCTCCGAACAAAAAGCATCAATCGTTTAATCCCTTTTCCATATGCAAGCAGAAACATTTCATTATGATAATCGCATTGTTAAAAACTTTGCTTTTGCCACCATCCTTTGGGGTGCTGTCGGAATGCTGGTAGGACTATTGGCTGCCGTGCAGATGTATTTGCCTGCAGCCAATTTTAATTTGCCCATTACAACTTTTGGTAGGGTAAGGCCCCTTCATACCAATGCAGTCATTTTTGCCTTTGTCGGCAATGGTATTTTCATGGGAGTTTACTACTCTTTACAAAGGTTATGCAAGGCACCTATGTTCAGCAAAACACTCAGTGCTATTCATTTTTGGGGATGGCAGCTGATCATTGTTGCTGCTGCAGTGACTTTGTTGGCCGGATATACTACCGGTAAAGAATATGCTGAATTAGAGTGGCCCATTGATATTGCCATTACTTTGATATGGGTAGTATTTGGAGTGAATATGTTCGGCACCATTCTTCAGCGCCGTGAAAAACATTTATATGTAGCTATCTGGTTTTTCATAGCTACCTGGATAACGGTTGCCATGTTGCACATCGTCAATTCATTTGAGATGCCTGTGAGTCTTTTCAAAAGTTATAGTTGGTATGCAGGTGTTCAGGATGCATTGGTGCAATGGTGGTATGGTCATAATGCAGTGGCTTTCTTCCTGACAACTCCTTATCTCGGTATCATGTATTATTTCCTGCCAAAGGCAGCGAATCGTCCGGTCTATAGTTATCGATTATCGATTATACACTTCTGGGCACTAATATTTATTTATATCTGGGCAGGTCCGCACCATTTGTTATATACTGCGCTGCCGGATTGGGCGCAAAGCCTGGGTGTAGTTTTTAGTGTGATGTTAATAGCTCCTTCCTGGGGTGGAATGTTGAATGGTTTATTTACGTTGAGAGGCGCTTGGGACAGGGTTCGCGAGGATCCGGTTCTTAAATTCATGGTGGTTGCTATAACCTGTTATGGTATGGCCACTTTTGAAGGCCCGCTTCTAAGTTTGAAATCTGTCAATGCTATTGCGCATTTTTCTGACTGGATCATTGCGCATGTACACGTGGGGGCATTGGGATGGAATGGCTTCCTCACTTTTAGTATTCTTTATTGGTTGATACCTAAGCTCTATAGAACACCATTGTACTCTGTAAAATTAGCGGGGACACATTTTTGGATTGGAACCGTAGGTATTGTACTGTATGCTGTTCCCATGTATTGGGCAGGATTCACACAAGCCATGATGTGGAAACAATTCACAGAAGAAGGTACGCTGGCTTTCCAGTTTCTGGAAACGGTCACCCACATTCTACCACTTTATATTTTGAGAAGCATTGGTGGGTTGTTGTACCTGATAGGTATGTTTATTATGATATATAACCTCGCAAAAACTGTGAAAGCTGGAAGTTTTTTAGCGGAGGAAGAGGCGCAGGCGCCTCCATTGGCTACGCAGGATACTGTCTATGGTAAGGAGTATTGGCACAAATGGATTGAAAGAAAGCCGGTACAAATGCTGGTGGCAAGTTTTGTGCTGGTCGCAATCGGGGGATTACTAGAATTGATTCCCACTTTCCTGATTAAGAGCAATGTTCCAACCATCGCCTCAGTGAAGCCCTATACCCCCCTTGAATTACAGGGCAGGGATTTGTACATCTCCAATGGATGTTATGTATGTCATTCACAGATGATTCGCCCTTTCCGTGACGAGGTGGCCCGCTATGGTGAGTATAGCAAGGCGGGAGAGTTTGTTTACGATCACCCCTTCCAATGGGGAAGTAAGAGAACGGGTCCGGATCTGGCCCGGATCGGAAACAAGTATCCTGATAGTTGGCATTACAACCACATGTTGGAGCCGGGAAGCATGAGTCCGGGAAGTGTGATGCCTGCCTATCCCTGGATGTTGGATGCAACCATTGATACTGCTTCAACACCTGCCAAGATCAGGACCATGCAAAAATTAGGTGTACCCTATCCGGAGGGATATGATCAAAAGGCGAACGCCGATTTGATGAAACAGGCAGAGCAAATCAAAATACGACTTGGGGCAGATAAAATTAAAACCCCTGCGAATAGAGAGATCATTGCCATGATCGCTTATTTGCAGCGCATGGGAACCGACATCAAAGCGTTGCCTGCCACCGCTGCCGTTCAATAAAAAAATAGTACCATCATGAAGTTCATTCATTATCTCGAAAGCATAACCGGCGTTGGAATTTTAGGTATGATTTCCCTTTTCATCTTCTTCGTGCTTTTTTGTTTCATGGCAATATGGGCATGGAAGGCAGATGATCGGTTCATTGATGTGCTCAAAAAAATTCCACTACAACCTTAATTACCTCCTGAAAAAAAAATCATATGAAATTCGTATGTAAAAAATGGAATAAACCGGTTCCCCTCTTTTTGATGGGAATATTGTTATTGGTGCAGTCACCGGTTTGGGCAGCAGGTGCTCCGGTACCTTCTGAGATGAGGAACCCAACAGCGCAGCTATTGGTGGGAATCATTGTTGCTTTGTTATTGGTGATTGTATTGCTCGCTTATGTAGTAACGGGCGCTGCTGAATTGTATCTGGAGCGATACAGGGAAACAAAGCAGTCCGGCAGTAATATTAGTATTTGGTTGTTATTGGGGCTAGGTTCTATGATGTAGATGCCGGATATGGCGCAGGAGCAAACCCAAGCGCTAGTTCCCCAATTATCTTCGACCTCTCTCAACACGCTGATTGCAGTTATTATTATTGAGTTGTGTGTTATATTTTATTTGCTGATCAACTTGCGTACCCTGCTTTCAAAAGATAAAGAAGTTGTGAAGCCGGCAAAGCCATCTTTCAGTTTTGCTGCCTGGTGGGATCAATTCAACAGATTCCGTCCGGTACAGGAAGAGGCCAATATTGATCTGGGGCATGATTATGATGGCATTCGAGAATTAGATAACCGACTTCCACCCTGGTGGCTGTATGGATTTTATGCTTGTATTGTATTTGCAGGAGTTTATCTGTGGAGATACCATGTTTCTCACACGGGTGCGCTAAGTGCAGAGGAATATCAGATAGCTGTTACAAACGCTGCTGAGGAAAAAGAAGCGTACCTCGCTAAAGCAGCCAATAAAGTGGATGAAACCACGGTAGTTTATCAGACCTCTTCCGATTACCTCGCTGGCGGACAAAAAATATTTATAACGGCCTGTGCACCCTGTCATTTAGCAGATGGCGGCGGTAGTGTTGGTCCTAACCTGACCGATGATTATTTTCTACATGGAAATGACATCAAGGATATTTTCAAGACCATCAAGTATGGTTATCCGGAAAAAGGAATGAAAAGCTGGCAGGATGATTACACTCCGGCACAGATTGCGCAACTAGCCAGTTACGTGAAGTCGCTCCATGGAAAAAAGCCATCTAAACCCAAGGAGCCACAGGGGATTTTAATAGAAAGTAAGGAACCGGCAGTTGCTGATAGCAGCAAAGTACAGAGCAGTCTTTAGGTTAGCCGAAATGCCGTTAAAACGAAGGAGAAGAACATGAGTCAGATTGTACATCACAATGAACCGGTTACAGAGAGTTTTCGCGACAGGATTGCAACAGTCAATGAAAAAGGGAAAAGAAATTGGATTTATGCCTATCGGCCCTCCGGTAAATTTTACCATATAAGAACCCTGTTAAGTATTATCTACTTTGTCGTGTTTTTCGGGCTACCCTTTGTTGAAGTCAATGGGCGTCCGCTGTTTCAGTTCAATATTCCTGAAGCGAAGTTTATTTTGTTCGGAAAGATTTTCTGGCCTCAGGATTTTTTCATCTTCGGGGTTACGATGATCACGTTTATTTTTTTTATCATTTTGTTTACTGCTGCCTTTGGCAGATTGTTTTGTGGATGGGCGTGTCCACAAACCAATTTCATGGAAATGATGTTTCGCAAAGTGGAGTATTGGATATTGGGTGATGCGCCTGCACAAAGACAGTTAGCCAAGGCACCCTGGACTTCCGGTAAGATCATAAAAGTATCAGCCAAGCACCTGGCTTTTTTTATGTTGGCCTTCATTATTGCCAATTTTTTCCTTTCTTATATCATAGGAATGAAATCACTGGTTAAGATTATTACAGAGCCGGTGCAACTGCATGTAGTGGGTTTCATGGCCCTGTGTTTGTTTAGTTTTGTTTTCTATGCTGTATATGCATATTTCAGGGAACAGGCATGCACAGTGGTTTGTCCCTATGGCAGACTGCAGAGTGTTTTACTGGATAAGAATTCAATGATTGTGGCATATGATTATAAGCGGGGCGAGCCGCGGGGTCATAAGCACAAAGGGATAGAATCTAATCTGGGGGATTGCATCGATTGTCATCAATGTGTGAAGGTTTGTCCGACAGGCATTGACATCCGCAATGGTGTTCAAATGGAATGTGTTGGCTGCACAGCCTGCATTGATGCTTGTGATCATGTCATGGAGCAAATGAAAAAACCAAAGGGGTTGATAAGATATGCGTCGGAGAATGCAATAGCCCATAGTCAGCCACTACGCTACACTACCCGTATGAAATTTTATACCGGGTTGTGTTCTTTATTATTGGTGGTTCTGGGCTTTTTGTTGTTTACCAGAAAAGACATTGATGTAACTGTGATAAGAACTGCGGGCATGCTATACCAGGAAAGAGGAGAAGATAGTATCTCCAATCTTTACAATTTGAAGCTGATTAATAAAACGATGCAGGAGGAGAAGATTACCATCGGACTTGAGGGTAGGAAGGGTCGGATACAGATGGTTGGTAAGCAAGAAGTAACTATACCGGCAGAGGGACAAGCCGCAGCTTCTTTTTTTGTAGTACTTCCGGTGGAGGAAATTCATCAACGCAAAACCACGCTGAAATTGAGTGTTGGCCAAGGAAAAAGTGTGATTGCGGAACCTACCACCAGTTTTTTGGGACCGTTGTCGGATGACCATGGCGATAAATAAATGACTACTGATATGAATTGGGGAAGAGCTTTACTACTAGTTTTTGTTTTGTTTGCCGGATTCATGGGATACCTGGTTTACCGGGCATCAGGTACGCATTTCGATCTGGTGTCAAAGGAGTATTACCGCGATGAGTTGAATTATCAGGATAAGATTGATGGCATTCGACGCGCTGCGGCTATTAGCAAAGTAGTTGTCAGGACGGAAGGGAATGGGCAGTTGCTGGTAGAGTTGCCGGCAGAGCTCTCCGGAAAGAATATCAGTGGTGAGTTATGGTTGTATTGTAAAACCAATGCTGTACTGGATTTGAAACTTCCGTTGAAGCCGGATACTGCTTTGATTCGCAGATTTGATCTATCAAAACATCCATCGGGAATGTATTTGGTTAAATTACATTGGCAGGCGGATGATTTAAAATATGATATAGAACAGGAGATAAATTTACCTTGATGTTGCCTGCTTCGTTTTTATTAACAGCTTTATTGATGGGAGCCCTCAGCAGCCTGCATTGTGTGGGAATGTGTGGACCATTGGTGCTCAGTTCTCCAATATTGGGATTGAAGGATGGCAACAGGTGGCTAGGGTGGATCAGTTATCATGGGGGACGTTTGACAACCTATGTGCTGATAGGGATGTTGTTGGGTGTAATGGGAAGGAGCATATCTATTGCCGGCTGGCAGCAGGGGTTCTCTATAGTTTTGGGGGTGATTTTGTTGTTGACATTTTTGTTCGGTCAATACCGTTTCAGTATTGCGAAAATACCCCTGCTGAACACCATGCAACAAGGTTTATTCCGCTTCATAGCCCATTCCATGCGGCAACCCGGAATTGGTTCAGCTTGGGGAATGGGCATGGCCAATGGTCTTTTACCCTGTAGCATGGTGTACATGGCTGCCACAGGCGCCATGGCAGCCGGCAGCATACAGGGAGGAATGATTTTTATGGCAGCTTTCGGTATCGCCACCACCCCGGCTCTGTACCTACTCTCCGAACTGGGCATTCGTTTTCGTATCAAAGGATTTATCGGGGTATTTACCCTCATAGTTGGGATACTGCTGATAATCAGGGGCTTGAATTTGAATATCCCTTACCTCAGTCCCTACCTTCAAACGGGAACTTCAGGAACAGCCATCGGATGCGGTTCCTGATTTAACAAATAATTACTGCTGATTTTGACGCATTAGCATTTAAATTGTCGTAAATTACAATGAGTCTTTTTTTCGATTCTGTTGCAAATCTCACGCAACTGACGAATGAAAGCTTAAGAACGTTTTTCTCATAAGCAGTTAGTTTTGGTTGAGGTCCCGATTTCTATCGGGACCAATTTTTTTACAGAAGAAAAAACTTTTTCGACAACCAATATCCGATAGCACAACCTATACCGTCAGCTATCACGTCCTTGATTTCAAATGCCCTGCCCAAATTCATTTCGCGTTGAATAAATTCAACAGCTATTCCATAAAAAATACCAGTCAGTGCAATCAACAGAAACCATTGCTGTCGCCGGGTATTTGATACCGGACTCTTATGGAATGGCCAGCAAAAGAGAAAACACCAACTGGAAAACAATGCCAGGTGTACCAACTTATCAGCATGAATCTTCGCTAACCAGGGGAAGGCGGGGACAGAAGAGCCCGGCATGGTAAATAGCCAGAGCGTAAAACCCCACCAGATAATTGCGGGAATAAAATGTTGTAATTGGATGGGACGGGAATTGTTCATCGCAAGATGAATTATCCTACCATCGCAGCATAGGCCTCACTGCTCATCAGTTGTTCAACTGATGCCGGATCTGCAATCGTCATTTTGATCATCCATCCATCACCATAAGGGTCAGAGTTCACCAACTCAGGTTGCTTTTCCAACAAGGGATTCGCTGATACAATCGTACCGGCTACAGGAAGAAAAAGATCACTCACTGTTTTCACCGCTTCCACTGTTCCAAAAACCTCATCTGCTCCAAGGGATTTGCCCACGGTTGAGATGTCAACATAAACAATGTCTCCCAATTGATGCTGTGCAAAATCGGTAATGCCAATGATCGCTTCCGATCCTTCCATGCGGATCCATTCGTGTTCTTTGGTGTAGCGGAGTTGGGCGGGATAATTCATGGTAGTAAATTAATTGTCTGCAAATATTGTAAAAAAATCATTCGGTTGGTGTTGAAATTCAAGACACCTGTTCAAAGTACAGTAAAATATGGTCCCTGATAAAGTTTTCTTGTTCGGGCAGAGAAAGTGCCGGTAATTCCTTCAATTGGGTAAAATGAGGCCATCCCTCCTCATCTTTTCCATCCTCCCTATAATAGCCACTACTTTTCAGTACGCGACACACGGCCACATGCATCAGGTCCTGCTTTTGCTCTTTGCTGATCGACTCCCGGATGAACCCCGTTTCCTGAATGCCAATCAGAAAAAGAATGGTTTCCAGGTCGGGCTTTTTCCCAAACCGTTCTGTTAGATCTGCCTCCAGCTTCCACCAGCGCTGCTGTAAATCATCTCCGGTAAATCTCATAGCAATGCAAAGGTAATGAAGGTTATCGGCCCTTCTTCCCTCTGCAAAAGTTATATTTGCGCAAAATGCCTTTTTATGTTACAGGTGAGTGTACTGCGAAATGACCCGAACAACGCCAAGGCGCGGCTCCTGCTCAAAGGATTTCAGGAGACTGAATGGGTAGATACCATTCTGGAACTAGATGACCGACGCAAGAAAGCGCAACTCGATTTTGATCAAAACCAAGCCCGCCTGAATCAGTCGTCGAAGCAGATCGGAATGCTCATGGGGTCAGGAAAAAAAGAGGAAGCCGAGCAGATGAAGAATGAAGTTGCTGCACTGAAGGCAACCCTCGACCCATTGAAAGAACAATTGCAGCAATTGGAAAAACAGTTGCATGATGCGCTGGTCATTCTGCCCAATCTCCCCGCTCAACAGGTACCAGCCGGTAAATCTGCAGAGGAAAATGAAGTGGTTCGTACCGGTGGAAAAGAACCCGCATTGCCTGCTGATGCCAAGCCACATTGGGATCTCATTCAAAACTATCGACTGGTTGACTTTGAAACGGGTGCAAAAATCACCGGTCGAGGATTTCCCTTGTATATCGGAAAGGGAGCAAAATTACAAAGGAGTCTGGTGCAATATTTTCTCGATTTTAATACGGCAGCCGGTTATATGGAATATCTCCCCCCCTTCATGGTCAACGAGAGTTCCGCCTTTGCAACCGGCCAGTTACCCGACAAAGAAGGTCAGATGTATTTTATGGAAGCAGATCAGTTTTATCTGATTCCCACTGCAGAAGTGCCTGTCACCAATGTTTATAGGGATACCATCGTTAAGGAAGAAGATCTTCCCATTCGAATGACGGCCTATTCTCCTTGCTTCAGAAGAGAGGCAGGAAGTTTTGGAAAAGAGGTACGCGGATTGAACAGGGTTCATCAGTTTGAAAAGGTGGAAATAATTCAAATCGTTCAGCCCGAGAAGAGCTATGCTGTGTTGGATCAAATGGTTGAACATGTAGAGAAATTGATTCAATCACTGGAATTGCCGTATCGTATTTTACGGCTGTGCGGTGGAGATATGGGATTTGCCAGCGCACTGACCTATGATTTTGAAGTATTCAGTGCTGCCCAGCAACGTTGGCTGGAAGTGAGCAGTGTGAGCAATTTTGAAAACTTTCAAACCAACCGCATGAAATGTCGGTACAAAGATGCGCAGGGTAAAATGCAGCTTACACACTCTCTGAATGGAAGTGCTCTGGCGTTACCCAGGATATTGGCTTGCTTGCTTGAAAATAACCAGTTAGCTGATGGAATCAGCATTCCTGCTGCATTGCAACCCTATTTTGGCAGTGACAGAATCAGCGTACCCTAAAAACAAAAACTATGCTACTGAAATGGTTGAAAAGAATAGGCTTTCTATTGCTATTTCTGTTCGCATTGCTCAATGTGATGGTGGCGAGTCATGCTTATTACCTGACTCATTTTTTTGCTGATGCGCCTCGTCCTCCCAAAATGAATGAGCTGAGTTGGTCAGCCAAAACCAAGGCCATGTTGTTAGGAATGCCTCTTCCTAAAAGTAAGGTGGTAGATAGTTTTCAGGTGCCTCATCGTACTATTTTCATCAACACAGATGACGGACTTGTTTTGGAAAGCTGGATAGCCCCTTCTTCATTGCCGGTTTCAAAAGGAACCATTGTTATGTTCCATGGGCATGGTGGCAGCAAAAGTGGCATCATCCGCGAGGCGACTGCTTTTCATGCGATGGGTTGGCAGGTGGTATTGACTGATTTCAGGGCACATGGCAATAGTAGTGGTGAAGCCTGTACCATTGGTGCCAACGAATCACTTGATGTGAAAGCGGTTTATGATTATGCCAGGAAAGAATTAAAAGAAAAGAACCTGGTCATTTGGGGCATTTCTCTGGGGGCATCTACCACCTTACATGCGATGGCCAATTATCCAATACGGCCGGAACGGTTGATGTTGGAAATGCCTTTTGCTTCCCTGCATGATGCTGTGAAGGGTAGGGTTCGCATGATGCAATTACCTGTTGAGCCCATATCAACCTTGCTTACATTTTGGGGCGGCATTCAACATGGTTTCTGGGCCTTTGGATTTCAACCCGCGCAGGATGCAAGTGCTGTGAGTTGTCCGGTGCTTCTGCAATGGGGCTTCAATGATAAGCGTGTAACGGAAAATGAAACCAACACCCTCTTTGCCCAATTGGGCACCAATCAAAGGACAATGATGAAATATTATCAAAGCGGTCATGAAAGTCTGCTGAAAAAGGAGCCGGAAAAGTGGGGTGCGGTCATGACTGAGTTTCTACGTTGATTTCGCAAAAAAAACACCCCCTGGAAAGGGGGCGTACACTACAAGAGAAAAAATTACCAACTGTTCAGTCTTATTCCAATTGCATAAGGGTACTGTTCCATGCGGGTGTATTCTTTTTGTAATCGGTTGAGGCTATAAGAGCCATACAAACGAACTTTTCCCAATCCAATTTCTCCAATGGCTGCAAGTCTCCAGGGCTGCATGGCAAGATCACCCTTGTATTTCTGTTTGCCCCGCTCATCGCTGATCTGTTTGTTTCTGCTGGCAACCAGATAACCGGCACTAACACCCGCACTTAAGATGAAGCCACGATTGGAGTTTGGACGAGTATTGATATTGATCATTAATGGAATCGTAATGTATTGTGCAAACAATTTATTTTTTGAGAATCCACCAATGGTATCATTGAAAGCCATGGGTTGTGGTGAGGTTCTGAAACTGATTCGGCTGTCGTACCGGAAATTGTACATCTCCCAGCCAATGCCATATTTAAAGTTGAGTACATGCTTACTGATGTTGAGTCGCTGCATAAAGATCCAGAGATTGACATTGCTTGATCTGCCCGTATTGAGCGTAGTGTTTGCCTCGCTAATTCCGGGATCTCCCGGACGCATTATTGTTAAATAACTTCCGGCCCTTGCCTGAGGATAATTCGTCAGGTCACGGTAATTGGCAAACCCAAGGTCTAAATCAAACCAGTAAGTAGTAATATTTTTATTCTTTTTCTTGGGTATTCTTTTTATGGAAATGACTGCGTTTCCCCAGCGATCTGCTTCCTTCACAAAAAATTCTTGTGGGGTTTCTTTGACCTGATTTCTGATAATCAAAAAGCCACCTACTTTTAATGTGTCTTTTAATGAATTGCTGCTGTCTTTGTCTGTCTGAGCGAAACCCAGCTGGCTCAAACTGAGCAGACCGATGAGAAGAATTACTCTGTTCATATCAATTTCAAGTTAAATTTTTATAAAGGTTGTTGTGTGGCTATGCTGCCATTATCGCTATTGTTGTTGCGTTGTGCCGGACTTTTCAGGATAGCTCCAATTTTTCTCCAGACACCTCTTGCTTTACCCTCTCTTACCTGGATAGTCCCTATGTTGATGGTGGTTCTCTCGCTTTCTGTATCCAGCTCGCGATAAATCACCTGTTGAGCCAAAGGATTTGTTGTGCGGCTATCATCATCGGATAATACTGCAGCAACAATTCCAATTTTTTCCTCCGGCGCATTGATTTTCTCAATAATTGGATCTTTTGTCACAGGTGGATTAGATGATACTGTGGCAACTATTTCCTGTGGTGTAACAGGAGCTGTTGTATTGCTGGTTAGATGCTCAATTACAGTTGGTGAGGTAAGCGTCCTGTCTGTTACTTCCCTGCTTTTTTCATTGGATACCGTTGAAGAAATTGCATCATCAACTACAGGCGCATTCTCAGGCAAACTATTGGTTGGAGTTGTTGCGGGCTTGCTGAATGTTGTGGATTCAGTTGTGGTAGCAGGAAGGGTAGTGCGGGTTCTGTTTGTAATAGCAACTTGCAGCAGAAGCGCAAGAATTGCTGCTGCAGCTGTAAAGCGAACAATGCGTTGCATCCAGATTACCTTGGGTTGTTCAGTGGTGCGCAGCAACAGGTGTTTGTTGGGACATTCAATAGCTGTTGGTTCCAAAACAAATTGTCGCAAGTGATTCACGAGTTGGCCGGCAGCCTGGTTGCTTGCTATCAATTGCTGCGCCGCCAATTGTTCATGTGCTGGTAATTCACCATCGATCAATAACCAGGCCCTCTCTTCTTCAAGTTGCGCCTGTTCTTTTCTCAATAACTGCTCTTTGTTAGGCATGCATGAAGCATCGACAGGCATTTTCAGTTGTTGCCAGATTTCCCACTCCCCCTTAAGTTCGGGATGGCTAGCCATGTAAGCATGAAATGCTACCAACTCCGCTGGAGAGAGATCTCCGTCGGCGCAACGCATGCTATACATATCAAAGTTATCGTGGTTGATCATGATTTTTTATTCAAATACCTGCTCTGTGCTTACCAGTAGGGTACGTAATTTTTGCCGGGCGCGGTGCAGATAAACTTTTACCTGGCTTTCATGCAATCCGGTAATTTGTCCGATTTCTTCATAACTATATCCCTCATAATCTTTCAGCAATACCAAACTTCTTTGAACTTCATTCAAATGGGAAAGTGCCGCATGTAATTGTTCTTGCAGCACCTTTTTTCCATATTCCGAATGAGTGCCTGCCTCCGGAAGTTCTTCCGCATAAGTAATCCTATTGCTTTTGCGCAGATGGTCAATTAATCCGTTGTAAGCCACTGTAAAGAGCCAGGATTTTGCTTTTATTGGATCCACTTTATCGCGGTTGACCCAAAGCTTCTCATAAGCGGTCTGAACAATATCTCTGGCATCTTCTGCATGGCGAATATTTTTCACTACAAAGCGAAAAACATTGTCTGCATAAAGGTGCACCATCTCATTGTATTGTTTCTCCGTCATTCGGCAGCAGGTAATTGGTTGGTATTATACGATTGATCGGAACATAAGTTACATCCCGGATGTAAAAATCTCTTAAAAACTACAATTGAATAACAGCTCAGGTATGAACGGCAGTGCAGGGGGGTAGATGGCAGAACCGGACCTTTAATATTCAATCACTTGTTCCTGAATCTGCTCGGGTATCTCCCTGAATTCATATTGTTGGTTCCGCAGACGCGGTTCGAAACCGGCTTCCCGAATGGCTTCCTGGATAGATTTATAGGTAAATCGGTGGGGCGCACCGGCAGCGCTTACCACATTTTCTTCCAGCATGATACTGCCAAAATCATTGGCGCCGGCATGGAGGCAAACCTGCGCGGTTTGTTTTCCAACCGTGAGCCAGCTAGCCTGAATATTCAGCACATTTGGCAACATAATCCGGCTAATGGCAATCATGCGGATGTATTCATCCGTTGTGGTTAGGTTTTGCACGCCCCTGATTTTAGCCAGCAGGGTATCTACATCCTGGAAGGTCCAGGGGATGAATGCCAGGAATCCTTTGGCATTCGCCGGTTTTCGGCTTTGAACCTCCCGAATTCTTTCCAGGTGAATGAAGCGCTCCTCGATGGTTTCCACATGGCCGAACATCATGGTAGCACTGGAGGTGATGTTCTGCTGGTGGGCTTCGGCCATTATATCCAGCCATTCATCCGCACCACATTTGCCATTGGAAACAAGTCGGCGCACCCTGTCAACGAGGATTTCTGCACCTGCTCCGGGCAAAGAATCCAGTCCGGCAGCATGCAATTCCTTCAAAGCATCGTGGTGGCTGATTTTGTCAATTTTACAAATATGGGCTACCTCGGGTGGACCCAGCGCATGTAATTTTATGGTGGGATATTCACTCTTGAGTTGTCTGAAAAGATTGGTGTAGAACTCCAAACCCAATTCCGGATGGTGCCCACCCTGCAGCAATAGTTGATCCCCGCCATAGCGAATGGTCTCTTCAATTTTTCTTCGATAGGTGGGGAGATCGGTGATATAAGATTCCGGGTGTCCGGGAATGCGATAAAAATTGCAGAATTTACAGTTGGCTACACAAACATTGGTAGTGTTTACGTTTCTGTCTATCTGCCAGGTTACAAATCCATGAGTTACTTGCTTCTTCCTGAGTTCATCAGCTACGTGCATCAATTCTGTTAATGGAGCCTGTTCAAAAAGGTATTGGCCCTCTTCCTTGCTTAGGAATTCCAGGTTCAATGCTCGTTGGTATAAATCAGCAAATGGCATATCAGTATAGTGTCAGGGCTGCAAAGTTACGCAGCTGTGCGCAAAGGAACCACCTGGTTTTACGATTTAACAGCCCTGTTACCTGTATTTTTACAGGAAAGATTTAATTTTCAATTATGAAGTGCAGATGGGGGTTGATGATAGCGGGCTTATTTTGTTTTGGAATAGTAAGGGCACAGGAAGAATTTATTCAACCCCAGGCCACACTGATTTCGCGATTTCCTTTTTATCAGCTGGGAGGTGGTATTGTAATAGTTCAGGGGGTAATTGCCGGACAAACAGATACCTTGAATTTTGTTTTGGATACAGGAAGTGGAGGCATCTCTCTAGATTCCAGCACCGTTGACCGGCTGAAGCTACCCCTTTCTGCTTCCGGCCGCATCATTCGAGGATTGAACGGACTCCGACAGGTGAGTTTTGTGAATCGTCAAACCCTGCGACTACCGGGACTCGAAGTGGAAAACCTCGATTTTCATGTTAATGATTACGAATTGCTAAGCAGGGTATATGGTTTGCACATAGATGGGATCATTGGATTTAGTTTTCTTCGCAGGTACATAGTGAAAGTTGACTTTGAGCTGGATATGATGGAAATCTATACTCCGGGATCTTTGAAATATCCGCGAGGAGGATATTTATTGCGACCTCAGTTCACAACACTTCCTGTACAACAGGCATTTTTAAATGATCATCGACCCATAACAGGACGTTTTATTTTTGATACTGGTGCCGGACTGAATATACTGTTATCTGAAGATTTTGTATCAGATAGTACAGTATTCAGAAAAGGCCGGATTTTTTATCCTACACAGGCCGAGGGGCTGGGGGGAAAAAAGCAGATGTCTTTGGGGTTGGTAAAGGAAATTCGCGTTGGGACTTATAAATTCAAGAATGTTCCTGTGCATGTTTTTTCTGATGATTATAATGTGACGAATTATCCGCAAATGGGGGGATTGATTGGGAATGACCTAATGCGCCGCTTTAATATGATCATCAACTACCCTGATCAGATCATTCACATTCGTCCCAACAAACATTTTATAGAACCTTTTGATTATTCTTATACCGGACTGGCCTTTTATTTATACAACGGACAGGTTCGGGTGGAGGATATCATGGTTGGATCTCCTGCTGAAAAAGCAGGATTCCAGCCCGGGGATATTATTTTTTCGGTGGACAGGACCATTGCCCGGGATATAAAAACCTATAGGAATATGTTTCAAAACAGCCTGGGACGTGTACCTGTTATGGTGATTAGGAACAATAAACCTTTGTTATTGACCATGGATGTAAAGGATATTCGGAAGTCACGTCGGCGGTAAAAAACAATTTATTCGGCTGAAAGCCGGTAATTTGCATATCCGGTAAAACGAAAGTCTGCTGTATGATTCATTTTGAGAGATTCTTACTCGATAATGGGTTGCGTGTTCTGGTCCATGAAGACCATGATACACCCATGGCAGTGGTAAATGTTATGTATGATGTAGGTGCCAGAGACGAGCACCCCGATAGAACGGGCTTTGCCCATTTGTTCGAGCACCTCATGTTCGGTGGCAGCAAGAATATTCCCGATTATGACGAACCTATGCAGAGAGCCGGAGGAGAAAACAATGCCTATACCACGAATGACTTAACGAATTATTATGCTCAGTTACCTGCAAAGAATATTGAAACTGCTTTTTGGCTCGAAAGCGATCGGATGCTGGAACTGGCATTCACCAAAAAAAGCCTGAACGTACAACGAAAGGTGGTTTGTGAAGAGTTCAAGGAGCATTACCTGAACAAGCCCTATGGGGATATCTGGCACCGCATGCGTAACATGTGCTACCAGGTACATCCTTATAAATGGATGACAATTGGGCAAGAGTTGAGTCATGTCGAAAAAGCCTCCATGGATGAGGTACAGTCATTCTTTTACAAGCATTACAGACCTGTGAATGCAATTCTGGTAGTGGCAGGGGCAGTCAAAACCGAAGAGGTAAAGCACCTGGTGAATAAATGGTTTGGGGGCATTCCCTCCGGAGAAAAATACATACGTCAGTTACCGGCAGAACCCGTACAAACGGCACCGAGACATACCGATGTGCATGCAAATGTGCCTGCAAATGCACTCATCATGGCATGGCACATGGATGCACGACTGGAGCCGGGATATTATGCTGCTGATTTAATAACCGAGATTTTAGGTGGAGGTAACTCTGCCCGTTTGTATCAGGCACTCGTTAAAGAACAAAAAATTTTTTCGGCGTTGGAAGTTCATCATTTTGGCAGCACCGATAAGGGTTTGCTGGCACTTGAATCCAGGTTGGTAGATGGGGTAAATCACAATGATGCAAGGGCAGCACTTGAAATGGAATTAATTAAATTAGTTAACAAGGGTATTACTTCAGAGGAGCTTGAAAAAGTAAAGAACAAGACTGAAAGCATGATTGTATTTGAAGACATGAGTCTGACCAATCGCGCTGCAAGTCTTGCACACTATGAATTACTGGAAGATGCTTCATTAATGAATACAGAGTTAGAAAGGTATCGCAGGGTAACAGTAGATGATATTGTTTCAACCGGAAAAAACATTTTCCGCGAAGAAAACAGCAATACTATGTTTTATCATGCCGGTAAATCATCCCATGCTTAACAGAAAACAGCCACCACCCATACAGGATGCTGCAGGAATGGAACTACTGTTGCCTCCCTATGAGCATTTTACTTTGAAAAATGGTACACCGGTTTATACCATTGAAGCAGGATCTCAGGAAGTAGTGCAGATAGAGCTTCTTTTTTATGCCGGCCTATGGTATGAAGATTTTCCATTACAGGCGTCGACCACCAATTTCCTGTTAAAAAATGGTACGAGGAAAAAAACATCTTTTCAGTTGAATGAGCAGGTAGAATTTTATGGTGCCTACCTCAATCGGGGTTGTTTCAATGATGTTGCCAACATTACCCTCCATTGTCTCAACAAGCACCTGACAGCCTTGTTACCAATTTTATCTGAAGTATTGACTGAATCTGTATTTCCTGAAGATGAACTGGCGATATACCGGAACAACCAGTTACAAAGACTAAACATCAACCTGAAGAAATGCGATTTCGTAGCCAATCGCCTGATGGATGTATATCTGTATGGGGAACAACATCCTTATGGAAGGTATTCAACAGCAGAAGCCTATGAAACCATAACACGTGAACAGTTGGTTGCTTTTTATGAACGCTATTACGTGAACGGCTCATGTATGATAATGGTATCCGGACGATTGCCGGCAGATCTTCGATTGCAGCTCGAAGCTTGTTTTGGCGATCTGCCTATGAAAGGAAAGCTTCCCGATGAGAGATGGCACAGCTTGTTACCGGCGCAACAGCACACCTATAGAATCGTCAATGATGAGCAGGGAATACAGGGGGCTATTCGATTGGCTCGACCGGCACCCAATCGCAAACATCCTGACTTTATTGGTATGCAAATGCTCAACGATATTTTAGGAGGATATTTTAGTTCACGACTCATGAGCAATATCCGAGAAGATAAGGGATACACCTATGGTATCCATTCATACTTGCATAGTCATTTACACGAAGGCAGCTGGCACATCAATACAGAAGTAGGTCGCCAGTTTTGTGAAGCTGCTGTAACAGAGATCAATAAAGAATTGATTTTATTGTGTGAAGAGAAAGTAAGCAAGGAAGAGTTAGATAATGTTCGAAATTATATGTTAGGGGGCTTAATGGGTGATTTAGACGGACCCTTTCAAATCATGGCACGTTGGAAGACGTATTTGTTGAATGAATTGCCCGAACACTATTTCGATGAAAGTATTGAAACCATCAGGGCGATGACTCCTCAGCAGCTACAAGATCTTTCTGTCAGGTATCTTTCTCCCAAAGCATTTTATGAACTGGTGGTAATTTGATCTTGCGCATCACTTGCTTTGAAGTTATTGCGAAGTAAAGAGGTATAAATTTTCGTATTTTCGATTAAACAGATATCTA
>Ga0172372_10001456_pt1 | contig 36723 bp, 40 predicted proteins | sample LakKiv5m_2_FD_114544 | JGI IMG/M metagenome (GOLD analysis project Ga0172372, IMG submission 114544) | Freshwater microbial communities from Kabuno Bay, South-Kivu, Congo - kab_092012_9.5m | ecosystem: Environmental > Aquatic > Freshwater > Lake | place: Democratic Republic of the Congo...
CGTTCACACGCAGAGGGTGATAGCACAACCGCCTCAGGCAACTTCTCACACGCAGAGGGATTTGGGACAACTGCTTCAGGTTACGCCTCACACGCAGAGGGAGGTAGCACAACTGCTTCAGGTTCGGGCTCACACGCAGAGGGTGGAAGCACAACTGCCTCAGGTGTTGTCTCACACGCCGAGGGTGGAAGCACAGCCGCCTCAGGTGAGGCCTCACACGCAGAGGGAGAGAGCACAACCGCCTCAGGCAACTTCTCACACGCAGAGGGCACTGGCACAACTGCCTCAGGCTTCGCCTCACACGCCGAGGGTCGGAACACAACTGCCTCAGGCAACTTCTCACACGCAGAGGGAGAGAGCACAACTGCCTTAGGCAACTACTCACACGCAGGAGGCGACTTCACCATCGCCTCTGGATCCGGACAGACCGTCTTTGGCAAGTACAACAGGCGCAACAACACGAACTCGCTGTTCATCATAGGCAACGGAGATGGCGACGGCGATCTGAACAGGAGCGACATTCTCCTCATCAACTCCGAGTCACTAGTGGTCTCAGCCTCATCCATCACATTCCGCTCCAAGGACGGAGAGTTTCTGATGGAGGCAGCTCTTCCAAATGGTGCCGGCAGTCCTCAAGTCCTGTTTGCCGGGTACGCTGACTCGATCTTTGATCCCACCCTTTATCCCCAGATCTCTTTCAACGGTGACGATACAACAGGCATATGGAATGCGGGAGGCGTGGGGCAATTAGGATTCTCCTCTTACACGAATATTGTCGCCATATTCAGCGGGTCCTACGCAGATTTTAAGGGTACACTGCTCGCCTCCGGAGGCCTCACCGGTTCTCTCACAAAGGTGATCGACGGCACATCATACCTGATCGCTGGGTCGGGAATACAGATCGCCTCGAACTCCAATGGATCAGTCACGATATCACAGGCAGGTGGAGGTGGAGGAGGAAATGAGTACTGGCAGTCAACCACTGCTAATCAGATCTTCACCACGGCTTCGCTCACACAGATGCAGCAAATATCTGCGTCCAATGGCGGTCAAATAACAGGCTCACTCAGTGTGAGCGGAACGAATGCCCAGGGATCCACGCTCACTCTGTTCACGGGCCTAAGTTACTCCCCTGACATTGTGACCACCCTACCATTCACAGCATCACTCACAGACTACATCGTCGCCGTGAGCTCCTCCAATCCCGCCGCTGCGACTAATTACGGCGTCGAGCTGCCAGGTGCGGAGTTCGGCAGGACCTTCGTGGTGAAGGACATCAGCGGATCCGCCGCCGCTAGCAACATCACGGTGACGGCATCAGGATCCACAGATCTGCAGCGATCTATAGACGGAGCCTCAAGTTATATCATCTCGATCAACAGGGGCTCGGCAACATTTGTCTACTTCGGTGACACAAGGGGATGGGGAGTGATCTGATATGACGTACATTGGAAGACCTGTAACTAGTGGCAGTGCGGTGACGTGGAATGGGAATAGCTTTGTGTTTGATACGACAGTGCCCGCTGGCGGCTCTAGCGCCTTTGCGATCAATTCTCATCTTGCTGTTGGCTCTACCGGCGGCGCCGGCGGCTCTACTTTTGTAGATGCAGGCGCATTTTATGTCCCAACAGCATCCTCATTTACCACGATTGAAGCAGCCATGATGAGTGCGGCGGTGGGAAATCCTAGAGTTCGAATTTACAACGCTACGACCAATACGTTAATTTATGACTGGTATGCAGGAGGAAACACAGGGCCAGGGTGGCGTATATCTAATTTGGCTACAGCTGTGAATGGAACTACTGCCCCTCCATATGTTTTTAATCCTGGATGGTATAGATTAGAATTCAATAATTCATCAGGAAATGGAAATTTACAAGTTTTGATGAACTTAAGAATGGTCTAAGCAAAATGTAGCGCGGCGTGGATTAGGCAGGCGTGGCTCGATGCCCAGGGCCGGCCTTCACAGTAGAAATTTTAGACCATTGATCCCGATGTTGTTGTGATTGCGCGATAATGGATTGTGATATTGGGAGCGCTAGTAATTATCTTTGCTGTCCATGAAGACCCTGCGAAGGCGAGGTCTGTAAGGTTTGCGTTCGCATTTCCAGTCGTGTCGAAGCTTGTAAGGATCACGCAGGGGGTCTCATCAGACCTGAAGCAACCGAGAGTAATATTGGCCTCGCTGTTTGAATCAGTCGTGGCGACTCCTGTCTCGAATACGAAATCTCTAGGTCCTGTAGGCATATACAATCCTCTTCTGCTCTATCACGGAGCAACCTCAACCGGTGTGCAATCTTCAATATAAATCGCCTGCACAGCGATCTTCCCTACTACAGGAGCTGAGGTCTTGACAGTTACGCTGGTCGTCGAGATGCTCAGGACGTATACATTGACGTTACCATGTTCGCTAATGGAAATAAAGTTCGCGACGACGCTAGGAATTCCGGTAAAGGGACTGGCAAAGTTGATGACGTGCGTATCCTCGAGGACAGAAACATCGTGGATGATGTTCTCTATCTCATAGCCAGTATTGGCTATGAGCTTTGTCTTTGGTAGGTTGCGGACCAGCGGGTACTTTTTACGGTACTTGCCAAAGTCAGCCAACGACACTCGGTTGCATGCCACGTTCTCTACTCCTAGCCTCCATAAGTATGGGCGGAGACGAATGACTCACGGCTCAAAGTATACTGCCTGGACCACCACAGTCGCCGTGATAGGAGCGCTCGTCTTAAGGACCCCTCCGGTGGGGCTTATAGACAGGGTGTATACATTGACATTTCCAACTGCGTTGTCGACAGTGAGAAGCCCGGCCATCACATTTGGAACCCCAGAAAAAGGCTCCGTGAATGAAAAGTTTGCCGTGTCAGACTCGACCAGGTTAACCAAAATGTACCCCATTTCGAAAGGCTTGTTTCCTGTGAGGCGGTATCTCTTGTCAGGTCTAGTGAGCGAATACTGGATCTGATATCTGTTCAGATCTATGGGCCTTAGTTTTAGACACATGTCAGATCTCCTGGTTCTAAGTATCTAGATCCAGTATCTTAAAGATTAAGAACTTAAGAAGAGATACAGATCTGAAAGTGTTTGTACAATCAGGTACCTGATCTTGTACACTCTGGCCGGTCAGGATAGATTCAGGAGATATATGTTCAAAAGTCCATTCACCGACCAGGCTACAGGACCGGCCATCGATCCTGAGTCTCGTATCGTATTTGTAGCTGACCTCTTTGCTGAAGACTACGTCGGCGGAGCTGAGCTAACCACACAAGCCCTGATCGACTCTTCCCCTCTCAGAGTGCAGAAAGTTCGATCCCGTGAGCTGACTCTTGAACTGATGGAGCAGCTGCAGGATCGCTTCTGGGTCTTCGGTAACTTCAGCCAGATGAAGCTGGACCTGATCCCGACCATCATAGCCAACCTCAGTTATTCAGTCCTCGAGTACGACTACAAGTACTGCAAGTACCGTTCCCACCAGAAGCACGAGCTCGCCGAGGGTCATCCTTGTGACTGCCACGAACAGATGCACGGTAAGCTGGTCTCCGCCTTCTACTACGGTGCTAAGCACCTGTGGTGGATGTCCGAGAAGCAGATGGACCACTACCACAAGCTGTTCCCCTTCCTCAGCGAGCGGCCCAACACCGTCCTCAGCTCGGTCTTCGACGACCGGTTCTTCCTTTCGCTCAAGATCCTCAGGAAGAAGTGGGGCGGTGAGGAGAATGTGGATAATAGGAAGAAGTGGCTGGTCCTCGGATCCGACTCCTGGGTCAAGGGCTACGAGGCGGCCCTCGAGCACTGCAAGGCCCACGCGCTGGACCACGAGGTGGTGTGGAACCTACCCTACGACCAGATGCTGGAGAAGCTGGCACAGTCGGCCGGCCTCGTCTACCTCCCAGCAGGTTGGGACACCTGTCCACGCCTGGTGATCGAGGCGAAGCTGCTGGGCTGCAAGCTGGTCCTCAACGACAACGTCCAGCACAAGGATGAAGAGTGGTTCGACACGGACAACACCCTTCACATCGAGGAGTACTTGTACGCTGCTCGTGAGCTCTTCTGGAATGGTATCAAGACTGCGATGGACTTCAAGCCTACAATCAGCGGATACACGACCACCAAGGACTGCATCAAGGCCCAGTATCCCTGGAGCCAGTGCATTGGATCGATGCTTGAGTTTTGTGACGAAGTCGTTGTCGTTGATGGAGGCTCTACTGATGGCACGCTCGAACAGCTGTACCAGTGGGCAGAGACGGAGCCCAAGCTGAAGGTGCACGTGGTCGAACGTGACTGGAACCACCCACGCTTCGCAGTGTTTGACGGGGCCCAGAAGGCCGAGGCCCGCAAGCGCTGTGCGGGGCAGTTCCTGTGGCAGATGGATGCCGATGAGATCGTACCTCCAGGTGACGGAGAGAAGATCGTCCAGCTCTGCAGGAACTTTCCCCGCGAGGTCGACCTGGTCTCCCTGCCAGTCGTTGAGTACTGGGGCGGTCCCCACAAAGCCCGGGTCGACGTGAATCCGTGGAAATGGAGGTTGTCTAGGAACCTTCCGCACATCATCCATGGTATACCTGGTCCGCTCAGGAAGAGTGATTCTGAGGGTCACGTGTATGCCTCTCCTGGCACGGACGGGTGTGACTATGTCCATGCTAAGACCGGTCTTCCCATTCCACATGCGTCGTTCTACACAGAGGAAGTCCACCGCGCCCGCGTTGCGGCAACATTGGGAAACCTCGAGGCTCTCAAGGCCTATGAGGACTGGTTCAAGCGGGTGACCGAGGCTCTACCCGGTGTCCTGCACTTCTCCTGGTATGACATTCCTCGCAAGATCCGCACCTACCGGGACTACTGGTCCAAGCACTGGCAGAGCCTCTACGACATCAAGCAGGAGGACACGGCTGAGAACAACATGTTCTTCGACAAGCCCTGGTCCGAGGTCACCGAGGAGGAGATCGAGGCAATGGGCAAGAGGCTGGCCGAAGAGCTCGGCGGCCACGTGTTCCACAGCAAGGTGGATTGGAGCCGACCCACTCCCTGGATCGAGCTTGGATCATGAGCTCTCCAACACCTAAAATTTGTGTAGCTATCTGTAGTTACAATCACAGCGACTATCTCCAGCAATCACTGCGCAGCATTGTTGAGCAAGACTATGGTAACCTTGACATTGTCGTGATCGATGACGCATCCAAAGACATGAGATCTCAGGAAATTGCATCGTCATTCTGCGACTCTAGGATTAGACACCATCGATTCGAGTCCAATCGAGGAAAATGGCATGGGCTCAACTATGCATTTTCAACGACCCAGGCTGCAATTTGCACTGCCCACGACGCTGATGATATATCGCTTCCATGGCGTATTGGAGCGCAATTGACTGCGATGCAGGCGACCGACACTGTACACAACCTGTGTGGATTCATTCACTGCTGGGAAGAGTCTGATGTCCTTAAGGGCCTCGAAACTAAGAGACCTGAATCAATGCGCTGCATTTCGAAAGATGATGTTTCTAGGCTGGTAAGGACTGGGTACCAGTCACCAGGATGTAACCACTATTACACGGGTAATTTTGAGACCGCCGGCGTGAGCGCAATGTTCTTCAAGTGGGTGTGGGACATGGGGTTTAGGTTCAACCCTCCTGGAGCCGGACTTCGAGTATTGCACAGCGAGGACTCAGACTTCAACTGCCGAGTGACCCTAGCCCTACAATCAACGTCAATTCTAGCTGAAACTCCATATCTCTATCGTAGAAATACCAGCACGAACAGGGAGGAAGTGTGAAGATTCTTACAATATCTTCTCCTGGCGGTGACAGGGGACCGGCAATTGGCTATAAAAATCACCTGAGCGCGCTGAGGTCAGGTGGGATCGACATTGTTGATATCAATCAAGATATCTGGAACTCATCATCAAAAATGAAAGCTTTCGATGTTGCATGGGCCTATGTCAGATTCAATCAGATCATATACGATCGATGCATGGAGTTAGGCATACCAATAATTGGAGGTCCCAATATCGCACTCGAGAGAGCTGACTTGGGAATATCTGACGCGTGGGAGCGTTGGTACCTTACTAGATCTGGTGTGAGCATCAATCTAAATGTCGCTGACTACTATTCTGATCATGTAAGAAAATTTGTCACTAGTAACATGAGCTGCAAGACGCTTGAGTACTGTTATGAATCCAATGATGTTTTGAGCGCGTCACGTAGTGAAGATCAGGTTGATGTCTTGATCTATGAGAAGGATAGAGTCAATGATGGCAAGTCTAGTTCCAGAGTCGTTGCACTTCAACTTGAGCTGAATAGGGCTGGCTTGAGTCATCGAACTGTCGTATACGGTAGTCATACAAGGGAAGAGTACATTAAAGAGTGTCTCGGCGCCAGAGTTTGTGCATGGCTTAGCATTGAAGACTATTGTAGCCTTGCACAGATAGAGTCTCATTTAGCTGGTTGTTGTGTTGTGGGGACTCAATACAATCTAACAATTCCTACTATCCGTGATTGTTTAGTTGATGATGCGCAGTATACTGACAACTGGATAACGTGGTCTGACGATGAAACAGTAGCCAGGGCATATGTGAATTCAATCCAAAAAGTTATCTCCACGCCTGCCCTAGACAAGGCTACAAGAGACGCGGCTAAACTTAGACATTCTTATGACTATTATTGCAAAAGATCGACCCAATTAATACAAGAGGTTCTATGACAGAAGACAGACGATATTTGCCAACGTTGTCTGAGCTAGTTGACAGGCTCTCAATTGTGCAGCTCAAGGAAGTTTTCATTCCAGATCACAAAGATGAGTATTCACATGAGATTAGTGATATTGTGCATGATATTCAGCTCTTACTGGATCAGAGCAACGCCAGACTCACAGCAGACGTTGTCAGGGCAATTGTTGTGCTTTCACAAATGAACCTTCACATATGGCACAACGAATCAAATTACCGGAAGGGAATCAAGGACGGCAACAATTTAGAGCTTACGCATGGGCTCAATGGTATTAGAAACACTGCGAAAAACCGCATACAGGAAGTTGTTGGGGGAAGAAAAGACTATAAGATTGACTGCCTTGCGGCTGAGTTTAGCGATTGGGAGGTTAGCTGGTGAGTATGGAGAGTCAACCAAAGACACTAGATGAATACTATCACTACTATCTGACTCTTCACACTAACAAGATGTGCCGTCGTCTTCATGCGCTGGGACAGATTTCCACGATTCTATTTGTCATTGCAGTACTGGCATATGGTCACCCTCTAATGCTTTTAGCAACACCATTTATCGTGTATCCATTTGCATGGACAGGGCATTTCTTTTTCGAAAAGAACAAGCCGGCAGCGTTCAAGGATCCAGTTAAGGCCAAGATCTGTGACTGGATTATGCTCAAAGACATGATAATTGGGAGAATACCTCTATGAAAAAAGTTCTGATCACCGGCGGCGCCGGTTACATTGGCAGTCATCTCATACAACACTTTATTGACGATCACCACGTAACCGTGGTTGACAGTCTAATGTATGAAAAGACCAGCCTGTTAGGGTACATCACAAAGAGAAATTTTGAGTTTGTCAAGGCTGATGTGAGAGACTCCAGGGTTCTAGAGCCTCTAATTCAGAGATCTGATATTGTGATTCCCTTGGCTGCTCTGGTTGGATTTCCACTCTGCGACAAGCATCCTCGCGATGCAATTGAAGTCAATCGTGATGTAAATGTTACGCTAGCAAAGAGTAAGAGCAAGGATCAGATTGTAGTGTATCCATGCACAAATTCAGGATATGGAGCGTCTGATAGCACAAAGCCATGCACCGAAGATTCTCCCATGAATCCTATCACCCTTTATGGTCGCACGAAGGTTGAAGCTGAGAATGCATTTCGTGAATCTGCAAACTGTACAACCCTTAGGCTGGCGACCGTCTTTGGTCCATCCCCCAGGATGAGAACAGATCTTCTTGTGAATAACTTTGTTCTCAAGGCCCTCAGGGATAGGTCACTAGTGCTTTATGAGGATTCATACAAGCGAAATTATGTCCACATCCATGATGTATCCAGGGCTTTCAGGTTTATTATCGACAATTGGGATAAATGCTCCAATCAGACATTCAACGTAGGTAATGACTCCCTCAACTGCACGAAGAGAGAGTTAGCTGATCAAATTTCCGACATGATTCCGTCCAAGATCTATATTGCTAACAATGCAAAAGACCCAGATCAGAGAGACTATGTTGTGTCAAGTCAGAGAATCTATGAAAAGGGATTTAGCTGTTCCATGAACCTCAAGGATGGCATTGAGCAGCTAAAGGTTGCATACTCTTTGATAGACGGGCCGTGGCATGCCAATTACTGAATCGACATCGCCTAGCATTGGTATATTCTGCCCTACTAGAAAAAGACCGGCAATGCTATTGAGGCTCATCGATAGTATTGCTACAAACGCTACAAATATTGAGAGAGTTCACTTTGCCTTTTACGTAGACAGCGATGATGAATTGACACAGGGATTTATCAAAGATCTCCGTGAAAAAACAAGTCTAAATGTGACGGCCGTGATCGAGCCTCATGGAAGCCGTCCCCTATCTGACATGTACAATGTTCTGTACAAGCATTGTCCAGTTGACATCATGATGCAGTTCGGAGATGACACCGTCATGAGGACGATGGGATGGGATGTCATGATAGAGGAAGCATTCTCTTCTTATCATGATAGACTAGTCCTTGTCTATGGCAAAGATGGAATTCACAATGAGGGATTTGCTCCTCACTATGCTCTTCACAAAAACTGGATTGAAACTTTAGGATATGCATCTCCTCCCTATTTCACAGCAGACTGGTCTGACACATGGATGTTCGAAATTGCTAAGCAGATTGGTAGAAACATGTTCTTGCCAGGCCTTATGATAGAGCACATGCACTGGTCTCAAGGAAAATCAAGCGTTGATGAGACAACCGTGATCTCAGAAATTAGAAGAAGAAATCACAACAATGAAGCCCTATACAGGTCAGAAAGAATGCAGAACGAGCGCGCTCTGGCTGTCTCTAGGCTTAGGGAAAAGTTGATTGTTCAAACTGGAAATAAACAATGATTGACATTCTTTTTGTACACCCAAATGCGTCTAAGATAATCTACCAAGACCTTAGCGAGAAGCATGCAGCTATAGAGCCGCCCATATGGGCGGCAATGCTAGCAAATTCCGTTAGATCAGCCGGCCGCTCTACTGCTATTCTGGACGCGGAGGTGGAAAATCTCACCAGCGAAGGTGCAGCCAAGCGGGCCCTTGAGTATGGTGCAAGAATTATTTGTTTTGTTGTTTACGGACAGCAGCCTAGTGCATCATCACAGAACATGACTGGAGCTGTTGCAACGGCCAATGAGATAAAGAAAATTGATCCGGAGTCATTCATCCTGTTTGTCGGTGGACATGTAGCCGCCCTTCCTAGATTGACATTGGAAGATGAGCCTTCAATCGATGCTGTCTGTCAGAACGAAGGTGTGTATACAATTCGCAACCTATTGCAGGTTGTGGATCTCACTAGTGACAGTCAATTGAGTAAGGTGGCCGGCCTAGGATTTAGAAGCTCCTTGGGAATTCCAGTGATCAATGCACCAGAAAAAATTGTGCCAAGGTCACAGCTACACATAGATCTGCCTGGAATGGCGTGGGATCTGTTGCCAGACCTATCCAGGTACAGAACTGCAGGATGGCACTCGTGGTCTAACAATTCTCAAAAGGCGCCATTTGCCTCCATCTACACATCACTCGGCTGTCCCTATCGCTGTTCATTTTGTATGATCAACATCATCAACAGGACAAGTAACTCTGAATCAGCGACCAGTGCCGACAGCAACACATTCAGGTACTGGGATCCTGAGTTTATCATCGGTCAGTTTGATCACATTGCAAAAATGGGTGTCCGCAATGTGAAGATAGCAGATGAACTATTTGTCCTCAACCCACGTCACTTTGAGACAATTTGCGACATGATCATTGAGAGGGGTTATGACTTCAACATTTGGGCCTACTCTCGAATTGATACGTGCAAGCCACAGTACCTTGAAAAGCTAAAGAAGGCCGGCATCAATTGGTTGGCTTTAGGAATTGAAAATCCTAGCACTATTCTACGCAAAGAAATCCACAAGGACGGATACAAGGAGATTCGAATCATAGACATCATGAATTCCATGAAAGACTCAGGGATTCATGTGGCTGCAAACTACATCTTTGGCTTGCCACTAGACACCCACGACTCTATGAAAGAGACTCTAGATTTTGCAATGAGTAATATGACCGAGATGGTCAATGTCTATTCTGCCATGGCATACCCAGGCAGTCCACTCTATATGGAAGCAAAGAAAAGAGGCGTTGCACTTCCTGATCGATATGAGGGTTATAGCCAGCACTCATACATGACTCAGAATTTGTCAAATGAGAACCTTACTGCCGCCGAAATTCTCAAGTTTAGAGATGATGCTTGGATGAAGTATCACACGCATGAGCCTTATCTCAAAATGCTAGAAGGCACATTTGGCATTGAGGCTAGAAATGACGTTGAGCAGACGTCTAAAATTAGACTAAAGCGAAAACTTCTAAATGATCCAGAGTGAGAGGTTATAAATGAAGACAAATTGGACGAAGGAGTCTCTAATTGAGTTTGAGAACTCTGTGGCAGAGAAATTCAACCAATCAATGATCAGGGCTCCTGTTCATCTTCACAACGGAAATGAAGATCAGTTGCTTGAATTATTCGAGGACATTAGCGAAGATGACTGGGTCTTCTCTAGTTGGAGAAGTCATTATCACTGTTTGCTAAAGGGTGTCCCTCCGGAAGAGCTAATGGCAGACATTCTAGCTGGTAGATCTATTTCTCTCTGCTTTGATAAGCAGAGAGTCGTCTGTTCGGGTATTGTCACAGGTACCGTTCCTATCGCACTAGGAACTGCTCTTGACATAAAGCGCTCAGGAGGTAGCGAGAGAGTCTGGTGCTTCATGGGTGACATGACTAGTGAAACTGGCATTGCTCATGAGTGCATTAAGTACGCCAGAAACTTTGACCTTCCTATCACGTATGTCATAGAAGACAATGGAAAGTCAGTCTGCACAGACACCAGGAAGACGTGGGGCTTGAAAAGCTTGACTAACTCTGCTAAACTTGACAAGCACGTGAGGTACTATAGCTATGAGCTGAACAAGTATCCACACGCTGGAGCAGGGAAGAGAGTGCAATTTTGATGAAGTACTTTGATGAACTCAAGAAATCTATGACCTGGCTTGGTGAAAAATCCAATACTGTTTTTATTGGCCAGGCCGTAGAATATGCTGGGACTGCAATGACTAACACATTGACGGATGTGTCGGCCTCTAAGAAAATTGAAATGCCAGTCAGCGAAGAAATGCAGACAGGCATGACTTTAGGAATGTCTCTCACAGGGACAGTTCCTATTTCCATCTATCCTCGATGGAATTTTCTTCTATTAGGCGTAAATCAACTCGTTAATCACATTGATAAGCTACCTGAATATTCATGCGGTCGCTACATGCCTCGAATCATCATTCGAACCGGCATAGGTTCAGTAAGACCTCTACACCCCCAGCACCAACATGTAGGAGACTTTACTGAGCCGTTTAGAATGATGCTTAGAAATGTAGACGTCATTAGATTAGATGAGCCGGAGATGATTTTTGAGTCATACCAAAAAGCATATGAAAGAACTGACGGCAAGAGCACAATTTTGGTGGAGTGGGGAGACTATTACAGCGAAAAGTGAGAGATTATGAAAGGCTTAGTTGTATACAACACGTGCGGTTTGGGCGGAAATGAGAACGTCAGGTGGTATATTGACTGCCTAAAGTCGATTCTCAACCAAAGAGGAAATTTTGATACGGTTGTTTCAAGTTGCTGTAACTCAACAGATGTAAGAAGTCTCATAAAGAGAACTTTTGGAGATAAGGTTTCCATCAATTGTATCGATGGAAAAGTTCCTGTCAATATCACTTTCAATTCGACCGCGCAGACTTTCACAAAGCTGAATGGTCCTTATGACTGGTATCTTTACGTAGATTCAGGAATCAACTTTGCTACAAATAGTGAGATAGTCAACGAAATTGAGCGTCGATTTGAAACTGGAAACTATAGTATGGTGACCATACAGGCTAGCAATGACAACGGTTTCTTGCCTTGGTTAGGAATTCCGGGGTTTGTGACAGGGAATGATGTTGAGATTCCCCCGGGAAAGGCGTGCAATGCTCACGTATTTGCATACACAAGAGAATTCTATGAAAATTTCAATGGCAAGCTGTGGCCTGACATTTTTGCAGCCTACTGTACAGAGTCAGTTTTTTCATTCATGAATGCGGCGTTAGGGAAAAAGTGGGTCATTGTGAAGGATCACATTGTCTATCACGCAAAAGGTGCTATAGGTGCCGATGGAGCCTCTGCAGGATTTGATCACGTGGGTCCTAAGGGGCATCCTTGGAATAATCTATTAGGAGGCCTAGACATGAATGTCATACTTTCAAATCCAGAAGCCTGGAATTCAGGGTTTGGATATGAAGAGGTCAACCAAGTCTTTCTTCACAACTCAAGCGCATACAACGAGGACGGAACTCTAAAAGACAAGGGCAGGCTTCTCAAGTTTCTGAATGAGAACATCTTCTTACCCGAGGCTGCCCTAAAGTATGAAGACATTCCCAATCTTGTCATAAAGTGATTCAATGAACAAACCAAAAGTTTACGTATACCCAAGCGCGTTCGACCACACGCACGACTCAACCCAGCGCCCTGTAGGAGTAGTGCCTTTTTCGAAAGCCGGCATTAACTTACCACTTTGAAAGGACGGAGAATCCTGACAACGCAGACTTCTATTACATAGGACAATTCTCCTACGGTAATACGTGGTACGCAATGAGCGACACTGAGATCTTGAGAAGACAGAAAAGCGCTCGTGATTACTTTGAGACAAAGGTCAAGGAATACATCGATGACCCGACTCTTATATTCATGAAGTGGATTGAAAAAGTGAGGAGTTAAGGTGGCGTATAAATTCTTCTACCCAAGCAGGGGTGAAACTCTCGATCTGAACCCAGATTTCAAGAGAAAGATAGACCTGCTTGCTGCAAGAGCATCGGTCATAACATTTGTCGGCTGGAGACCTGACGCCGGTCTTGACCTGTTTCATCTGCTTCGTTCCAATTGCCAGACTCCCATTGTCATCGAGATATTTGAACAAAATTGTAAGGCTCTTGCGTCAGCCAGGATTTGTCAGGTCATATGCGATGACGTGAGAAACTTTGACAGAAGACTGGACAGTTCCCAGAAAGAGCTTCTGGTTTGGCAAGATGGACCAGAACACCTCGAGAAGAGTGACTCGATTGAAGTTCTTAAGAAAGCCCAGGAGCACTTCAAGTCAATAGTCATTGCTACTCCTGACGGATTCTGTGAACAGGATGAGCTTTACGGAAACATACACGAAAGACACTTGAGCAGCTGGTATAAAGATGACTACGAGTCACTCGGCTTCCGAGTTTCTTCGCTTGATCAACCTGGTTTCTTGACAGGTTACTGGACAAGAGACTAACTTGGAAAAAATGTCTAGAAACCCTTCCTATAAAGTCGGTATTGTGGGTCTTGGTGTTGTAGGTTCTGCCTGCAAGTTTGGTTTCGAAAAGCTTGGTCACCAGACAAGATTCCACGACCCCAAGCTCGGTACGAGTCTAAGCGATGTTCTTGACACCGACATGGTTTTCCTCTGTGTGCCGACACCGCCCTGCGACGACGGCTCATGTGATATCTCTATAGTCGATGAAACAATTTCAAGGTTGGACGATGCAAGATACAGCGGGCTGATAGTGATAAAGTCGACTGTTTCACCTGGAACCACGGCTCGTCTATCCCAAAAGTACCCAAACCGCAGGATCGGATTTGTACCAGAGTTCCTGAGAGAGAGGTGCGCAATCTCTGACTTTGTCGAGAACCACAGGCTTCTTGCGGTCGGATGCGCCAACGAAGAAGACTACAGGCTTGTTGTCAGCGTTCACGGTCACTATCCCAAGAAAACTAGACGCATGGGAGTCTCTGAGGCTGAAATGCTCAAGTACTATTCCAACGTCTTCAATGCACTGAGAATCATCTTTGCCAATGAAGTCTACGAAGTCTGCAATGCAATAGGAGTCGATTACGATGAAGTTAAAAACGCGTACATTGAAACTGGTGCAGTACCGGATGTCTACCTTGACGTGAATGAAAATTTCAGAGGGTATGGAGGCATTTGCTTGCCGAAAGACGTGAAGGCACTTGCAAATCTAATCGAGAGTCTTGGGCTAGACCATGAACTCATCAGGACAATCGACAAGGAAAACTCCAAGTACAAGACAACCGTCTTCAGTGGGATGAGACTATGAGCGTGATTCTAGTAACAGGTAGCCAGGGATTCATCGGTTCGTACATATGCGCGGAGCTTCTGTCACAGGGTCACAGAGTTATCGGAGTTGATAACTACTCGAAATATGGACCTGTTATCAGGCCTCATGACTCTCATGAGAATTTCAGGCTCTATGTCGAGGATGTGATAGGGATCGAAAGTAGAGATCTCCAGAGATTCTCAGAAGTCGACTACATTGTCGCGAACGCTGCAATGATTGGCGGAATTTCGTACTTTCATGAGTATGCTTACGATCTGCTTTCTAACAACGAGAGGATCACCGCATCGACTTTTGATCTTGCCATCAAGCTGAAAAGCTCAAGTGTTTTGAAGAGGATAGTGGTTCTGTCCAGTAGTATGGTGTACGAGAATACTGAGATCTACCCTACGCCTGAGTCGTCACTGCCCACTACTCCGCCTCCTTCAAGCACTTATGGGTTTCAGAAACTCGCTTGCGAGTACTTCTGCAAAGGCGCATGGGAGCAGTACAGACTACCGTACACCATCGTCAGACCTTTCAACGCCGTCGGAGTAGGAGAAGACGAGGCTCTCGGATCTTCTGAGATTCTCAGCGGGAATGTCAAGCTCATGATGAGCCATGTCTTACCTGACATCATCAACAAGTGCCTCAAGGGGCAGTATCCGCTCCGCATTCTTGGAAGCGGAGATCAGGTGAGGTGTTACACAAACGGTAAGGACATTGCAAGGGGGATCTCTGCGATACTGAGTTCTGATACTGCAATTAACAAGGACTACAACATCTCAACTCCTCGATCCACCACGGTGAAAGAGCTTGCAAGGCTAGTCTGGTCCGAGCTGGGAGAAGACAGGGAACTTCTTCTAGAGCATGATGATCCTTTTATCTACGATGTACAGCACCGAGTGCCTGACACGAGCAAGGCACTTGCGGATCTCGGTTTCGAAGCCCAGATATCGCTTGAGGAGTCAGTGAGGGAAGTAGTTTCCTGGTTCAAGAATAGGAGCTGAAGTGTACAAATACGACGTTTCAATAGTAGTACCAGGCATTCGTACAGGAGCTTGGAGAAATCTTTACGAGTCTGCTGTGCTTGCATGCGGTAGTAAGTCTTATGAGATGGTTTTTGTTGGACCCAACAAGCCTGATGACAAATTTCTTTCAAATGAGAACGTGAAGTTCATTGAAGATTTTGGATCTCCTAACAGGTGTCAGCAGATCGGTGTAGCTCACTCTGAAGGAAAGTACATAACTTGGGGGTCTGATGATGCGCCCCTGACTCCTAACACTCTGGGAAGAACAATAGAATTCCTCGATGAAAGGGATGAAATGCATGCTGCATGTATGAAGTTCCTTGAAAGCTCCAACCCGAGTCCTTCGATGTGGGGAGATGAGTATTATCACGTGAACCACTCAACCTGGACCAGGGCTCCTTTTATCTCAGATGACCAGCTGATCATGAATACAGGTGTAGTTCATGAAAAGACTTTCAGAGACATTGGCGGATTTGACGCTGAGCTTTTCGAGACAACTGCAATGGCTCATTCGGATCTTGCAATACGTCTCACGCATCACGGTGTAAAAATACACTTGGTCAATATGATTTTTGCACATGCAGACTTCTCACCAGGTGACACAGGCGATCACGGTCCTGTCTTTGCAGCTCATCATGACTCTGACATACCGAAGTTTGTGGCAACCTACTCTAAACCAGAGTCATTGGGAAGGTGTAGAATCGATTTTGACAACTGGAAAAGAACTCCTTCGCGTTGGACCAGAAGATTTGGGAGCGGAACATGAACAACTACGACATCAGCGTATTCATGCCTTCGATCAGAACTCATAAACAACCTGGGTGGTATGAAAGCATCTCTCGTTCCTGCAAGAATCACTCTTTCCAAGCCGTGATTGCTGGTCCTTTTGAGCTTCACGAAGAGATACGAGGGCTTTCTAATGTGAAGTTCATCAAGACATACAGCCACCCAACCAAGTCTGCACAACTTGCAGCAATTGAATGCGACGGTGATCTCATCTATCACACGACTGATGATGTTCTGTTCTACGAGGACGCAATTGACAAGTGCATCTGGTACTTCAAGTCAGTTTGTAGCAATGTTGACATTGTCTCCATGAGATACATTGAGGGTGCAAATCACTCCAATCAGTCCACATACCCACCAGAGTACTGGTCCATGCAAAATTTCTTGGATGGAAACGGCGCACCGCATGTCAGAGTACCAGATCACTGGCGCACCAATGCCCAGTTCTTGATGAAAAAGCAGGCCTTTGTCGACCTCGGAGGTTTTGACTGCGCTCTAGAGTATCTCACACACGCAGCTGCAGATCTTGAGCTTCGTTCCCAGATTACAGGTGCTAGAGTTTATGACAGCCCTATTGACGTCTGCAACGCAGACTGGTATGAAGGCACCACGGTAGATCACGCACCGATACACTACGCGCAGATAGAACATGACGCCGTAAAGTTCAGAGATATTTGGGCTGCTGCGGCACAGGCTAACAAGCGTGAAATTGTCGCCCTTGATAACTACAAGAACTACCCTGAGCACTGGGTTCGTAGGTTCGGAAACGAAAATCCGAGCGGTTACCATGAGCTGAAGATAGCGAAGTAGGTGAAAAGTGTTGAAACTGAACGTTGGCTGTGGCAGCAGAAAGATTCACGGTTTCGTGAATCTTGACGCTAGAAGTGACGTCAATCCTGATGCCGTCTGCGACGTGTCTTCAGTGTCAAAGTCTTACTCTAATGTTGACTTGATCTACGCTTGTCATGTTCTTGAACACTTCTCCAAGAAGCAGTCAAGTCACAGTACACTCACGTGGAATGACATCCTCAAGGACTGGTACAGCGCTCTAAGAGAGGGCGGAATTCTCAGGATATCTGTCCCAGATTTTAAGAAGGTATGCGATCACTATAGAGAGAATAAGAACCTTGACGCAATCATGTGCTTGATCTATGGGGGGCAAAATTACGATTTTGACTTTCATTTTCATGCTTGGGACTTTGAGACGCTAAAAAGAGATCTCAAGTCGGTCGGTTTTAGGGAAGTGAGAGCTTATGACTGGAGAAACACCGAACATCACTACGTTGATGACTACAGCCAGTCATATCTTCCACACATGGACAAGCTCAACGGAATGCCCATGAGTCTCAATGTGGAAGCTGTCAAATGAGTTACATTGTCACTAAGACAGAGATACCCGGGACTTTGATCATAGATTCTGACTCCTTTGACGATAGCAGGGGCTCTCTTTGGACACTCTACGAGGAAGGATCAATCGAGGTTCCAAGATTCATTCAGGACAAGGTCTCTGTGTCAAATCCCAAAGTGATCAGAGGGCTTCACGGTGATCCTGATACCGGTAAGTTGATCACCTGTTTTGCGGGTGAGTGTTTTCTTGCAGTCGTAGACGCTAGAAAAGAATCAGAGACTTTCATGAAGCACTTCACAGTGACCTTGCGCTCGTGTGACAGAAAGTCGGTGTATGTCCCGCCTGGTTGTCTGAATGGTCATGCAGTGATCTCACAAGACCCTTGTGTGTTCTTCTACAAGTGGACACACAGATATACAGGGCCATCTTCTCAATATACCGTTCATTACGGAGATCCTGATCTTTCTATCAAGTGGCCGATTGAATCTCCGATAATCTCTGATAGAGACAAAAAGGCTTCAACTTTCAAGGAAGTTCTATGCAGATAAAGTACCCGCTTGCCAAGGAAACCATCAACGCTGAAGACATCAACGCGTTGATTGAGTGGTTGAAGACCGGACCGCGACTGACAAAGGGAAATCTCACTCTTCAAGTTGAGAGAAAGTGGGCAGACTTTGTCGGAACCAAGTACTCCGTCTTCTGCAACTCCGGGTCATCCGCAAATCTCTTGATGGCATATGCTCTCAAGTGTTCTCAGCCAAGAAACATGAAGGTCGTTGTCCCGTCAGTCGGGTGGGTCACGACAATCGCGCCATTTATGCAATTTGGGTTTGAGACAATCATGGTCGGAGCTGACAGCAAGACATTTGGGATTGATCTTGACGATCTTGAGAGAGTCTGTGTTGAGCATTCTCCTGCTGCAGTGATCTTTGTGCAGGTTCTAGGGGTTCCTCACTACAAGGATCGTCTCATTGAACTGTCGAAGAAGTACGACTTTGCGATACTTGAGGACGCCTGTGCTGCCCTCGGTGCTGAGTATTCAGATGGTTCCAAGGTCGGCACTGTCGGAAAGATGTCGAGCTTCTCATTCTACTTTGGTCACCAGCTTTCTACCATTGAGGGTGGAATGGTGAACACAGACGACTATGAGACGTACCAGACACTCCTGATGCTGAGAAGTCACGGCTGGGGGAAGGACCTTGATTCTCAGAAGCACGAAGAGCTTGTGAATGAGCACTGCGTAGATGACTTTCACAAGCCTTTCACTTTCTTCCTCCCCGGATTTAATGTTCGTGCTACAGATCTCCAGGCGTTCATCGGACTCAGACAGGTGGAGAAGGCTGGCTGGGTCTCTGAGAGACGTAACTCAAATCACAGGCGTTATGCTCACAACCTGAACGGTCTCCTGCAGTTTCAGGAGTGGGGTGACAACGTACCAGTGTCAATCTCTTTCGGTGCTCTTGCAGCCTCGAAAGAACAGCGCACTCGGATCGTGAATGCCCTTGTTCAGGCCGGCATCGAGACAAGAATCTTCAGCGCAGGGAATCTTGGTTGCCATCCTTTTTGGACCAAGGAGAACGGAGAGTTTCGGCACGACTTCTCTGACAGGATTCACTCTTGTGGATTCTTTGTCCCAAACTACCCGGAGCTGACTGACTCCGAGGTGGATCATATCTGTGAAGTGATAAAGAGCGCACTTTGAGATTTCTAGTTATTGGAGAGTCTTGTCTTGACGTGTTTGTCTATGGAGGGGTTTCAAGGATAGCACCTGAAGCTCCAATTCCTGTCCTCGTCAAGGAAAGCACGAATAAGAATGCTGGGATGGCTTCTAATGTTGCAAACAATCTCATAGCCCTTGGCTGCCATGTCACGCTTCACACCAACTCAAACTGGCAGACTATCAAGAAAACACGTTTTGTTGAGTCTAAGAGCAATCACATGTTCATGAGACTTGATGAAAATGATGAAGATTATGGCTCTTGCGACCTCTCATCCGTGAATATTGAGTCTTACGATTGTGTGATTGTGTCAGACTACAATAAGGGATGGTTATCGTCCGACCAGATACGCGAAATTGGTGATAGATCAAAGCTTTGCTTTTTAGATACGAAGAAGATACTTGGCAAGTGGGCAGAGACAGTCACGTTTATCAAGATCAATGAGAATGAGTATGAGAGAACAAAGGATGTCCTAGGCGATAATGTCAATGAAAAGCTTATAATCACCCTAGGTCCTCTGGGCGCTAGTCACAAAGGTACAGTATACCCGTGCCCATCAGTACAAAGACTAGACTCAGCCGGAGCAGGTGATACTTTTGTGTCTGGTCTTGCTAAAATGTACTGTGAAACTCGTGATGTATCGAGGTCGATTGAGTTTGCGAATGAATGTGCCTCAATTGTCGTGCAGAAAAAAGGGGTTTCAACAATAAGATGATTGTCTGGACAAATGGATGCTTTGATATCATACACGCAGGGCATGTGTATTTGTTAGAGTATGCTAGGGGTTTAGGCAGTAAGCTAATTGTGGGACTAGATACTGATGATCGGGTGAAATCAAACAAGGGATTGGCTAGGCCTATTCACACCTTAGAGCAAAGAATGAAAGTTGTATCGTCTTTGCGACCGGTCGACAAAGTTGTCAGTTTTTCAAGTGATGATGAATTAGTCGATAGAATTAGGCAAGAAAGTGCCTCACTGATAGTTGTCGGCAGTGACTACGTTGGGCGACGTGTTCTTGGTAGCGACATTGCTGACGTTCATTATTTCAAGAGAATACCTGATCTTTCTAGCACAAGGATTATCAATGCGAATAGTCTTTGACCTAGATGGGACCCTGTGTACTAATACAGAGGGTGAGTACAAAGACGCAAAGCCTCTCTACGAAAGAATTGCCGTAGTGAATTCTCACTATAGCGCCGGTGATCATATTACCATCATGACCGCCCGCGGAATGGGCAGAACTAACAATAATGTCGACTTGGCAAAAGAATTATTCGAGGAGTTGACAAAGAAACAGCTTTTTGATTGGGGCGTAAACTATCATAGTCTCATTCTAGGAAAGCCATCTGCCGACTTGTACGTTGATGATAAAGGGGTAAAAGATGTCGAATTTTTTAAAAACTCGAGGTGAAGTTCATCCTAAAGGTTGGGGGCACGAAGAGTGGATCGTCAACTCTGACCTATATTGCGGAAAGATACTGAGGTTTGAGAAAGATAAGCGCTGTAGTTGGCATTATCACAACATCAAAGATGAGGTCTTCTATCTTCTCAGCGGAAAGATAGAGTTGAAAGTCTCTGACGGCGATGACTTAGAGAATTCTCAAACACTGACTCTTGAAGTGGGTGACGTTTTTCATGTAAAGACTGGCATGCGGCATCAAATGATTGCCCTTGAATCTTCAGAGCTACTTGAAATATCAACAACGCACTATGAAAACGACTCCGTCAGGATCCTCAAGGGAGATTAGTCCAATATTTCAACTCAGCGAGTTTGAAGATGATATGAGCAGAGTACTAGTAACGGGTGGTCTTGGATTTATTGGATCTCATTTAGTTGAATTACTACTGAGTGAGAATCACAGAGTCGTCGTGATCGACAACCTCTCCTCCGAGAGCTCGTCACGCTCGAACATGAGAGACGGCGTCGAGTATTGGATCGATGATATTCGAAACATCAACTCCTACAAGTACGTCGAGGAGAAGTTCGACGCTGTGTACCACCTCGCCGCGCTCTCGAGGATCCAGCCCAGTTTTCAGGCGCCATTAGACACACTCTCGATCAACATCCAGGGTACTGCCTGCGTCCTCGAGTTTGCTCGTCGGTGCGGCGCCAACGTGGTCTACGCTGGATCCAGCTCCGCCTATGCAGGACCCATGCTCAATCCATATGCGTATGCCAAGTACACCGGTGAGCAGGTGTGCGAGATGTATTCCAAGATCTACAACATGAATACTGTCACGGCTCGCTTCTTCAATGTATATGGTGCTCGCCAACCCACCATGGGTCCATACGCAACTGTCGTAGGCATCTTCGAGGGGCAGAAGAGACAAAATATTCCGCTAACTGTGACTGGAGACGGAGAGCAGCGCCGGGACTTTACACATGTCTCAGATATCGTCCGCGGGCTCTACACTCTCTCAAAGTGCGATTGTCGAGGCGAGGTCTACAATTTGGGAACAGGCAGAAATCATTCAATCAATGAGCTAGCTGGTCTCTTTGACCCTGTAGAAGTCAAGTATATTCCTCCTCGTCCGGGAGAGGCAAGAACAACGCTAGCCGATATCAGCCTTACTACGGAGAAGTCGGGCTGGACTCCAGGTATGACTTTAGAAAAGTATGTGAGTGATTTTCTGCAGCGCCTAAGCATGCGTTGAATATTTGTCGACCAGTGTCTATAATCAGTAGATGACAGACACCGACAACAAAATTTCCTTACCTCTCCTTCCAACAGGCAAGCCTCACGTCTCTTTCTCTGAGGTGAAGTGTTGGAAGGAGTGCTCGTTTCGCCACAAGCTCACGTACATCGACAAGATTGAGATGGGCGAGCCATCTCCGTACTTGCCCTTTGGCACTGCCGTGCACGCTGGTTGCGAGTCCCTCATTGAGACGAAGCAGGTCGACCGGGACAAGATCGTGAGCGAGTTCAAGGAGGCCTGGCTCCAGTCGAAGTTCGATGATCCCGCCTGGATTGCGAAGCAGCCCGGCTGGTACAAGCACGAGCCAGTTGATAAGTGGGTCGAGTGGGCCAACAACATGTGGAACGACGTCCTGGCATTCCTCGATGGAGAGTTTCCTGGCTGGGAGATCTTCAAGGCGGAGGAAGAGCTCTATGAGGACATCGAGGAGATGGACGCCAAGTTCAAGGGCTTCATCGACGGTGTCCTCAAGGTGCCCAACAAGAAGGGCACCGGCCACCTCTATTGGATCATCGACTGGAAGACGGCGCAGTCCTACGGCTGGAAGCGCGAGAAGAAGCAGGACATCCTGATGACCGCCCAGCTCATTCTCTACAAGCACTTCTGGGCCAAGAAGCACGGCGTGCCCCTCGAGGACATTCGGTGCGGCTTCATCCTCCTCAAGCGCGGAGCCAAGCCCGGTAACATCTGCGAGCTGGTGCCAGTCTCAGTCGGGCCTAAGTCTCTCGAAAAGGCGACCAAAATCGTGCGCAGCATGATCACGACTGTTCGAAAGGGTATGTATCTCAAGAATCGAGATGCCTGTGGATTCTGCCCTTACAAGGCCACCCAGCACTGCCCGTAGGGTGGCCAGATTTACTTCTGAGCCTCTGTTCGTACGTTTGTGAGGATTACCTAGGAACAGTCTCTGCATGACAAAGAAGAAGATTCTAATGCTGTCTGACCACGCCCTCTCCACCTCAGGTGTAGGCTGTCAGAGTCGCTACCTCATCGACGGCCTGGTCCGCACTGGCAAGTGGTCCGTGAGGCAGTTTGGCGCCGCTATCAAGCACTCGAACTATGATATAGTGAAGGTCACCGACGACTTCATCATCAAGCCTGTCGACGGATTTGGCACCCCTGAGATGCTGCGTCAGGCCCTGGCGATGGAGCGTCCGGATGTCCTCTTCCTCTTCACCGACCCCCGCTTCTTCACATGGGTCTGGGAGATGGAAGACGAGGTCCACCAGATCTGTCCCATTGCCTACTGGCACGTCTGGGACAACCTCCCAGTGCCCAAGTTCAACCAGGTCCTCTACGACTCGACCGACCTGATCAACTGCCACTCGCATGCGACATACAGCTATGTGAAGGACATGGCACCTGGGCGCGCCAACTTCATCCCGCACGCGCTTCCCAAGGAGGTGTTCTTCCCCATCGAGGACGAGGTACAGGTTCGCAACCTCAAGGTGCAGGTCCTCGGCCCCCAGAGACAGGACCACTTCGTCCTCTTCTGGGTCAACAGAAACGCCAAGAGGAAGCGTCCTAACGACCTCCTCTGGGCCTGGCAGCTCTTCATGAAGATGCTGGAGGAGAAGCACGGCAAGTCCGATGCGACGCTCCTAATGCACACGCAGCCAGACGACCAGGAGGGTCCACACTTGCCCTCGACGGCAGAGATGCTGGGCATCACTAGCTCTGTAGTCTTCTCGCCTGAGCGCATCGACTTCCAAAAGATGAACATCCTGCACAACATCTCCGACGCTTGTATCAACGTCTCCTACGCTGAGGGGTTCGGCCTGGCGACGCTCGAGGCGATGCAGTGTGCCCGACCCATCATCGCCCTGAAGACCGGCGGCCTGACGCGGCAGGTGGTCGATCACCGCGACGGATCTGAGAATGGAGTCTCACTGCCAGTTGAGATGCAGAGCCTGGTGGGCTCGCAGCAAGTCCCATACATCTACGAGGACTACTGCTCGGCACAGACGACGGCCGAGGCAATCCTCAAGATGTATGAGATGGGACGCCAGGGTCGAAGAGACCTGGGCCAGAAGGCACGCCAGTATGCGCTCTCCGAGTTCTCGCTGGAAAAGACGGTACAGGATTGGGATCAGACTCTCACAGATCTCACTGAGAACTGGAGTGAAAAGTCAAGATCATGGGAGGCGAAGGAGCTCTGATGAAGAACGTGCTGCTTAGAGGTCCATTCCTCACGAACTCAGGCTACGGTGTGCATGCCCGGCAGATCGCCAGGTGGGCCATCTCAAAGAAAGATTGGACTGTCAAGGTGCAGGCACTGCCATGGGGCATCACACCATGGCTAGTCGACAGGAACCTCGAGGATGGTCTGATTGGCCAGATCATGGACAGGACTGGAATCAATCCAAACGCCAGGTTCGACCTCTCCATCCAGGTCCAGCTTCCAAACGAGTGGGATGAGAGGCTGGCAACAAAGAACGTGGGAGTCACTGCCGCCGTCGAGACGGATCGGTGCAACCCTGCCTGGATTGATAAGTGCAATAAGATGTCGATTGTTGTAGTGCCCTCGAAACATGCCAAGCTGAATCTGGAGAACACCGGTGGGACTGGACTCAGGACTCCTGTTATTGTTGTCCCCGAGTCATTTCACGACGAGGTTGCCCAAGAGGTGCCTGTCCTGGACATTGAGTTTTCGACCAAGTTCAACTTCTTGATCTTTGGACAGTTGACTGGCAACAATCCTGAGAACGATCGCAAGAATCTTTTCTATACCCTCAAGTGGATGTTCGAAGAATTTGCAGCAGACTCTGATGTTGGAATCGTTCTCAAGACAAATAGCGGTCGAACTACTAAAATAGATAGACTAATGACCGAGCGGATCGTCAGGCAGCTGGTCAAGGAAGTTCGAAAGGCCGAGTTTCCGCGAGTGCACTTTGTCCACGGAAAAATGTCGAACAGAGAAATTGCAGGCCTCATGAGGCACCCAAGCGTGAAGGCTCTTGTGAGCCTTACTCGTGGAGAAGGATATGGGCTTCCAATCCTCGAGGCCGCCGCAGCCGGGCTTCCAGTAATAGCGACCGGGTGGTCAGGCTATACAGACTTCCTCAAGCAGGGGGACTACATCAGCGTCGACTATACGCTCGGGCCCATTCACAAGTCTCGCGTCGATGGCGGCATTTTTATGGAAGGCTCCAAATGGGCCCATCCAGATGAGAAGGATGCCAAGAGAAAGCTTCGTAGATTTTATCAAAAGTCCGTGATGCCTCAGCACCGCGCTCAAGAAGTGGCAAATAGAATTCGAAAAGATCTGTCCTTTGAGACCATTGCAGGAATTTATGACAGCGCTCTCCAAGAGATGATCCAGTGAGCCTTGTTTCATGACACCTCTTGTTCTTGCATATCTGATCATCGGGATACTGTCGGTACTACTTGCGATTAGCATATATTATGTAATCAAGTTTTCTCTGATCATTCTCAAGATCGAAGATGCGATTGAAGAATCTCTAGATGTCATTGACGAACGATATCGTTCGATCAGCAAAATATTGGAAATACCTCTTTTCTTTGATAGCCCACAGATTAGGCAGGTGATCAATGATATCAGGGTCACCAGAGACACTTTGCTGCTCATAGCAAACAAGTTCGCTTCGATCGATGAAAAGGCCGTTGAGGACGATCGTGAGTCGGACGCCCAGGAAGACAGCGATGCTAAAAAAGGTTAAGAGAAAGATCAAGAGAAAGCCCGGAGGCGGCGGGCACATGTATTTCTCAGACGATACACAGGCTGCTATTGTAATGTTTCAGGGCGAAGACGATACTAAGAGACAGCACGAGATCTACATCAAATCAATACACTCTGCCTTCGATTCTCTAGTAGAAAACCTGATCTTGGTCTATGGATTCAGCAATCCAGGCGAACCCATTGAAGAGCTCAAGAGCGACTGCATCTCATTTCTCTATAGCTCGATGCACAAGTGGTCCCCTGATAAAGGGACAAAGGCTTTTTCCTATTTTAATGTGGTTGCAAAGAACTTTCTAATCTGCAATTCCAGAAAGTCGATCAAGCGCACCAAGCGCTATCTTTCCATGGACCATCCAGAGCTCCTATCCATAGAGCAGACTGAGGAGGTCGAATCCTACGCCATTGCTCAGGCTCCGGATGAAGTCCTAATAGAGAAGGACCGCCGCGATGAGATTCGAAAGGTTCTCTCTGAGATAGAGAAGAGAGTCATGTCCGAATCCGAGGTGGCTTGCATTAAGGCTATCATTGCTGTATTCGAAAAGATCGATGACCTGGATTTTTTGAACAAGCGCGCGCTGAGAATATATGTGAGGGACATATCAGGCCTGACTTCTAAAAAGCTTTCGATCGCGATGACTTCCATCAGAGGGCACTACAAGAGCATATCGCAGCGCTCTGAGGAACTGTTCTAGGAGACAATATGGCTGACAAGTTAGAAAAGGCGCTCGACGGTTCGACAAAGCTCAAGAAGAAGCTCGAGGCGTTTTCAGATATTCTCGATGATCTCAGCACGACCGAGGATAAGAAGAAGCTCCTGTGGAAGGAAGTCTATGAGAATGCGCTCACCGACCGTGAGAATGCCGGCATGCTCTTCACAGATGCCTGGTCCCGCATGGGCACGGGCTCCACTGAGCATGCGACCCTAGGCACCACACTGACCAAGTACATAGAGCGGATGAGCAAGTCCAATGAGCAGATCTTGAAGCTTGTCGAGCTGATCACAAAGGCCGAAGAGCAGTCGACCAAGATCGAGCCTGAAGACATATTCACAAACATCAGCGATGACTGAGGGGGCCAAATATGCCATCGAGTAGACTTGGAATAATGGATCCCATACGCGCTGGTACGAGTACCAGCACGTCCGGTATCGGCGCAGAAATTGCGAATATTCGGAGGCAGAGTCCGTCCGCAGGTTCATTTTCTAGAGCTCTGGTTCTTGATGTCCTATTGGACCCTTCACTCCTGAGCGATGAAGAGCTTACGATCGTCTCGTCTAGGATTTCAGGAGGCATTAATTCTATTAGAAGAGCCCCTAGAAATAGCCTTTTGGTTGCGCTGCAGTCAGGTGTTGGCTCATCTATCGCAGCTAGTCCTGTCTTGTGTTACCCATTTTTTTCTCCACATCTCTGCATTCCTGTAAAGCCTGGAGAGAGTGTCTGGATCTACAATGATGCGCCTGAGGGTACCTCAGATCACCTGTATTGGATGTCTAGAGTTGCTGAGCCAAGTTTTTGTGATGATGTCAATTACACACATTCTGAGAGAAAATTTGACATATACATCGATAAGGTTACGTCAGACGGAACGCTGATTGCAGCAAGTGGGGATAACGACAATAGCGAAGAGACCCGCCCATTCGATGGACTTAAGGATCCAGAAAAAGTACCAGGACCTCCCACATTCACAGACCGACCTATCGACGACGACAGCGCCGATCCGGCAATTCCTGTCATCACCGGTGAAGCAAACATCAATATACACGATCTAATACGCGAACAATCATTTGCGACCAGATACGCCGTGTATGAAGTTGTTCCAAGATACACACGACGAACAGGCGATCTGGTCTTGCAGGGCTCAAATAATGCTTTGATTTGCTTAGGGCAAGACAGAGGGTGGAGCCTGGGTCTTCGACCTGACGACACAATTTCCAGCAACGCCTCGACCACCCCTGCTGGTTATAGTGGCACTGTCGATATTGTCACAGGCAGGGGAAGATTTTTCGAAAATTCGCGACCTGACCCGGATTCCACTAGTGTTCCAGACACACAGCCACGTGTCATTAGAAATACCAGAGACTATCTAGAAGTCGATAAAAATCCGGCGTCTTACACAAGCGACGCTGCAAGATCTTCGATCGAGTGGAACCGACGGGATCGACCTCAGGAGGGTGATCCTGACTTTCTTACCGATGCCAGCAGAATATACGTGAGCATGAATGCCCCTGCTGACGTCTCCTTTAATATTGGAGCCGACGTCGTATCTCCTCTTTTCGAAGGCGATATTGTTGACATGGCCGGCCCTTTTATCGTGCTTAAGTCAGACGAGGTTAGGATTGTTGCCCGCAAAGAGACAGAGCGGCAAGAAATAAATGGTAGCATTCGCATCATCAAAGAAGGCACAGTGGGAGAAGACTTTGCGTCAGTGTATCTCCTACCCGACGGCGTGGTCCAGATCACGGGATCTAAAATTTACATTGGCCAACCTGATCAGGGCAATGGACCTGGAGAAAAAAAGTCAGAACCCTATGTGAAGTACTCAGAGCTCGAAAAACTTTTGGAGAAGACATACGACGCGATAGACCAGTTCTGTCAAAAGCTATTGACGCACGTGACACCAGGATATGGATCCCCATCGCCCCAAATCAATATGGGCGCGACCGAACTACAGACTCAGATCCTGCAAAGAAAGCAGGAGATCATAAACCTCAAGTCAACCAGAGTATTTGGAGAGTAATATGGCACTAGACGCATCAAAGATAGCCCTCGCCCAGGCCATCGCCCAGGCCTTTATCACGATCAATAGCGCCGGCGCCACCGATGGATCTGATCCTGACGCAAATATTCGAGCCTTGGGAAATGCCCTATCAGAAGCAATTCATACCTACGTGACGTCGGCCCAGGTGGACATCACACAGGTAAATTCGACAGTACCACCAGGCGTTCTCGTTTCCACAACAGGAAGTCCTGCCGCTCAAGCCGGCGCGACGACTGCACCAGGTATTGCGACCCACGTGGGGTTTGGAAGACTTCTGTGACTTGATTTCGACTGATAATTAGCTCGTATGCAGGTAAGAAAAAAATACGACTTCTCATCAGTCGGCGAGCTCAAGGAAGATTTAGACAAGACGAGGTCCGCCCGCGGACAAGAGCGTAGGCAGATTCCCTATGGAATCAAATTACCTCTGGAATATGGTACAGACTCCGACGGCATCTTCAAGATGCACTATAGCGCCGATGATGCTCTGGCCGACAACTTTCGCAATATGATTATGACAAATCATGGAGAGCGCCTAGGCCTCTATGACTTTGGGGCCAATTTGGCTGAGCTCGCATTTGAGCTAGGCACTGACGAATTCGACTCTGAGGCGATCAGGAGAATTAGAAGGACGACAGAGAAGTATATGCCGTACGTCCAGCTTCTTACTTTTGAGCCTCTTGTGGATAGAAATGACAACAAGGAAGTCGCAAAAGTAGGCGTCCGCATTACTTACAAGGTGAGCGCGCTTTCTCAGAGAGATAGAGTGATCGAAGCAATCGTCTTCGTGGCAGGATAAAAATGGCAATAGACGTCAAGAAGAAGCTGAGGAAGGAGAGGAACAGGACTTTCCTCGCCAAGGACTTTGATTCGTTTAGAGCCGAGCTCCTCACATACGCCCGCGCCTATTTTCCTGACAAGATTCAGGACTTCTCAGAGGCATCACTCGGGGGCCTCTTGCTCGATATGGCGTCATTTGTGGGAGACTCTCTCTCATATTATCTCGACCATCAATTCACTGAGCTCAATCCTCTCACAGCCACCGAGCGCCGCAACATACTCCTCCACCTCAGGAATGCCGGCGTCAAGCCTGTAGGCTCGAGCCCTGCGTCGACAAGGGTCAAATTCTATGTTCGTGTTCCTGCAGAGCAGACGTCCGGCGGCTCATATAGACCTAAGCTTAGCTGTCTTCCTGTTATTAGGTCTGGAACGACGTGCTCATCCGTCACTGGCATTCGATTCAATCTAACTGAAGATCTTGACTTTTCTGAGACCGATGATGATGGAGTGCTGCTTGCTTCAACAAGCGTGCTGAGATCCTCTTCTGCCGGTAATCCTATTGACTATGTGATGTCGCTAGAGGGATTGTGCATTTCCGGTGAGGAGACGACCGACAGCTACAACCTCTCGAGCCAGCATGTCCCCTTTAGAGAGCTGACACTGACCAGCGTCGACGTCAGCGATATTATTTCAGTCACCGACTCAGAGGGAAATGAGTACTACCAGGTCGAGACCCTCTCTCAAGACACAGTCTATAGAGCCATAGAGAACCATGGACCTGATGGGCTAATGGTCTCCATGAACCTCGAGATTGTACCAGCGCCTCGTAGATTTACGGCTTCGTTCGATCCCATCGCACGCCTGACAACAGTCAGGTTTGGTTCTGGTAACGCCGATACGCTCGATGACGATATTGTACCAGACCCAAGTGAGCTTTCACTACCCCTGTATGGTAAAAAGCACTTTTCTAGATTCTCAATCGACCCCAATTCTCTATTACAGACCCAGACGCTTGGAATCAGTCCTAAAGGAACGACAATAAGCATTAGGTATCGCCATGGAGGCGGCCTAAATCACAACGTGGCTGCAGGTTCGATTAGAAACCTAGGCACGCTCAATATGCAGTTTGAAAATTTCCCGTCCTCGGGAGAGGCGCAGGCAGTCCGGGCCAGTATCGAGCTTCGAAATATGGATCCAGCTCGCGGCGGAGATATCGCGCCGTCTCTAGAGGACTTGAGGACCAGAATTCCGAGCGCAAAGCAAATGCAGTCGAGAATCGTCAGTCGACAAGATCTCATATCGAGAATTTACACGATGCCAAACTCTTTTGGCAGGGTCTTCAGAGCAGGAATCTCTGATAATCCTATCAATCCGCTCTCTGCCCAGCTCTATATCATTAGTCGCGATCGAAACGGCAATCTCACCCAGTCACCAGACGCTCTAAAGTTGAACCTCAGCAAATATCTCAATGACTTCAGGCTCATATCTGATGCGATAGACGTCCTTGACGCTCGAGTTGCAAACTTTGAGGTCAGGTTTGGAATTATGACAGCCCCCACTGCGAATAAGGGCGGCACAGTGCAAACGGTAATCTCTAGACTGCGCAATATCCTTAAGGTCGAAAACTTTCAAATCGATCAGCCCATCGTGATAGATGACATGATTAACGTCATCATCAACACGCCTGGTGTGGTGTCTCTGATTAGCCTCGACGTTCTGAGTAAAAATGGAGTCGAAGAAGATCGCGCCTACTCAGACTTTTACTTCGACTACGAGAGTGCCACGAGGAACAAGATCATCACAGCGCCACGAGGGACCATGTTCGAGCTCAAGTATCCTGACTTTGATATCGTTGGCACGGCCATCTAAGGAGTCTCGAAGTGTACCTTATACTCAGCTCATCCAAAGACGCATACATCACTGACAAGATTCAAGGCACTTTTCGCGCCATGGATGCAAACACAGGCCGTGCCGGCACGCTGGATCTTTTTAAGCTCTATGATGAGTCTACGATATCGGGCTCAGATGCACCAATCGAGCTGTCCAGAGCACTGGTAAAGTTCGACCTATCAAGGCTTCATAAGCTCACAGGGAGTATTCTCGACATTAATGACTCGTCCTTTAAGTGTTTTCTCACGCTCAAAAGCGTCAATGGAACACAGGCAGTACCTAGAAATTTTAGTCTAATTTCATATCCTTTGTCGCAATCTTTTGATGAGGGCGACGGTCGAGACGTGGGCTCATTTTCTGACCTAGACGTCTGTAACTTTTTGACAGCCTCATATTCAGGAGGCACGACGTACCCTTGGTTTGCCTCAGGCGCCAACGCAGTTGGACTTCTTGGATCGAGCGACATCGACGTCATTGGCTCTGGAAATTTAGGCGCCGGTGTAGTCCAATTTGGGTCGAGCCAGCTATTCGATGTGGGGATAGAAGACTTTAGAGTTGATGTGACGCAGGTCGTGTCAGGCGTGCTAGCTGGTCTTATCCCTGACCATGGGTTTAGAATCTCTTTCACTTCGGCCGAAGAAAACGATGGAAGGACCAGGTTCGTAAAGAGATTTGGTTCTAGACACGCGAAAAATCCATTCCTCAGGCCGTCTTTACACGTCCAGTTTGATGACGTGTTGACCGACAATCATTCGAACTTTGTCTTTGATTTGACCGGATCTCTATTTCTCAGCAATTATCACAGGGGAGTTCCGAGCAATATCTTGTCAGGATCAGCACTGGCGCATGTTACAGGTCAAAATTCTCTGAAGGTAACTCTCAATCTACAAGACTTTTCTAAGACGGTCTTTGCCAGTCAGTACACTGGCAGCACATCGGGTGTTGGGCTACCAGGCACATATCAGGCTTTGCTTGCGCTGTCATCAGTCGATACGACTGTCGTAACAGGAACAGTCACGCTTAAAGACGTAATCAACGCCAGTGGATCGATCACTTTCAACGAAGTGTGGGGTTCAGTCGATGGCACTGTGCCCTACTACTCAGGAACGCTGACTGTCAAGGTGCCCCAGCGTGTCGCATATAGCTCGATCCCATCTGCGCCTGTTCTTAAGGTAATCAATATGAACAGTAGCTATCGCACTTGCGATGATGTGAAGGTGAGGCTCTTCGGGCTCGATACCACCGCAGTCCAGAACAGGCCTGCCAAATCTTCTAAAGACCTGATAAGCGAAATTTTCGATGCGATCTATTATCGTGTGGTAGACTCAGACACCGGCGCTGTCGTCATCCCTTTCACCAAGGAAGGAAATGGAACCCGGTGCTCTGTAGACTCTGAGAGCATGTACTTTAGATTCCTGATGTCGAATCTTCCTCCTGGTCGAGTCTACTACTTTGAGTTCCTGGTCAACGATCGGGGCTCAGAGAATATCCTGCCAAACAAGGGCCCCCTGTTCAGGGTTGATCCTGCATGAGAAAAGCTGGGAATACATTTGCACCAGGCTCTTCTCTATTCAGCCCCAGTATCATTAGGGGTCTGACAGGGGAAGCGTCGGCTCTTGTCAATGTAACTGCTGCCTCTTTGAGCGGATCATCACAAGATCAAACTGGGTCATTCAGGTTCGATCCTCCTGGAGCTCCAATCAAGTCGACACAACAGATTCCTGTCGACTGGAGCAAGTTCGAAAATCACACGTTCTTCAACTCCGCCGAAGCGAAGGTCAATACAGCGTTCGATCTAATTATCAACAGCTATCCTTTCGACGGCTCGCGCTCTGAACTGCTGCAGTACCTAGATGGACTCACAGGCTTTGAGCGCTATGTCCTCGATCGCTTTCCAAAGAGCGTCGGGCACATTCACTTTTCAGGCAGCGGAGTCCCGGCAGGTGGAACATATGTTGCCGTCAAGGATCTCGAAGGATCTTCAATTCCAACTCTGGCTCGGTCCGCTAGCGGAAAAAAGGTGCTCGATCAGGGCACAGGACCTATCACATTCGAATTTCATCTCAAGGTACCTGAAAACCTATCGCAGGGAAATCAGGTGGTCATTCAGAGGCTTCAGGGCTCAGACTATGGTATAACCTTGGCGCTCAGCTCGACCTTGAGTACAGACGTCTCAGGGACACTCTTAATGATGGTGTCTTCTGGAAGTTCGGCTTTTTTGAGCGCGTCGATGTCTATTACCAAGGGCGAGTTCCAGCACGTGTGTGCCACGTATGACGCTCGCCCCTCCTACAATCGTGTTTATCTCTATCGTAACGCAAAGTTTACTGCGCAGTCCGCACAGTTGGAGATGGGCGACCTGGGTTATGGCACCAGTCTTCTTATGGTTGGTTCTGGCACCAATCACCTGGTCGGCACATTCGGATCTCTTACACCTGGAATTACATTTGCACAGACACTTTCTGGATCGATCGATGAGCTGAGGGTATATCACAGCGTGCCGTCGGAGGACTATCAGAAGAAGTATATGTTGCGCAGCGTCTATCCCAGCGATGACCTGCGGCTCTACTACAAGTTTAATGAAGCGACAGGCAGTTATCCTGGTAACGCGTCAGTAATAGATAGCAGCGGCCGGGCTCTACACTCAGTTCTATCAAATTTTTCGACTCCGTCGCGGGTCGACACAACACCTCTTGCAAATGAGCTCCCTAAAGAGACGCCGGTCCTATTCCCATCACACCCCGATGTCATATCTCTGAATGAAGACCTATTGGCTTCAGCATCACAATATGACATCAACAACCCCAATATGGTCACCAAGCTCATCCCAAGGCACTACCTCCAAGAGGCAAGCGTATTCGAGGGTTTTGGGCAGAACAATGAGCTGGGAGACATCGACGAGCCATATAGCACACGACAAGATTTCCCTGGCGGTGGAAACCTAGGGTCAGCCCAGATCATTGCATCTTTTCTATTCGTGTGGGCCAAGCAGTTCGACGAGCTAAAGATGCACCTGGACCAGTTTGGTCGGCAGAATCGGGTCGATCCGCTCGAACCCGGGACAGTCGCTTCCACCTTCCTACCATATCTTGCAGAGTCATATGGCATATCACTGCCAGAGATGTTCCCCAACGCGTCGTATGACCAATTCTACGAAGGGATCAATCTCACGACTAGTCCTGCACTCTCAGAGACAGGTCTGCAGTATGTGCAGAACCAGATCTGGCGCCGTGTCCTGGCAGACCTTGTAGAGATCTTTCGCTCGAAGGGCACTGTACACAGCATCAAGTCTCTGATTCGAGACATGGGCATCAATCCCGACTCCAATTTCAGGTTCAGGGAGTTCGGAGGCTCGCGATCAGGACGTCTCTCAGACCAGCGCGTAAAGAAATCAAAGCTGCTTCGTGCGCTAGATTTTTCAGGGTCATTTGGTTTTACGACACAGCCTCTAGATATCCAGGGAACTCCAATAGACTTGCCTCACTTTAGATCTCCTGGGCTCTTTGAGACTGCGCCAAGAGTCGAGCCTGGATATCCTGAGCCAAGTGGCGCGCCTTCGCAGGATGGCGTCTTGACGTCTGGTTCTTGGACCTTCGAAGCTACGTACCGAATGACGCCCCCACAAGGCCAAATCAACTCTGTGACATCAAGTCTCGTCAGATTTATGACGTCAGGGACTCTAGGATTGTCGGTTAAAGACTCGACAGTACTCAACCTTTTAGCATTTTCAGGCTCTGTAGCAACTTCCACGACGTCATCTCTTTCTCTTATATTTCGAGACACTTGGTCGCAGGCCGCCGCACCAACCCTTGTGCTTCCCTTGACAGGCGTCAACATATTCGATGGCGAGAGGTGGCACATATCATTTGGTCGCGAGAGAAATGATTCATTTGACTCGGTGGTCTCTTCATCATGGTTCCTCAGGGCAGGAAAGCAGCAAGATGGTCGGCTCATAGAATATCACACGACCTCGACCTATTTTGACGATTCAGTCCCCGGTGCTTATACAGACACGAGCATTTTGACGACGACAGGATCTGTTTCAGGAAATTCTCTTAACACGACTGGAACCGTCATTCATATAGGCAGTCAGTCTATTCCTAATGGGGCATCTCTATATGGTCTGTCCCACTCATCGGCCGCCTCGCCTCTCAATCTTGCTTCATTTTTTGGAGGCAAGGTTCTAAATCTCAGGTTCTGGTCGAAGGCACTAAGCGAAGTTGAGACTCGAGAGCACACTGCCAACCCGCTGTCAGTCGGCGCAGATGATGCCAAGAAGAACTTCAACTTCAATACTTCAGTTTCAGGAACATGGGAGAGAGTAAGACTGGATCTCGATCTCATACAAGAGACAAGCGATTCAGATACATCTGGAAATATCGATCTCGTGGACATGTCCCAAAATGACCGTGACTGTGCTGCCACAGGGCTCGAGCCGAGCGTGAATGTGCTCAATCCAGAGCCTGTCACATACTCGACCATCAACCCCAATTTCGACCAGTCTTCAGACTCGAATAAGGTCCGCGTGAGATCCTGGAATAGACAGGAGAACGTCGACCTCTATGGAGGCGTCCTCGGTTCTCTGTATGAGATACCCGAGGATGAGACGCCAATCGATGACACCAGATTCTCGATCGAGATGAATGCGGTGCAGGCCCTGAACGAGGACATCATCCGCATCTTCTCGTCGCTCGACGCCTTCGACGGCTACATCGGTCGACCGGAGCTCCAGTTCTCCGAGGACTACCCAGACCTGGCGGCTCTCAGAGATGTGTACTTCGATAGGCTCGAAGGCAAGGTCAACTTCAAGACCTTCTTCGAGTTCTTCAAGTGGTTCGACGGCACGATCTCTCACCTGATTGAGATGCTCATCCCACGCAAGACCAAGTTCTTAGGCGTCAACTTCGTCATCGAGCCTCACATGCTCGAGCGTCCGAAGATAAGATACAACACTTTCGATCTCTACCTCGGCCCCAATGACCGCAATAGAGATCTCAGCCAGCTGCTCGTACAGCAGCTCGTCGCCGAGCTTAAGAGGTACTAATGTTGTCCGCCAGAGCGCTAGCAGGATTCAAGACGAAGGGAAGCCAGGCCGAGATCGTTCTGCCGGTTGAGTTTTCAGGTTCGAACACACTTGAGAAGTACGATCAAGGTGTACACGTCAATGACATTTCTGTCCTAATCAATCCTGCGACTGTCAGGCTCAGGCCCAACAACGACTTTCTCAAGATCAAGAATGGCGTCCCGGTCCAGATCACTGTGGGATCTTACGATGACACAGAGGCTCCTGTGCCTTTGGTTTGGGTCAGCGGATCTGTCGGAACTGTGTACCAAAAGTCCCAGATTCCGGTTAGCTTCTTTGCCAAGTCACACCCTGAGGGGGGCAAAGGATCCGGATTTGCAGTCGCACCGTCCCACTTTCAGATGGACAATGACTTCGGCCAGCCTGACGCCTACCAGGATGGAACAGCCTACGAGGAGATCACGACCAAGATCGACCCAGTCGTCATAATTGAGACGCCCCCGGAGGATTTCTTCGTTCCACTTAACGTCGTCAATGCGTCAGAGCAGACCTCGGTCGATGGATTGATCGACGTCTTCGACACGAGAAAAAAGGTCGACAGGGACCTCGAG
>Ga0172372_10001458_pt1 | contig 36705 bp, 33 predicted proteins | sample LakKiv5m_2_FD_114544 | JGI IMG/M metagenome (GOLD analysis project Ga0172372, IMG submission 114544) | Freshwater microbial communities from Kabuno Bay, South-Kivu, Congo - kab_092012_9.5m | ecosystem: Environmental > Aquatic > Freshwater > Lake | place: Democratic Republic of the Congo...
GGGCGAGTTCGGCCGCACGCCGACCATCAACAAGGACGCGGGCCGCGACCATTGGCCGCGCGTGTCGTGCGCGCTGCTCGCGTGCGGCGGGATGCGGACCGGCCAGGTCATCGGCGCGACCGACCGCCTCGGCGGCGAATGCACCGAGCGCCCCGTGCGCTTCGGCGACGTCTTCGCGACGCTCTACCAAAACCTCGGCATTGACCCGCAGTCCACCGTGACCGACCTCACGGGCCGCCCGCAATACATCGTGGACCCGGACAGCGAGCCGCTGCGGGAACTGGTCGGATAATGCCACGTTGCCAGTCCCGCCGTTTCCACTACATTCCCCGGCATGACGACCAAAGCCGCCGCGCAGCCCTTGACGAAGCAGGAGGCATCTTGGCTGGAAACCATCGAGTCCTGCCTCGCCGAGATGTCGCTCATCCGCAAGCGCATGAAGGCCACGGACCAGCGCATTCAGCGCGCCGACCATTCCATCCGCCGCCGCCTCGACGAAACGCGCGCCATGCTCCGCCATGTTCAAGCAGGTCGTTGACGCCGTCCGGCAGATGCTGTTCCTGCTCCGCGACGTGGAGCAGAACAAGGAGGCCATCGCCACGCTCAAGGAGCAGCTCGCCGAGACGAACGAGCTGGTCCGCGCCGTGGTGATTGAAGTCCAGCGGAACAAGGAAACGGAGCAGCACGAACGCGAGAACTGGTGCTGCGGCTGGAAAACGCCCTGCTCCGCTTTGAACGTCTGCTGCCGCCCAAACGCCAGAAGTAGGCGGCGCGGGAACTGGTCGGTTGACGGGCGGGCGCGGGTGCGGCACACAGGGGCGTGCTTTCGCTGAACCAAATGGAATCGCGGCTCCCGCTGCCCCGGCCCCTGGCTTGAAACCTCCTTCAAGCCCACTCGCATGACCCTTTCCACCCTCTGCCTCACCCTCGGCCTGGGCGTCGCCGTCCGCAGCTTTACGGGCTGAAGAACCCCGCCGGCTTCCGCGACACGCTGCGCAAGTTCCCGCGCCACACCGCCCTCGGCTACGTGCTGATGACCATCGCCACGGTCTGGTTCCTGTGGCATGTGCGGCAGGAGAACATCGCCGACTTCACGCCCTTCAAGCCGCTCATGTATGCCGGCTTCGGTGCGCTGGGGTTGGGCACCTGCGTCTTCCTCAAGGACTTCCTCGCCGTGCGCGGACTCGCGCTGGTGCTCATGCTCCTCGCCAAGCTCGTGCTCGACGCGCAGCGGTGGCACCCGTCCGAGTGGCGCTGGGTGTTGAGCGTGTGGGCGTATGCGTGGATCGTCGCCGGCATCTGGTTCACCGTCTCGCCGTGGCGTTGCCGGGACATCATCGAGTGGAAGACCGCCACCGACGCGCGCGTGAAACTCGGCTGTGCCCTCCGCCTCGCGCTGGGCGTGCTCGTGGCGGTGCTCGGGGCGACGGTGTTCCGCGCCGGCGGCTAAAACCGACGCTCAAGTCCGTGGGCCACCATCGCCAAGCCGTCAGCGAAAGCCCGAGTCTCTCCCCCCTCTCCCTCACTGGGGGAGAGGGCTGGGGTGAGGGGGCGGAGCGGCCAGCAGACCTCGGCGTCATCAATCTTCCGCCGTCGCCGCCTCACCGTCGTTTCCGTCGCGTTTATTCCCTCGCAGCCCGCCCCCTCACCCTGACCCTCTCCCCCGATGGGGGAGAGGGAATCGGCCGCCGACCCGCAGCCGCATGACCGCCCAGCCCCAAGGCAAAATCCTCGTCATCCGTGGCGGCGCCATCGGCGACTTCATCCTCACGCTGCCGGCCCTCGCGGCGCTGCGCCGCCAATTCCCCGGCGCGCATCTCGAAGTCCTCGGCTACCCCGCCATCGCGGCGCTCGCGTTGCCGGGTGGTCTCGTGGACGCCGTCCGACCCATCGAGAGCCGCGCGCTTGCGGGCTTCTTCGCCGACTTCGGCGACCTCGATGACGCGACGGGCCGCTACTTCGCCGGCTTCCACGTCATCGTCTCCTACCTTTACGATCCGACCGGCTGCTTCGTGGAAAACGTCCGCGCCTGCACCCGCGCGCAGTTCATCCAAGGCCCCCACCGCCCCGACGAGGCCCAGCCACTCCACGCCACCGACGTTTTCCTCAAGCCCCTCGAGCGCCTCGCCATCTTCGACGCCGACCCCGTGCCGCGCCTCTCGGGCGCAGCCGCCGCCCCGGTCGCCGCGCCGCTGCTGGCCGTCCATCCCGGCAGCGGCAGTGAGCGGAAGAACTGGCCCGCCCCGCACTGGGCAAAATTCCTTGCGCACCTCATGTCCGGCACGGACTGGAACGTCCTGCTCATTGGGGGCGAGGCCGAAGGTGTCCGCGTGACGGAACTCGCCGCTCCACTGCCCTCGTCCCGCGTCACCGTCCTCCAAAACCACCCGTTGCCGCAGCTCGCCGAAACCCTCCGGCACTGCCTCGGCTTTGTGGGGCACGACTCCGGCATCACCCACCTCGCGGCCGCCGTGGGCCTGCCCGGCCTCGCCCTGTGGGCGGACACGAATCCCACCATCTGGCACCCGCGCAGCCCGGCCTTCCACGTCCTGCGCAATGCGGACGGCCTCGCGCACCTCGCCCCCGAGACCGTCTTCAACGTCCTGCGCAACCTCCTCCTCCTCCGCACCCCGCCGCCCCCTCCGGCGACGCCCGCCCGCCCAGCCGGCTGACCCCCGCCCCACCCGGCATGAACCCCGCGCCGTCTCCGCCCGCCTCCCGCCCCTCCGTCGGCGGCCTCCGGGCCTTTCGCGCCTTCCGCTCCGAAGTCGTCGAGAGCTTCCTGATGGCGATGGCCGCCCTCGCCGCCCACAAGCTCCGCTCCGCGCTCACGCTCGTGGGCGTCACCGTCGGCGTCTTCAGCATCATCCTCGTCATGACCGCCATGCGCGGACTGCAACTCAACATCGAGACCGAACTCAGCGGCCTCGGCGCGAACACCTTCACCATCGAGCGCTGGCCGGCCATCTCCTTTGAAGGCCCCGCCGGCTGGGAGAAGTATCGCCGTCGCAAAAACCTAACGCTCCCCACCTGGCTGGCCCTCCGCGAACAAGCCACCCGCGCCCGCAGCGTCGCCGCCGAGACCTGGCTCGCCAACGGCGAACTCACCTCCCGCTTCGCCACCACCAACCCCGACATCGGCTGCATCGGCGCGACCCCCGAGGCCTTCCTCGCCCGCAACTGGCTCGTCGCCGACGGCCGCGCCCTCCTGCCCGGCGACCTCGACAGCTCGCGCAACGTCTGCGTCCTCGGCCACACGGTCATGAAGAAGTTGTTCCCCCAAGGCTCGCCCCTCGGCGAAAGCGTCCGCTACTTCGGCGTCAACTACCAGGTCATCGGCTATCTCGAACCCAAGGGCGGCTTTGGTGGCCAGGCCCAGGACAACTTCATCCTCATCCCCATCACCACGGGCCTCAACCGCTTCGGCGGCGTCCAGTGGCGCAGCCTTGCCCTCTACGTCCAGGCCCACTCCCAGGCCGACATGGAAGACACCATCGAGCAGGCCCGCGGCATCCTCCGCAAACTGCGCAAAGTCCCGCCGGGCGAGGCCGACGACTTCGAGATCGCGTCCAACGACTCCCTCATCGCGCAGTTCCGCGACCTCACCCTCGCCGTCCGGGCCGGCGTGGCGGTCATCAGCAGCATCGCCTTGCTGGCCGCTGGCGTGGGCATCATGAACATCATGCTTGTCTCCGTCACCGAGCGCACGCGCGAGATCGGCATCCGCCGTGCCGTCGGCGCGAAGAAGCGGAACATCCTCACGCAGTTCATCATGGAAGCCGTCGTCATCTGCGAAGTCGGCGGCCTCATCGGCGTCGCGCTCGGCATCGCCGGGGGCAACCTCGGAGCCTACTTCCTCCACCTGCCTCCCGTCTTCCCCGTGGACTGGGCCATCATTGGACTCGCCATCTGCTCCGTCGTCGGCATCGCCTTCGGCACCTACCCCGCCATCAAGGCCGCGAACCTCGACCCCGTCGAGTCCCTCCGCTACGAGTAAGCCGCCAGCCACCCCAGCACCTGCTCCGCCGACGCCGCCGTCCCCGTGCCCAGCACGTTATGGTCCGCCGACCACACCACGCGGCTCCCGCGCCAGCCGGGACACTCCCGCCGCAACCACCTTCGCACCGGCACCCACGGCACCACCGGATCCCAAGCACCCGTGAGGCAAAAGACCGGCACCCGCACCGCCCGTGCCAGCGCACGCGGATCATTGAGCGCAACCAAATGCGTCCGATGCGCCGCCGCCGCGCGCAGCGGCTCACCCCAACGCGCCCGAAACTCCCGCAACGCTCCCATGACCTCCGGGTGCTGCTTGAACCGCCAGCGCGCCGCCACCGCGTAAGCGCCCACCACCGCCGTCAACAGCGCCAACGGCAGCCGGCGCAGCAGCCACTCCGTCACCCGCACCGCCACCGGCCACGGATGCTTCACGAACCCGCCCGCCAGGATCAGCCCCTCCGCCCGAAACCCCCGTAGCCGCCGAGGTAAGGCGGCGGAATCTTCTGGCGCAGCCCCGCGTGCAGCATCCGACGCCTCCGCCTCCTCACCTCGGCGGCTACCCTCCATCAGCTCCCACGCCACCTGCGACCCGAACGACTCCGCTAACACCCACCCCTTCACGATCCCGTGCTCGCGCAGCCGCTCCGCCACCGCCGCAGCGAAATCCCCGATCCCCCACGTCACCGTGTTCGGATATGTGAACTCCACGAAGCGCACGCGCCCCGCCATCGCCAGCCGGAACCGCGTCACCAGCAGCCAGTCCCCGTGCAGCCCCGGCAGATAAATCACCGTCGGCAGCCCGGCCTCGCCGTGGACGCGGATTTGGAGAACCTCACTCATCGAAGCAACTCGCGTGAGCGCTCGAACACCTCCCTCGGCACGCCGAGCGCCTGCTTCAGTTCCACGTCCCGGTCCCATGGGTTCGCTATCGCGGCGATGCGGGTGCGCTCCGCCGCAGTGAGTTGCAGGGGATAGAAGTGCGGGGAACAGAGCGCCGTGTTGATGAGCGGGTAATCGGAGCCAAAGAGGAGTCGCCCCGACCACTCGGGCCGCGTCAGGGCTTCGCGGAGATAGCCCAGTTTGTTGACCTGTGTGAGCGAGGAGATTTCGGAGTATAGGTTTGTATAGGTCGCCATCATCGGGGCGAGGCGGTCGGTGTCCCGCTGGCCGTCGTTCGCGCCCGTGGACGCGATGTGCGCCACGATCACGGTGACGCCCAGCTTCAGGGGCAGGTGGAGACGCTGCGGGTCGCACAGCTCGTCGCGCGCGTGGGTGAAGGAACGCTCCTGCCCGGCGTGCGTGAGGAGCGGGAGCTTCAGCTCGACGAGCTTCCTATAGAAAGGCGTGAGCCGTTCATCGGCGGGATCGAACTGCATGATGCTGGGGATCCATTTGACCAGCCGGGCACCGTTCGCCTTGGCGGCGTCAAGCTGGGCGAGGGCGTCCTTGCGCAGCGGGTTGATGCTGGCACCGAAGAGGAGGTTCGTGGTCTTCGCCGTCTCCTGGGCGATGAAGTCGTTGGGCACGTAGATTTCCGTCCGTGACTTGTCCAGTTCACCGTTGGCATCCACGACGCCATCCATGGCGAGCAGTATGGCCTGCCCGACGTGCTTGCTGCCCGCAAGCTGCTTCGAGATAAGCTGCACGACATGGGCATCGCCCTTCTGCTGCACTTCCTCGCGCGTGGTGCCGAAGCTCTTGAGGTAGATGCCGAGTTTCCAGCTCGATTCCATCTGCTTGGAGATGAAGCAGCCACTGTCCCCGGCCCCAAGGCCAGCCGTGTGGACGTGGAGGTCAAGGAGCTTTGCCTCGGGCAAAGGCTCCGGTGCGCGGTAGGGGCCGGAGTGGAAGACCGGCAAGCCACGCAGCCGCCCAGGGAGAGGCACAGTAGAATGGCGGCGAATCGCTGAGCCCAAAGGCGGAAGCGGGTGCGTTCGGTTGGCGGCACTGGGGCTGGTGGTGAGGTGGCTGATGGGTTCATGGATCCACCTAGAATATGCGGCGATAAAGCGCCCAGACCGCCAGGAGCGCGACCGGCATGAAGCTCAACCAGTATAGCACCAGCGGCCAGCACCGGCGCGGATGGATTTGGTGCGTGTTGGCGGCCATGCCAACCAGGACGTAGGTGGCGATGAGCTGAAGGACGCCCACGACCAGCAGGCCTGGCACCGGACTTGCCGTCCGGCTTCGGACCTGCGCCGTGATATGGCCGCCAAGAATAGTGGCGGCTAAAATGGCCGCGAACAGCAAGCCGAGCAGGCAGACACCAGCCAGCAGCCTAAGGGTGGTCCTGCTCGCACTCGCCGGGAGGTGCAGGGATCGTTCCTGCACCGCCGCCGCCGCCGCCAGGCCGATCAAGCCGATGGGAGTCCCAATCCAGAGGCCAAGGAATGGGTGGATGGCAAACAGGCACGCCGCCACGCCAACGCAGACGAGGCCCAGATAGGCTATCGGACTCGTCCAGGGATTCAAGCCGGCTGGTCGCGTGCTCATGTTGGTTGGGAGGCCGGTTTGGCGGTGGAGGAAGGAGGGGCAGGCTGCCCGGTGCCCACGCGGGCGGAGCCCCCTTCTCCCTTCCTCGAAGGAGGGGAGAAGGTGGCCGCAGGCCGGATGAGGGGTGCGGCCACTTGCGCCGACCAACCGAACCCCTCACCCCAGCCCTCTCCCCTCATCCGATGAAGGGAGAGGGAGGAACACAGTCTGCCGCAGGCCGCTGTGAGCGAGGAGTTGGCCCGCGGATGATGCGAGAAGACGAGGAGGGAAAACCGATTACACCGCAGAGGCGGGAAAGACGCAGAGGGGAACCGGAAGGCAGGCGCGCCTGGTTTGCTTGCTCTGCGGGTTTCCCGCCTCTGCGGTGCTTTTGGGTTCTGCATCTTCGCCTTCATTCGCGTGTTTAGCGGGCACATTTCACTTCATCGTCTGGACCATCGTCTGAAGCTCGCGGTGGTTCACCTTGCCGGTGCCGAGCTTGGGGATTTCCTTCACGACGACTATTTCTCTCGGGACGCAGAGGTTCCCGAGGCCCTTGGCTTTGATGGCGTCGCGGATCTCGGCGGGGGTGAGCTTCGGCTCGTTCGTGCAGCAGATGAGGGCTTCGCCCTTGTCCTCGTCGGGACGGGTGACGACGGCGGTGGCCATGCGGAGGCCGTAGTGCGGGAAGGCCCCGGCGAGGGCGTCCTCTACGGCGGTGAGGCTGACCATCTCGCCGCTGATCTTGGCAAAGCGTTTCATGCGGCCCCGGATGCTCACGAAGCCTTCGGCGTCCACGCTGACGATGTCGCCGGTGTCATACCAGCCGCCGCCGGAGTGGAATTTGGCGTTCGCATCGGGGTTTAAGTAGCCTTTCATGATGTTGGGACCACGGACGAACAGCCGGCCGCAGGTGGGAAAGTGGGCAGGCGGGAAAGTGGGCTGGTGGGCAGGGGCGGCTGATGGCTGGTGAGCTGCCGATGGTTCCCCGGATGCGGCAGCGCTCTCACTTTCACGCTTTCCCGCCTGCTCACCTGCTTCGCCAATTCCCTCGACGGCTTCCAGACGCCATTCCACGCCGGGGAGAAATCGTCCGGCGGTGCCGTGCTTTGGCTCGAGGGGAGTGGTCGCGCTGATGGCGGGGCTGCACTCGGTCGCGCCGTAGCCTTCCAAGATGCGGACGCCAAATTTCTGTGCCCAGAGTTCAGCGGTCGCTGACTGGAGCTTTTCCGCACCGGCAAAGAGATAGCGCAGCGAGCGGAAGTCGTAGGGATGGGCCTTCCGGCCATAGCCGCTGAGGAAGGTGTTGGTGCCGAAGAGGACCGTGCAATCGCGGTCGTAGAAGACGGTGGGCACAACCCGGTAGTGGAGCGGGCTGGGGTATATGAAGATATAGTTCCCCCGTATCAGGGGAAGTATAAGTCCGGCCAGGAGGCCGAAACTATGGAACAGCGGCATGGCGTTGAAGAAGCGTTCGTCGTCGCGAAGGTCGCAGGCGGCGAGCATCTGCCGGGTGTTGGCCAGGAGGTTGCGGTGGGAGAGTTCGACGCCTTTGGGGATGCCTTCGGAACCGCTCGTGAACAGGACGACGGCGGTGGCATCGGAATGCGGAATGGGGAATGCGGATTGCGGAAGGTAACTGCTCAAGAGCGCCATGATCCGGTTGAGGCCGGTGATGGTGGCGCGGAGGTCTTCGAGGTAGATGAGCGTGAGGCCGGCTTGGGTGAAGGGGGCGGGGTCGAGCTTGAAGCGTTTAAGGAAGGCGCGGGAGGTCACGATGTGTTTCAGGCCGGCGAGTTCCGCGCAGGCGAGCATGGTGGGCGTGCCCGTGGAGAAGTTCATGATGGCGGGGATGAGGCCGCGCTGCCACAGGGCGAGGAGGACGACGGGGGTGGCGTTGACGTTGGGGAGCAGGACGCCAACGCGCGGTGCGCCGGCGCATTGCGGAGCGAGCCGTTCGCCCATGAGCCGTGCGCCGATGAAGAGCTTGCGATAGGTCAGCTCGGTGAGCGTTGCGTCTTCGAGGATGACCTTGCCCGGCTGCGCGGCGGCGGATTCGGCGATGGCTGCCGGGAGGGTCGCGGGGCCGAATTCCATTTCGGTGTTGAACTGCTGGGCGACCATTTGGTCGCGCAGCCAGCGGGTGAAGAGCGCGCGGCTTTGCGACGTGCTGAGATGCTCTTGATGGGGGGCCGAGAGGGCGTCGCTGAAGTGGGCGGTGACGGTGGGGAAGCAGCGCTTGACGCCCGGATGCGGGGAGAAGGGGAGGCGGCTGGCTCCGCGCAGATAGGCGGTGATGACTTTGGCGTGGGTCTTGTGGATGAGGAAGCCCGTGCCATCAAAGAGCTTCATCAAGGTGCCTGTGCGCGAGAGCCGGCCCTCGGCGAACAAGACAAGTTTGCCGCCCTTGGAGAGGAATTCCGCCATGTGCTTGACGGCGTAGGGGGAGGCATTGTCTATGGGGAAGGTTCTGCGGTTGCGCATGACGAAGCGGTGGAACCAGGACTTCTCCGCCGTGGTGGCGGAGGTGACGAACTTCCACGAGTCGTCAAGGCAGACGCCGATGAAGAGCCAGTCGAACCACGAGACGTGGTTGGGAATGAGGAGGACGGGGCCGGGGAGGTTCAGCGCGGCCTCGTTGAAGGCGCGGAAGCGGAAGAGGAGGCGCAGGAGGAGGCGGAGGAATGCGTTCATGGGGTGGCGAGTAGGTGGAGGATTACGAGTTGATGGGAGAGGGTGAAGTCTGTTTTGCGCGGAGATGGGAATGGAGTGGGTGGTCGGCCGTTTTCTCCCTCACCCAGGCCTTTCCCGCTGGGAGAGGGAGGGGGCGGGGTCGCCGCAGGCTGCGGTGAGGAAGAAGGTTGCCCGCAGATGACGCGGAGACACGCGGATGGGAAACCGAGAGCACCGCAGAGGCGGGACGGACGCAGAGGGGGACTGGAAGGAAGGCGCGCTTGGCTTGTCTTCTCTGCGTGCGTCTCGCCTCTGCGGTGCTGCTTGGTGTTTTCTTGTCGGGTCCAACTGGACTCCGCTCGCTTTCTCCCTCACCCCGGCCCTCTCCCGCTGGGAGAGGGAGGGCGTTCGTCTGCGGCGGAGGCGGTGCAGTGGCGGACGGAGGCAGGGATGCGCCCGTTGGCGTTCCCTCTCCCGGCGGGAGAGGGTCAGGGTGAGGGAGAGCGGCGGCTGCGGTCGGCACGGCAACTGGAGACGAGGGTTGTTCGTTCGAGGAGTTAGTTTTCATGCGCGGCCTTTCGCAGCGGGTTCGCGGGCAAGGGGTCAGTTCATCGGCGGCTTCTCCCCGTCCTTCACCTGCGCCGGGAATTTCAGCCAGGCGAGCGCGGCGGCGACCATGACGGCGAGGACGAGGAAGACTTGCGACGCGGAGAGGCTGGCCTTGACGCAGAGGAAGACCAGCAGGCCCGCGATGACCATGCCGAGGTTGTCGCAGAAGTTCTGGACGGCAATGGTCTTGCCCAGCTTGGCGGGGTCGGACTCCGCCTGGAGCGCGGCGTTGAGGGGGATGAGGAACAGGCCGGCCGCGAAGCCCGCGCCGATGAGCAGGCCCATCACCACGGGGAGCACGGCGAGCACGGTGGCACTGGTGCCATCGGGCCGGAGCTTGGTGACGAGGTGCTGGCCGAGATGCTGAAGGCCCAGCGGCTCGATGGCGAACACGGCGAGCAGCATGACCACCAGGAGGACGCCGTAGCGGCGCGTGCGGGTGAGGTCGCTGACGGCCAGGAGCTTGCCGGCGGTGAGGCTGCCGGCCATGACACCGACACTGAGCCACAGGCCGAGCAGCGCGATTTGGGTGTTGTCGGGGAGCTTGAGCACGTCGAGGCCCCAGGCTTGGAAGTTGATTTTCATGGTGGCGCCGCAGACCCAGAAGAGCGCGGTGCCGACGAGGACTTTGCCCAGCCGAGGCCCCGCGAAGAGCGCGCCGAAGTGGCCGAAGAATTCGCCGACGCTCCGGCCCAGGCGGACGTTGGGGTCGGAGGGCGTGCGGGACATGAGGAAGTTGAGCGCCAACGAAGCGCCGAAGATTCCCGCGAGGATTATGTAACAGATGCCGACGGGGAGCTGGTCCACCATGACCGAGCCGACGATGGCTCCTACGAGGATGGCCAGCAGCGTGAGCAGCTCGACCATGCCGTTGGCGTGGACGAGTCGCTCACGGGGAAGAATCTCGGGGAGAATGCCGTATTTGGCCGGGCCATAGACCGTAGCCCCAATGCCGACGAGGAAGTAGCCCGGGGCCTGCCAGATGTAGCCGAACCAGATGCTGAGGGCGCAGACGGCGGTGCCCAGGAGCTTGATGGCGTTGCCGCCGGCGAGCCAGGCGGTCTTTGCGTAGCGGTCGTTGAAGTAACCGGCGAGGGGCGCGAGCAGGATGTAGGGGATGAACAGGATGCTGGTGTAAATGGTGCTGCGCGTGCGGAGTTCGTCCGAGGTGATGGCGCCGCTCTTCGCCAGCAGCGTGAGCTGGCCGACGATGACGGCGAGGATGGCGTTATCGCCCAGCGCGCCGAGGAACTGGCTGGCGAGGAGGAGCGGGTAGTTGCGGGGGGAGGTCATGGGGGGATGGGGCGCGGGTTACTTGGTTTGCGCTGCGGCGGCGCGGGTGGCGTTTTCGCTGATGGTGGTGAGTTCGGCGACGAGCTTGTCGGCGCGGGCGGCAGGGAGTTTGCCCCAGACCTGCTCGGCGGCGGCGTAGTAGTGCGGGTAAATCTCCGCGAGCAGCTTGTGGGCGGCGGGCGTGAGCACGACCAGCCACGCGCGGCGGTCGGTGGCGTTCTCCTTCCGCGCGACCAGGCGACGCTCCTCCAACCGGTCCACGAGGCCCGTGACGTTCGAGCGGTGCATGATGAGCTGGCGGCTGAGGTCGGACTGGGTGCAGCCGTCGGGAAAGTCAGTGAGGACGTTGAGGAGGTTGAACTGGCTGGGGCTGAGATCCCAGCGGGCGAAGAAGACCCGGCTGGCGTTCCACAGCTCCTCCGCCGTGCGGAGCAACTGGATGAGCGCCGTGTAGCGCGGGCCGGGGGAGGTCGTTTTGCGTTTCATCGGCGCATGGTTTAGCAGGCGATTGTTGAGTTGTCACCATTGAGAAATCTGGGCGGGCCATCGGACAACACCGCCGGAAGAAACCACTGACCGGCACTGACCGGCACTAATGGGAATACCGATGCCATCGGCGCTGACATGAACAGCCCAGCATCAGTGCCAGTTAGTGCGGGTTAGTGGTGCCGCCGCTCCCTCCACTCTCTCCAAGTTTCTGTAGTGTCGTCTCCGCGCCTGGATTTGCCATAGTCCGCGCCCATGAACGACTTCGCCCCGTGGCTGCCGGTGCTCGGCGGCGTGCTGGGCTTCCTGTGTCTGCTCGGCGCGTTGCGCGCGGGCAAACGGCGGCGGCTCGTGGACAACCTGCCCACGTCGAAGACCACGGGCGTGTTCATCGGCCTCGTGGAGTTGAAGGGCACGGCGGAAGTTGACTCGCCGCTCAAGAGCTTCCTCGCGGAATGCCGGTGCGTTCATTACTCGTGGGGCGTGGATGAGGAATGGGAGCGCACCGTCGTCGAGACCTACACCGACAGCAACGGCCGCACGCAGACGCGCACGCGCACCGAGCGCGGCTGGACCAACGTGGCCAGCGGCGGCGCAATGATCCCCTTCTACCTCCACGACGACAGCGGCTCCGTGCAGGTGCGGCCCGAAGGCGCGGACATCGAGGCGCTCTCCGTCTTCGACGAGACCTGCACGCAGGGCAGCGGCCTCTACTATGCCAAAGGCCCGCGCGGCGGCATCGCGAACTCCACGGGCCGCCGCCACTTCTACGAGCGCGCCATCCCGTTGCACACACCGATCTATGTGATCGGGCAGGCCCGCGAGCGCGCCGACGTGGTTGCGCCGGAAATCGCGGCGGACAAGAGCGCGCCGATGTTCCTCATCTCCACGCGCAGCGAGCAGCAGATCAGTTCTGGCTTCGCGTGGGCGTTCTGGGGCTGGCTCATCTTCGGCCTGCTGCTGGCCGTCGGTGGCTTCGTGTGGCGCGATGGGGCGCAAGGCCGTGACTTGCAGCAGCGTTGGCCGGTCTATCTGCTGCCCGCGTTTGGCTTCGGGCTGATGGTCGTGCTCGGCTGGGTGTGGATGGTCTTCAACAGCCTCATTGACCTCCGCCAGCGCGTGCGGCAGGGCTGGGCGCAGGTGGACGTGCAACTGAAGCGGCGCTTCGACCTCATGCCGAACCTGGTCGCCACCGTCACGGGCCTGCGCGACCATGAGGCGAGGCTACAGGAAAGCATCGCCCTCCTGCGTGCGCAGCAGACGGCCACGCCACCGGGCGTCGCGGGGTCGGACTACGCGGCCTGCGCCAACATCCTGGTCGCCGTGCGCGAGGCGTATCCCGAACTCACGGCACAACCGTCCTTCCTCGAACTGCAAAAATCCCTCGTGGACACGGAGCACCGTATTGCGCTGGCGCGGGGTTATTTCAACGAGATCGCCACCTACTACAACACGCGGCTGGAGGTCATACCCGACCGCTTCGTCGCGGCGCTGGGGAGATTGCAGCCGCAACCGCTCATGCTGGCAAATGACTTCGAGCGCGAGGCGGTCGCGGTGAAGTTCGCGCCGTAGCGAGGAGCGCCGAGCATTGCCCGGCATTGGGGCTTCCGTGCGCTCCTGCCGAGCGATGCTCGGCGCTCCGCGCTAATCACTTCGACGCAGTCGTGCCGGGCGTGCTGATGCGCTTGATGAGATCCAGCAGTTCGCGCATGTCGAACGGCTTGGCGCGGTAGAACAGGTTGTTCTGCGGCTCGTCGCGCGGCGTCTTTTCCGGCACCCATGTCCCGCTGATGACGACGCACGGAAAGCCCTTCTGCCGGCCTTGCACATACATCACCAGGTCCAGCCCCGTTTGCGGGCCACCGAACTGGTAGTCCGTCACCACGGCATCAATGTATTTCTGGTTCGCCTCCCAGAGCTTCATCGCCTCGCCGAGGTTGTCAGCTTCGAGCAGGTGCCAGCCTTGCCGTTGGAACAGGCTGCGCAACGTGAACAGCATCGCGTGGTCATCGTCCACCACAAGCAGCGTGCGCGTGGAGGCCGGCTTGCCGCCGGCGACGGAACCGGCTGGCGTGGAAATTTTGAAGTTCAGGGCCATGCAGTGACGTTGCGGTTTGTTTGGTTGTCCGTCGCCCGCCATCGGGCGTATTGGTAACGGCCATGAAGCGTCCGGGCCGCAGGCTGCCATTGGAAATTCGCCCCGCCCACGCCCGACCGTGGCCGATTCAGACGCCAAGGTGAAGCACTTGTTACAACGATTCCGAAAACGCTGGCGGCTGGTGACCACCGGCCTGCTGGTGTCCGCGTTCGTCGGGGCCAACGTCGTCGCGTGGCTGCACGCGCGGGCGATGTCGCGCTTCGGGCGCGCCGGCGAGCGGACCGCACCGCCGGAAAAACTCGGCGCGTTCGCCAAGGCGCAGGTGCTGCTGACAGGCGTGACGCTGACACGACCGGAGAACCGGCGGACGCCGAAGGAGGCGGGGCTGGAGTTTCAAACCGTCACCTTCCCCGGAGCGAAGGGCATTCAAGTGGAGGCGTGGTTTGTCCCCGGCAGTTCGACGACCAACGGGGTTGTGCTCCTGTTCCACGGCTACGGCGCGAGCAAGGAGTCGCTGCTGTCACCCGCCGTCGAGTTTCACGCGTTGGGCTGGGACACATTGCTCGTGGACTTCCACGGCAGCGGCGGCTCGGCGGGCGACACGACGAGCGTGGGCTGGCACGAGGCGGAGGACGTGGCGGCGGCGTTTGCCGAGGCCGCGCGACTCGCGCCCGGCAAGCCGCGTGTGCTCTACGGCGTCTCCATGGGCGCGGCGGCGTGCCTGCGCGCCATCCATGCGCACGGGGTGAAGCCCGACGCGCTCATCGTCGAATGTCCCTTCGACCGGATGCTGACCACCGTGCGCAGCCGTTTCCGCGCGATGCGCGTTCCGTCATTCCCGTTCGCCGAGCTGCTTGTGTTCTGGGGCGGACAGCAAGGCAGTTTCGACGCCTTCGCACATAACCCGGTGTATTACGCTCACTCCGTCCAATGCCCGACACTGTTCATGCACGGCGAAAAAGATCCGCGCGTGGCGGTGGCCGAGGTGGAAAACATTTACGCAGTAGTGGATGGGGCTAAGACATTGAAAGTCTTCGCTGGACTTGGACACCAATCCTATGGGGAGGCAAACCCGGAGGATTGGCGCGAAGAAGTAGCTGGATTCCTCAAAGGCAAATACGCCAAACCGCCACACGGGCCTCGCTTTTGATGACGGGGAATTTGTGGCACCACCCAATATGCCCCAGTGTGAGAAGCAGGCGCGGTTACGCTCCGACTTCGGCGCGGGCGTCCGCCGCGAGCGCGGTGCTGAGGTAGCGCTCGCCGGTCGAGCACGCGATGGTGACAATCATCTTGCCCTTGTTCTCCGGGCGCTTGGCGACTTCGATGGCCGCCCAGACATTCGCACCAGTCGAGATGCCGACAAGCAAGCCCTCCTCCTTCGCCAGCCGCCGGGCCATCGCGAAGGAGTCGTCGTTGGAGACTTGCACGCACTCGGAGATTTGCGCGCCGCCTTTCGCGTCCTTGAGGTGGAGGTTCGCCGGGACGAAGCCCGCGCCGGTGCCTTGAATCTTGTGCGGGCCGGGCTTCACCGGCTCGCCCGCAAGCGTCTGCGAGATGACCGGCGAATCCTTCGGCTCGACGGCGATGGCCTGGAAGGTGTGCTTGCGCGGCTTGATGACCTCGCAGCAGCCGGTGATGGTGCCGCCCGTGCCGACGGCGGCGACGAGGATGTCCACCTTGCCGTCGGTGTCCTCCCAAATCTCCAGCGCGGTGGTGCGGCGGTGGATTTCCGGGTTGGCCGGGTTTTCAAACTGCTGCGGAATCCACGAGTTGGGCGTGCTGGCGGCGAGTTCCTCGGCCTTGGCAATCGCGCCCTTCATGCCCTTCGCGCCCTCGGTCAGCACGAGCTTCGCCCCGAGCATCGCGAGCAGCACGCGCCGCTCCTGCGACATCGTCTCGGGCATGGTGAGGATGAGCTTGTAGCCCTTGGCGGCGGCGACGAACGCGAGCGCGATGCCGGTGTTGCCGCTGGTCGGCTCGATGATGACGGTGTCCTTGTTGAGCCGGCCGGAGCGCTCGGCGGCCTCGATCATCGCCATGCCGATGCGGTCCTTGACGGAGCCGAGCGGGTTGAAGAACTCGCACTTGAGGAGAATCTGGGTGGAGGCGTCCACGCCGAGGCTGGCGGGGATGCGGTTGAGGCGGACGAGCGGCGTGCGCCCGACGGTTTCGACGATGTTGCTGTAGATGCGGCCCATAGGATTGAGAGGTGAGGAGTGCGCTGCTGAATGTGCGCGGGATTGTGGGCGGCGGCGGGGAGCGGGCAAGGTTTTTCTCTCGCGTGGCGGCGGGCTTCGGCTAAACCCTGTCCCGCGTGAAGCAACTCGCGGACAAGATCCGGCGCGTCGGGCTGGTGGCGAACGCGGAGAAGCATTCCTGCCGGGCGGTCGTGCAGCAGGCCGCCCGGCTGGTGCGCGCCAGCGGGCGCACCCCGCTCGCCGACGCCGCCACCGCGCAGTTCGCCGGCCTCAGGTGCGCGACCGCCCCCGACGCCGCAGCCGTCGCGCGCGACACCGATCTCCTGCTGGTCTTCGGCGGCGACGGCACGATGCTGCGCGCCGCGCGCGAGACCGCCGACGCCCGGACGCCCCTGCTGGGCGTGAACCTCGGCGGCCTCGGCTTCCTCACCGCGATTCCCGCGCGGGACTTCGCGCGCGGCCTGCGGGCCGTCTGGGCGGGCAAGTTCACGGTTGAGTCGCGGCCCCTCATCGAGGTCAGCGGGGCGCTGGGCGGCCGGCTGCTCACCCGCGCGGCGTTAAATGACTTCGTCGTGAGCCGCGGCTCCGGCTCGCGGCTCATCGAGCTGGAGGTGACCGTGGACGGCGAGGAACTCACCCGCTACCGCTGCGACGGCCTCGTGGTCAGTTCGCCCACCGGCTCGACCGCCTACTCGCTCGCGGCGGGCGGCGCAATCGTCAGCCCGAGCGCGCCGGTCTTCACGCTGACGCCCATCTGCCCGCACACGCTGTCCAACCGTTCGGTCGTTGTGAGCCTCGCTTCGGTGATCGGCATCCGGGCGCTGGGCGGCCGCGTCGAGACACTCCTGTCCGCTGATGGCGAGGTGCTCGCGCCGCTGGCCGCCGGCGAGACGGTGCTGATCCGGCGCGAGGAGCGCGCGGTGCGGCTGGTGCACATGGCCGGCGACAGCTTCTTCAAAACGCTCCGCCGGAAACTGAGTTGGAGCGGGGCCAGCGTCTGACCCGCGCCCAAGCGTTCACACGCTCATGCTGATTGCCACTGACAATCGGCGCTTTGCCGCTCGGGGCACGCGTTCTCCCTCACCCCGGCCCTCTCCCGCTGGGCGAGGGAGAAAGTCAGCCAGCTTCCGAGGTGCTGAGGCATCCCTGTCGGCAGGACGCGGGATACGTTCCTCCCTCTCCCGGCGGGCCGGGGTGAGGGAGAACGGCTCCGACGAGTTTCAGCCAAGCGGCCGAAACTCATTGCGAGTTGGCCTCACAGGCCGCGCGCGGGGCGGGCCATCTGGGACATGAGCCGGTCGTTGAGTTCCTTCGCCGGGTTGTGCCCGGCGCGGCGCAGCTTGACGTGCAGCGCGGCCACCTCGATGAGCCGCGCGAGATCGCGGCCGGGGCGCACCGGGATGGTCACATGCGGGATGCTGACGCCGAGGATGTCCTGGAACTCCTGCTCCATGCCGAGCCGGTCAATGTCCTTCACCTCGTCCCAGGCCTTGAGCGTGACCACGAGGTCAATGCGCTTCTCGCCGCGCACGCTCTTGGCCCCGAACATGGCCGCGACGTTCACGATGCCGATGCCCCGGATCTCCATGTGGTTGCGCGTCAGGTCGGAGCTGGTGCCGACGACCTCGCGGCCGTCCACCAGCGTCACGCGCGTCATGTCGTCGGAGACGAGGCTGTAGCCGCGCTCGATGAGGGCGAGGATGCTCTCGCTCTTGCCGATGCCGCTGTCGCCGCGGATGAGCACGCCCACGCCGTGGATGTCCACCATGCTGCCCATCTCGCTGCCGCGCGGGGCGAAGAGCTGCTCCAGCGCGAGCGTGGCGAGGTTGATGAACTTCATCGTGATGAGCGACGACGTGAGGATGGGAATGTCCCGCGCCTCGGCGGCGCGGAGGCAGTCGCGGTCGGGCGGCAAGTTTCGGCAGAAGACCACGCAGGGCAGCGGATGGCTGAAGAGCAGCTCGTAACGCTTCCGCCGCTCGTCGCGCGGCAGGGTCTTGAGGTAGGTCACCTCCGCGTGGCCCATGACCTGCACACGGTGGCGCGCGAAATACTTCGTGTGGCCGGCCAGCGCGAGGCCGGGGCGGTTCACGGTCGGCTCGCGGATGATCCGCTTCAGCCCGATGGCGCCGCCGAGCAGCCGCAGGTCAAGCTGGCCGGAATGCTCGGTGTAGAACCGCTGGACGGTGATGAACTCGCGGGGCATGGCGTGGTGTTGAACTGTGCGGGCAGTGTGTCACGCGCCGGGGCGCGAGGCAACCGTGGCCGACAGTGGAAATGCGGAGTGCGGAATGCGGAACGAAGGCGCGTATCTCACTTTCTTGCAGGCTGCCGAAAGCCCGGTTGATACGCGGTCGGCAACTGGTAGCGCCCCTTCCCCCTCACCCCGGCCCTCTCCCCCGGGGAGAGGGAGGAACGCCTTCCGCCTTCAGCCAACAGGAACGCCGCAGCCCTGCGAGCACGGGCTGACTTTCTCCCTCTCCCCGAGGGAGAGGGCCGGGGTGAGGGGGAACGGCGGCAACTCCTTCGCAGCCCCGGTCCGAATCGCGCTGAAACAGCTTGCAAGAAACTGAGATGCGCCCGGAACGAAGTCAGTGCCTCCTCCGTCGTTGCCTACTTGCCGGCCAGCCGGTCGAACTTCGCGGCGAGCGCGAAGTCCTTCCCGGTCAGGCCGCCCGCGTCGTGCGTGGTCAGTGCGAGCGTCACCCGGTTCCAGCGGATGTCTATGTCTGGGTGGTGCCACGCGCGCTCCGCCGCGCGCGCGACGGCGTTCACGAACTTCATCGCGACGACGAAGTCCTTGAACCCGTAGGTGCGGGAGATGACAGACGCCCGGCGACGCCAGCCCGGAACCGTGGCGAGCGCGGCCTTGATCTGTGCGGGAGTGAGCTTGGTCATGCCGGAGCGTTGCGCCAACGGGCCGCGCGGTCAACCGGCGACACGCCGCGTCAGGAGAAAAGCTCCTTGATCGGCCGGCCGCCGTTGACCAGTTGCACCGGGCGGCCCGTGTTGGTGTGGAGCACCTGATGGGCGTCCACGCCCAGCTTCGTGTAGAGCGTCGTGGCGAAGTCCTCGGGCGAATACACGTTGTCGGCGGCGTAATAGCCTTTCGGATCCGTCGCGCCGATGACCGTGCCGCGCGGCACGCCCGCGCCCGCGCAGAGCACGCTCATGGCGAACGGCCAGTGGTCGCGGCCCACGCGCGCATTGACCTTCGGCGTGCGGCCGAACTCGCCCAGCGCGAGGACGAGCGTGTTTTCCAGCGAGCCGCGCCGGTCGAGGTCCGCGATGAGCGCGGCCACGCCCTTGTCGAAGTTCACGCCCTGCTGGCCCTTGAGCGTCTCGAAAATCTTCTCGTGATGGTCCCAGCCGCCGGAATACACGGTCACCCACGACACGCCGCCTTCAACCAGCCGGCGCGCGAGCAGGCAGCGCTGGCCGAAGTCGTTCATGCCATACAACTCGCGGGTCTTCTCCGGCTCCTTGCCGATGTCGAACGCCGCCTGCGCCTGCGGGCTGGTGATGAGGTCCACGCCCTGCTCGTAAAACTTGTCGAAGCCCACCGTCGGATCCTCCGCCGCCGCGTCCGTGATGCGCGCGAGGCGGTCGAGCGACTTGCGCAAGTCCTGCCGCGACACGCCGCGCCCCTCGCTGATGTCCGCCGGCAGCACCACGTCGCGCACCTTGAAGCCCGCCGTCTGCGGCGAGCCGCCCACGACGAACGGCGCGTGCTCGGCCCCGAGGAAGTTCGGCCCGCCGGAGCGCGACATGCTCGGCATGGTCATGTAGGGCGGGATGCCGTTCTGCACGCCGCGCTTGTAGGAGACGACCGAGCCGAAGGACGGATGGAAGGTCACGAACGCGCCGCAGCCCACGGGCACGGGCGTGGGCGCGCCGGTCATCAGGTAATGGTTGCCACCGCCGTGGTTGGGATCCTTGTGCGCCAGCGAGCGCAGCACGGTGAACTTGTCGTTCACCTTCGCCAGCTCGGGCACGCACTCGGAGAAGTGGATGCCCGGCACCTTCGTCGGGATGGACTTGAACTGCCCGCGAATCTCGGAGGGCGAATCGGGCTTGGGGTCGAAGCTCTCGTAATGGCTCGGTCCGCCGTCCTGCCAGATCATGATGACGTTGATGCGCTTGCCCGACGGTTGGCCGGCGGCCTGCGCGGACTCGGCGGCGCTGGCGCGCAGGCGGAGCAGGTCGGTGAAGCCCAGTCCGGCGGTCGCGCCCAACCCGAGTTGGAGAAAGTCCCGGCGGCCCAGCCCGGCGCAGTTGTATCGAACGCGGCTCATGTGCAGAAAAGTCGCAAGGATGGACGGCCCGACGCGGCGTGAATTCAGCCGGCTACCTGGCCCCACCTACTTTCCCGCCACCTTGTGGATGGTGTTGTAAATCTCGCTGCTCACCGCCGAGCCGTCGGCGGCCTTGAGGTTGAACTTGATCTTCATCTGCATGGCCGGGGTCAACTCGGAGAGCTTCAGCGTCACGGTCTTCTTGTCCGCGCTGAGGGCGACGGCGGTGACCTCGGGTTTGTCGTGCTGCTTCACCTTCGCGTCCTTGGTGGAGACCTCGGGCGAGCCGTAGCCGGCGGAGTAGATGTAGTTCCACATCTCCACGTTCCAGTTGCCCGCGTCCTTGGCGCTGGCCTCGTCCAGCGGCGCGGTGAAGGTGATGCGCACGCCGTCCTTCGACACATGGAGCGCCTGCGGCATCCGCAACGGCTGGCCGGTGTAGCGCACGCGGCTGAACCCGCCGTCGCGCACGCCCGCCGTCTGCCAACCGCGCAGGCCGCTGACGTAGAGCTGGCCGTCCATGGGGCTGAAGCGGCCGCGCATCGTGCCGCTCGGGAACTTCAGCGGAAACTGCACCATGCCCGCCTGCACCACGCCGTCCACTTCCTGCGGCATCACGGCGAAGAGCGTGCCCTTGCCATAGCTCATGAAGAGCAACTGGCCTTCGAGCGGGCCCCAACGCTTGCTCGTGACCCACACCTGGCCGCCGCTGGAGTTGTCCATGCTCATCGGCAGCCAGCACATCGGCTGGTCGTAGGCGTGGATGTTGTCGTCCGGCGGGGCCTTCCCGTGCGCGGCCTGGCGCATCCCGTAAAAGCCGCCTTCGCGGATGAGGTTCAGCTTGCTCGACGGCATGTAGTGGCCCTGGTTGTCGCTGACGGTGATCCAGCCGTTCGGGCCGATGCCCATGCCGTTGGGCGCGCGCAGGCCGGTGGCGATGACTTCGAGCTTCGAGCCATCCTTGGCGACCTTGAGCATCGTGCCTTGGTGCGGCGACTGCACGGTGGGCGGCCACGGTGCGCCCTTGGCGTAGTAGAAGTTGCCGGCCTTGTCGGTGTCGAGGCCGAGGCAGAACTCGTGGTAGTTGGCGGTGACGAAGGTGTCGTTGTTGAAGTTCTCGTAGAAATCCGCCTCGCCGTCGCCGTTCAAGTCGTGCAGGCGCGTGAGCTGGTCGCGGCCCGTGATATAGACCTTCCCGTCCACGACCTTCGTGCCGAGCGGCTGGAACAGGCCGGAGGCGAAGCGCTTCCAGGTTACCTTCTCCAGCTTCTCGTCGAGGCCACTGACGATCCAAACGTCGCCGTGGAAGGTGCAGACCGCTGCGCGGCCGTCGGGGAAGAAGTCGTGGTCGCCGAAGTAGGTCTTGGCGTTCCACGGGTTCGGCGTCGGCTCGGTGATGTGGTCCACGACGTAGGGGCCGGAGCTGGTGGCGAGCACGCCCTGAGTGACGACGGCGGGCCATTGAGCGGGGCCGCCCTTCGTAAGCGAGGCGAGGTTCGCAGGGGCTTGTGCGGACTTGAGCGCGGCCCGGAGGGCGTCCACTTCCGCATCGGTGTCCATGCGGGCGATGAAGACTTTGAACGTGAGTGGCTTGATGCGCGGCCGAGCGACGAGCGCGAATTCGCAGGCCAGTGAAACGGTAGAACCGTTGGTCACGGTCTGCGTGCGCTGCATGGCGGTAGGCGTGATCATGTCCGTGTTGCCAATGACCCCAATGACGAGACGGTTGGTGCCGTTGCCGAAGGCGGCCAGCTTGAACTCCCTGGCCGACTCGGTCCTGACCGCGCGTTCGTTGGCCCCAGCCACCACACCGGCTCCGACGAGAAAGTGCAACGTCTGCTTGCTTCCGCTCAGGTTGATTGTCCGCGTGAACACGCTCCTGCCGGCGATGGTTTCGAGACCGGGAAGCTCCAACACACCCGCGTCGCCGGCCGTGTGCGACAGCACCACGTTGTCACCGTGGACGTAGAGGCCGCGATACTTCGCCTGCGCGCGTGGGAGCGGCCCTTGCTGGTTCGGGCGCGGGTCGCTGAACTCCTCGGTCGCCGTCCAGCCGGGGCCGATGCGGGTCTCGAAGGCGAGCTTGCCCTTGATCTTCGGCGGCGGCGGCCACTCGATGCGCTCCTGCGTCTTGCCGAATTCGAGGAAGTCCCCGGACCAGCCCAGCGCGCAGCGCAGCGTGTCGGTGTCGTAGCAGAGGTAGTGGTCCTTGTTCGGCCCGACGGTCACGACGATGCCCTTGCCGGCGGCGAGCGACTTGCCGTCGCTGGCCATGATGGTGCCGGAGAAGAACGGCCCGCGCTGGATGCCGTCGGCGGAGTTGCCCGCCGGCGCGGCGGAAAGCGAGAGGGCGAACGCGAGCAGGGCGGCGGCGGAAGCAATGTGTTTCATGGCGAAAGCGCGGGATTGTTTGGCCGTTTCGCAACGGCTGGCAATGCTTTTGCAGCCGGCGGCTTGTCTTTGGCCGGGGCTGTGTTCAGCTTGCGGCGATGAGCGGCACGCCACATCCCACGGCGAATCTCGCGGGCGCGGGCGGCAGCACGGGCGGGCCGTCCTGCCTCGCGCGCTCCGTCGCCGCGATGCTCGCGCGTGAGCCGGCGCTCGAAGCCGTCACCGTCCACCGCACGGAGCCGGACATCGCCATCGCCACGCTGGGCAACCGCGAAGTCGAGGGCCTCGCCGACCGCGTCAACGCCGCCGTCGCCGCCGGGCGGCAGACCAGCGCGCGGCATCGCTGCCAGCTCCTCGCGCCGGCCGGCAATTGCACCGAGTGCGACATCCCGCTCGCCGGCGCCGAGGCGCAGGCCATCACCATCCAGCGCACCGGCGACCAAAGCACCATCGCGCGCGTGACCTGCCCGACCGCGCCGCGCTTCTGGCATTGGAAGAATCTGCCGCTGCCGAAGATTGTTCCGCGCGAGGTCGAGATCCCCGAGGCCGAGGCGGATCTCGACGAGTGGAAGCCCCAGATGGCCGCCGCCGGGATTTGCGGCGCGCTCACGCTCGCAGCGGCGTTTCTGCCCGAAGGCTCGCCGACGCAACTCGCGGTGCATTTGGCCGCCTATCTCGCCGGCGGCTGGTTCGCCGCGCACGAGGTTTGGGAGCGGCTTCAACACCGCGTGCTGGACGTGCATTTCCTCATGCTCGCCGCCGCGCTCGGCAGCGCGCTCATCGGGCACTGGGACGAGGGCGCGACGCTGCTGTTCCTCTTCAGCTTCTCCGGTGCGCTGGAGCACTACGCTCTGGGCCGGACGCAGCGCGAGATTCAATCGCTCTTCAAGGCCGCGCCCAAGACCGCCACGCAACTCGACGATGCCGGCCACGAGACGGAAGTTCCCGTGGCCGACCTCCAGCCCGGAGCGCGCCTGCTCATCAAGCCCGGCGCGCAGTTCCCGCTCGACGCCGAGGTCATCCGGGGCAAGACCGCCGCCGACGAATCCACGCTCACCGGCGAGGCCGCGTCGGTGGAAAAGAACGTCGGCGATTCCGTGCTCGCGGGCACGCTGAACCTTTGGGGCGCGGTGGAAGTGCTCGTGCTCCGCGCCGCCGGCCAGAGCGCGCTTCAGAAAATCATCCGCCTCATCCGCGAGGCGCAGCGGCTCAAGGCCCCGTCGCAGCGCTTCACGGACAAGTTCGGCAGTGGCTACACCTACGCGATCACCGGGCTGGCGCTGGCGATGTTCTTCGTGTGGTGGCTCGGGTTCGGGCTGCCGGCGTTCACGAGCACGGCGGAAACGCAGAGCGCGTTCTACCGCACGATGGCGCTGCTGGTCGTCGCGTCACCGTGCGCGCTGGTGCTTTCGATTCCCTCCGCCGTGCTGGCCGCCATCGCATGGGGCGCGCGTCGCGGCATCCTGTTCCGGGGCGGCGCGGCCATCGAGCAGCTTGCCGACGTGAACGTGGTCGCGCTCGACAAGACCGGCACGCTGACGACGGGTGAGTTGCAGGTGGAAAAGGTCGAAAGTTTCCCGCCGGGCCGCGAGATGGAAGCCGCCACGCTGGCCTGCGCGATGGAACGTCTCTCCACGCATCCGCTGGCCCGCGCCATCACGCGCCACGGCAAACAGCAAAATCTCCCGCCGCTCGCGCTCGACCACTTCGAGTCCATCACCGGCCTGGGCCTCCGCGCGCACCACGGCGAGAGGATTTGCCTCTTGGGCCGACGCGAACTGGTCTTGAGCCAGCGCCTGACTCACACGACCCAAACCAAAGCGTCCGACTCAAACACTCTTCTCCCTCGCCCCGCGAGGAACGAGCGGGGAGAGGGCCGGGGAGAGGGGCTGCCCAGTTTCGCCACAACCTTTCCTAGTCAGACACCTCCTCTCCCCAACCCTCTCCTCCATTCCATGGAGGAGAGGGAGAAGGCCGTGCCGCCGCCCGCCGCCGGGCATTCCGAAGTGTGGGTGAGCGACGGCGAACTTCTCGGCCGCATCCTGTTGCGCGATGACATTCGCCCCCAAGCCGCCGGCGTGCTCACCGAGCTTCGCCGCTCCGGCCTCCGCAGCGTCGTGCTCACCGGCGACCGCCCCGAGGCGGCCGAATTCCTCAAGCGCGAGCTGCACTTCGACGAACTCCGCGCCGGACTCAAGCCCGAGCAGAAGGTCGCCGCCATCCGCGAGTTCACCGCAGCAGGCAAACGCGTCGCGATGGTCGGCGACGGCGTGAACGACGCGCCCAGCCTCGCCGCCGCGCACGTGGGCGTGGCGATGGGCGCGCGCGGCTCGGACGCCGCGCTCGAACAGGCGCAGGTCGTCCTGATGCACGACCGCCTGGAAAACTTCCTCGCCGCCTACCGCCTCAGCCAGCGCGCCCGCGCCGTCATCCGGCAGAACGTGTTTCTCTCGCTGGGCACCGTCGTGGTGCTGGTGGGTTTCGCGCTGTTCGGCAAAGTCCCGCTCACGCTCGGCGTCATCGGCCACGAAGGCAGCACCGTCATCGTGGTGCTGAACAGTCTGCGCCTGCTGTTGTGGCCGCGTGGTTCCAGCAGTCCGCCGCCGGCTTAGTTGCTCCGCTCCACCGGGCGGAACGGCCAGACCCAGCTCGCGAACGCGCCGAGCTTGCGCGTCTGCACCCAGACCTTGCCCTGCCCGCGGAAGCGGCACACGAAGCCCTCGCCGGAGAAGAACAGCGACTTGTAGCCGCCGATGCGCCCGACCTCGTATTGCAGGCCGTCGGTGAAGGCGACGATGTGGCCGGTGTCCACGACGTAGCTGCCCGCGACGTTCACGCAGAACATCGCGCCGTAGGTGTTGAACCACAGGTCGCCCTTGCCGGAGCACTTGATGAGGAACAGCCCCTCGCCGGTGAAGAAGCCCTTCAAGCCCTGCCATTTGCTGTCGAGCGTCACCCCCATGCCACTGGCGACGAAGCCGCTGCTCTGGAGGTAGATCGTGTCACCGTCGAGATAGACGTGCTCCAAGTCACCCGGCGCACCGGGCGCGATGCCGATGCTGCCGGGGGCGTTCGCGGCGGTGAACTCGTTGACGAAGATGCTCTCACCCGTGAGCAGGCGCGACAGGCCGCCGCGCATCTTGGTCTTCATCTGCATGTTCGTGTCCATCGTCGCCATCGCAGACGCCTCGACCTTGAGCGTCTGGTTCGCGGGCACCTGCACGGTGAGGAAGGCGAAGTCGGGCCGGCCCTCGATCAAGTAGTCGAACTCGCGGCGCTGGTCGGCATTGTAGCCCGAGGTGAGCAGGCCGGAGCCGGCGGCGGGCAGGGGCGGCGGCCCACCGGCGGGAATCGGCGGCGGCGTGCCCGCGAGCGCGGGCGACTGGCTGGCCTGCACCCAGTTCGCCAGGCCCTCGTGGAAGACATGGTGCGTGGGCAGCAGTTCACCAGCCGCGAGCATCCGGCGGACTTGCTCGACGGGGAACGGCCCTTCCTGGGCGCCGGTGCGGGAGATGTAGATTTGCATGGTCAAAGGCGTGATGCGTGGTGCGTGGGGCGTGAGGGGCGACGGGCACGGACGAACTTGGTCACGCACCACGCGCCACGCACCACGCGGGCTACAGGAAAACTGGCGGCAGGTTCGCTCATCTTGGCTTCAGTTCCGGCCCCAGCTCCATGCCGAAGCCCTTTGCGTTGTGGCTCTGGCACCAGACCGTGCCGCGCCCGGAAAAGCGGCAGACCAGCCCCTCGCCGCCGAAGATGGCCGTGGCCCAGCTTCCACCGGCCTTGGTGATGGTGAAGTTCAGCGTCTCCTGAAACGCGACGATGTGGCCGGTGTCCACGATGTAGTCGCCGTCCACCTCGATGGGATAGATCGCGCCGAAGCTGGAAATGATGACCGGGCCGGTGCCGCTGAGTTGGAGCCAGAGGGCGCTCTCGCCGGAGAAGAACGACTTGAAGCCCTGCCAGCCGAGATTGACGTTCACGCTGCTCTCGCACGCGACGAACGAGCCGGACTGCACGATGAGGTTTTCCGCCCGCAGGTCGTAGCGCAGCATGTCGCCGGGGAGCGTGGCGGCGAGGAAGACTTCGCCCGGCGCGCCGCTCGCGGAGAAGTGGTTGAGGAACAGCGACTCGCCCGCGAGCAGGCGCTTGGCGGCCGCGAAGAACGAGCCGGAGTCGCGCTTGTGCGTGGTGGTGGTGAGTTCGAGCGTGTCGCTCATGGCGATCATCGCGCCGGACTCGGACGTGAGATGCTCGCCGGGCGCGAGGATGACGCGCGCGGCGGAATTGCCGGGGCGGGAGAGAAGTTGAATGTCCATGTCAGATGCGGGGGTTAAGCCAATTCGCGAGGCCGCTGATGCTGCGCGTTTGAATCACAATCTTCCCCTTCCCCTCGACGCGCGTCACGAAACCCTCGCCACCGAACAGGCTGGAGAAGATGCCGCCCGCGAGCTGGAGCTTGAGTTTCATCTGCGGCTCGTAGGCGACGAGATGACTGGTGTCCACGATGTATTCCCCCTCGACCTGCCGCTCCAGCATTTCACCGTAAGCGCCATACCACAGCGTGCCCGTGCCGGAGACCGTGAGCTTGAAGAAACCCTCGCGCGCGATGCCGCTGACCAGCCCCGCCCAGCGCAGCGCGAGCTGCAGGCCGGGCGTGGACGCGATGTAGGCGCCCGGCTGGAGGCAGATGGTCCCCCCGTTGAGCTGCACCTCCCTCATGTTGCCCGGCGTGGTCTGCACCAGCGTCACGCGGCGCGGGCCGGTGGTGGCGTTGGTGAAGGTGTTCACGAACAGCGACTCGCCGGCGAGGAACTTCTTGCCGAGGCCGGAGAAGAACCCGCCGTTGAACTTCGCCTGCATCCCGAGGTCGGCGGCCATGCTGGACATGGCATCGGACTCGGCCACGACGGACTCGCCGGGGTCGAGGTCCACATGGAGGTAGGCGAACGAGGGCGCGCCTTCGATGGTGGTTTTCATGAGGGAAACGATTTTGGAAAGTCAGCGAACTGAACGGACGCAGGCTAAACAGGGACAGCCAGCGATGCCAGAATCTTTCTTTGCTCGTCTGTGCCAGACGAGGTCCACTCCTTCACCGGCTCATAAAACGTGTTCCGTTGCACCGGCACACGCCCGACTTCACGAATGGCCTTCACCATTTCCGCCTCGGTCTGGAGCTGCGGGGACTTCGCGCCGGCCATGTGGAAGATGTGCTCCTCGACGATGGTGCCGTGCAGGTCGTCTGCGCCGTAGCTGAGGGCCACCTGCGCGAGCTTGAGGCCCATGCCCACCCAGTAGGCGGTGACGTGGTCGAAGTTGTCGAGGTAGAGGCGGCTCACGGCGACGGTGCGGAGCTGGTCGAAGCCCGTCGGCGGCACGCGCACGGGGATGTCGTTGTTCTCCGGCTGATACGGCAGCGACACGAAGCCGGTGAAGCCATGCGTCTCGTCCTGCAACGCGCGCAGCAGGCTCAGGTGATGCACGCGATCCGCGAGCTTCTCGACGTGGCCGTAGAGCATCGTGCAGGTGCTGCGTCCGCCGAGGCGATGCCAGGTGCGGTGGACGTCGAGGTATTCCTCGGCGCTCTCCTTGCCGCGCGCGATGGCGTGCCGGACTTCCTTGCGGAAGATTTCCGCGCCGCCGCCGGTCAGCGAGTCGAGGCCGGCGTCTTTCAACTCAACCAGAGTTTGCTCGACGGACTTCTTCGCGAGCCAAGCGAGGTGGAGGATTTCAATCGCGGTGAAGCACTTCAAATGCAGCCGGGTAGCAGCCGACGTGAGGAGGCTCTGACCCAGTTCGGAGTTCGGAGTTCGGAGTTCGGAGTTGGATAATGGAGACTCGTCACCTCGTCTCCTACCGGGGTTCAGCGCGCTCAACGCCTTGAGCATGTCCACGTAGTAGCTGAACGGCAGCGACGGGTGCAGTCCGCCGACGATGTGCAGCTCCGTGATGCCCAGCGCGAGCGCCTCGCGGGCCTTCTGCACAATCTGCTCGATGGTCAGCTCGAAGCCATCCGCGTCGCGCTTCTTGCGGGCGAAGGAGCAGAACTGGCAGGAGAGGATGCAGTAGTTCGAGTAGTTGATATACCGGTTGAGGATGTAGCTGGCGCGGTTGCCCACCTTCCGCTGCCGCGCGAAGTCCGCGATGGCCCCGACGGCGTTGATGTCCTTGCTCTCGAAGAGGCGCAGGGCATCGGCGTCGGAAAGGCGCTCGCCGGCGACGACCTTGTCGTAGAGGTCGCGCAGGTCGCTGTGCTGAATGGCGAAGGTCATTCGGGAGGACAATGGGGCGAAAGCCGCGCGGACGCAAAAGCAGACTGCGGACCGCTTGCCGCCCGCCGCCGCCGCCGGTAGCGTGTCCGCGTCATGCCGAACATCCACGACGACCCGGCGGCGTTGAAGGCGCTGCAGGACCAGATTTACCGGGAGAACATCCTGCGGGCGCGGGCGATGACCGAGGAGCAGCGGCTGGCGGAAGCACTCGAACTGACCAACGAGGTCTTTTCGCGCATGCACACGGGAGCCATGTGGCAGACGGGCACAACGGATTCCGAGCAAGGCTGGCGGGAGGTTCGCCGCCGGCTGGACCGGCTCCGCCGGACGCACGACCACGGCCGCTTCGCGGACCAGAAACCGGCCGGCCGATGACCGTTGAAGCCCTTGCCGCCGCCGTTGTCGCCGCCTGCGAGGCGGAAGGCGTGGAGCACATGGTCACAGGGGCCTTCGCCTACAGCCTGTATGGCATCCCGCGTTCGACCAAGGACGTGGACGTGGTGGTGAGCCTCCCCAGCGGCGAACCTTTGCGACGTGTGACCGCCCGCCTCGCCAACCTCGTCGAGTTCGAGGCGCAGGTGCAGTTTGACACCCTGACGTGGGGCCGACGCCAAGTTGGCACGATGCGTGGCAGCCCGCCTCACATCGTGGAGCTGTTCGAGCTGTTCGATGATCCGTTCGTGCAGGCGCAGTTTGCGCGGAGGCGGAAAATGTTCTCACCTCAACTCGGTTGCACCACCTGGCTCCCCACGCCCGAGGACGTGGTGGTGCAGAAGCTCCGCTGGGGCCGGAACAAGGACTTGGATGACGCCCGCGATGTGTTGGCGGTCCAAGGCCCCGAAACGCTGGACATGGGCTACATCCGGCGTTGGTGTGCCACCCACGGAACGACGGAGCGGCTGGAGGCAGCGCTGGCGGGCATCCCGCCGCTGTGAACACGGCACACGTCCAGCTCAGACGGAGCGCAGCGTGTTCGCCCGCGCCCAGGTGTCCGCGCCGATGATTTGCTCCAGCGTCGGGTGTGCGACGACTTGGTGCGCGTCCATGGCGCGGGCGACAGCGGCGGAGATGTCGGTGAACTTGATCTGGCGGTTGCAGAAGGCTTCCACGGCGACTTCGTTGGCCGCGTTCAACACGGCGGGAAGCGTGCCGCCGACTTCGCCGGCGCGGCGCGCGAGGTTGAGCGAGGGGAAGCGGTCGGTGTCCGGCTCCTCGAAGGTGAGGCTGCCGATTTTGGCGAAGTTGGTCTGCACGCGATCGCTGCCGACGCGGTCGGGATAGGTCAGCGCGTATTGAATGGGCAGGCACATGTCCGGCGTGCTGAGTTGCGCGATGATGGAGCCGTCCACGAACTCGACCATCGAGTGGACCACGCTTTGCGGATGCACGACGACCCGCACGCGGTCCATGCCGATGTCGAAGAGCCAGCGCGCCTCGATCATCTCCAGGCCCTTGTTGAAGAGCGTGGCGGAATCAATCGTGATCTTGCGGCCCATGACCCAACTCGGGTGTTTCAGCGCGCGCTCGACGGTGATGTCGGCGAAGGATTCCTTCGGGTGCAGCGCCTTGTCGCGGAAGGGGCCGCCACTGGCGGTGAGCCAGAGGGCGCGGACGGAGGCGGGCGGCTTGTCATCGAGGCACTGGAAGATGGCGGAATGCTCGCTGTCCACGGCGAGGACGCGAACCTTGTGCTTGCGGGCCTCGTTCATCACCGTCTCGCCGGCCATGACGAGGATTTCTTTCGAGGCGACGGCGATGTCCTTGCCCGCACGGATGGCGGCGAGCGCGGGTTGCAAACCGGCGGTGCCCACGATGGCGATGAGCACGATGTCGGCCTCGGGCATGGTGGCGAGTTTGAGAAGGCCCTCGTTGCCGGCGTGAACCTGAACCTTCGTGCCGAGCGCGGACTGGAGTTCGGCGGCCTTGGCCGGATCGGTGATGGAGATGGCGGCGGGCTGATACTTGAGGGTTTGTTCGAGCAGCAACTCGGAGTTGCCGCCCGCCGCCATGCCGATGATGCGCAGGCGGTCAGGCAGGTCATCGGCGACCTTGAGCGTGCTGGTGCCGATGGAGCCGGTGGAGCCGAGGAGGACGACGTTTTTCATCTGGGAAACCACTAATGAACACGAATGGACACTAATCCAAAGGCGTTCAGCGCATCATTGGAGCGGCATAAGCTGAGGAAGTTCCACAGCTCCCTGATTCGTGTTCATTGGTGTTCATTCGTGGTTGCCCTACCGCGTCAGCACATGGCGCAAGTAGAGATACATCAACGGCGCATTGAACAGCAGGCTGTCGAGCAAGTCCAGAATCCCGCCGATGCCGGGGAAATAGCCGCCGGAGTCCTTCACGCCGGCCTCGCGCTTGAAGAGCGACTCGATCAGGTCGCCGATGACCGCCGCGATGCTCAGGATGATGCCAAGAATGATCGCATGGGTGAGGTTCATCCCGTGGAGCCGATCACCGGCAAAGTGGGCGAAGGCCACGCTCGCGCCCGTCGAAATCACCACCGCGCCACCGAAGCCCTCCCACGTCTTCCCCGGGCTGATGCGCGGGATCATCTTGTGTTTGCCGATCAGCGAGCCGGTCAGATACGCGCCGCAGTCGCTGAACTTCGTCACCACGATGAAGTAGAGCACGTAGAACGTCCCCGCATTCGCGTGCGCGCCCGCCGGGAAGCGGAAGAACTCGATCTTCTGGATGAAGTTCAACAGCCACGGCACATACATCAGGCCCAGCAGCGTCGTCGCCATCGCCACGATCCCGTGCGGGTTGTCCTTGGCGATGAACTGCCGGATGCACAGCCCCAGCACAAAGATGATGAGGAAGCTCGTCTCGAAGTCGTTCACGCGCGCCGGCGAGTCGTGGATGCCGAGCTTGCCCGCGCAATGCAGGAAGGTCCCCGCCACCATGAGCAAGCCCGCCGCCATGCCGAACTTGCGGAAGCACACCAGTCCGCGCGCGCGCACAAGCCCGTAAAACTCGAACATCCCGCAGGCCGCCAGCAGCAGCATGATGGTGATGAACACCACGTCCGAGACGGTGCGGTTGCCGCAAAAAAGCGCGCCCAGCACGACCGCCCACAAGGCTACCGTGCTCGTGAGCCGGCGGAGAAAAACCTTTCCCTTGGAGGGTGCGGCAGGAGCGGGCGACGGGGCGGCCGGCGACGGCGACTCGTTGGTCATGCGCGCGCAGCGTAGCGGCCCGGCGGCGGCGGGGGAAGTTCAACCTCGCCGGGGCGAGCGCGGTCGCGGCAAGCTCGCACCAATGAACACGCGGCTGGACCAGGCGTTGGTGGCGCGCGGCCTGTGCGACAGCCGCGAGAAGGCCAAGCGCGCCGTCATGGCCGGGCTGGTGCGCATCAACGGCCAGGTCGCGCGCAAGGCCAGCGACACGGTGCGCGACGCCGACACGCTCGCGCTCGACGCGCCGGAGAAGTTCGTGAGCCGGGGCGGGCACAAGCTGGAGCACGCGCTCGAACACTTCGCCCTCGATGTGCGTGGGCTGACCGCCGTGGACCTCGGCGCGAGCACCGGCGGCTTCACGGACTGCCTGCTGCAACGCGGCGCGGCGCGGGTCTTCGCGGTGGATGTGGGCCAGGGGCAGCTCGCGTGGAAGCTGCGGAACGACCCGCGCGTGGTGGTGCTGGAGAAGACGAACGCGCGGGAGCTGACGGCGGAGAAGCTTCTGCAAATGCGGAGTGCGGAGTGCGGAGTGCGGAATGAAGACAAGCCCGTCGTCTCGCTCGTGGTCGTGGATTGTTCGTTCATCTCGCTGCGGAAGATTCTGCCGGCGGCGGCGGGCTTGCTCGCTGCCGGCGGACGCATTGTCGCGCTCATCAAGCCGCAGTTCGAAGCGGGCAAGGCTGAGGCGGACAAGGGTGAGGGCGTCATCACCGATCCGGCGGTTCACGCGCGTGTGCTGGCGGAATTGGAGGCGTTCACGCGGGCGGAACTGCCCGGCCTCGCGTGGCGGGGCGTGACGGAGTCGCCCCTGCTCGGTCCCGCTGGCAACAAGGAATTCCTCGTCCTGCTGGAACGGGCTTGAACGCGCATTTCCGGCGTGTCGGCCGGGCGGCTTCGTGGTTTCCTCGCACCGTGACCGACGAGCCGATCATTGACCTGCACAGCGACGCCTACTTCATGGGCGAGGCGCTGCGCCAGGCCGCGCGCGCCTACGAGGCGGAGGAAGTGCCCGTCGGCGCGGTCGTCGTGCGCGGCGGGCGCGTCATCGCGCGGGCGTTCAACCAAGTGGAGATGCTCAAGGACGCCACCGCCCATGCCGAGATGCTCGCCATCACCGCCGCCGAGCAGGCCGTGGGCGACTGGCGGCTCAACGACTGCACGCTCTACGTCACCAAGGAGCCGTGCCCGATGTGCGCCGGGGCCATCGTTCATGTGCGCTTCGCGCGGGTCGTCTTCGGCGTGGGCGATGCGAAGGGTGGCGCGGCGGGCAGCGCGATCAACCTCCTGCAATTCCCCGGCCTCAACCACCAGTGCGACATCACGCGCGGCGTGCGCGAGGAGGAATGCCGGGCGCTGCTGCTGAACTTCTTCTCCGACCGCCGCGCCGCGAACAAGGCCGCGAAGGGCGAAACCCCTTCCTCCGTAGGAGACGACGTGAGGAGTCTTTGATTGTCTCGGCAGACAAAGTGAGACTCCTCATGCCAGTTACCGGTGTTCGGTGAAGTCTGGCGGAATGCAGGCGTCGGCAACGTGGCTTCTCCCTCTCCCTTCCTCGGAGGAGGGGAGAGGGCCGGGGTGAGGGGTGGCGTGCGTCGGCGTGGGCGGCCGCACCCCTCATCCGGCCTGCGGCCACCTTCTCCCCTCGCTCCGCGAAGGGAGAAGGAACCTTTGCCCACCGAACCCGGTTCTACCGGCCTTCACACGGAGTTGGTATCACGTCGCTTCCTACGCGGATTAACTCAGCGAGATCAACGACACGCGCTCGTTCTTCTCGTTGCGGCTCACGCCCTGCGCGCGCGGATCAAGCGTGGGCACGCCATCCACGAGGAACCAGTAGCGGTGGTGGCCGTTGGTCATCAGCACCTGCACCACCCAGTTGCCGTCCGGCGAGCGCTGCATCGGGTGCGACGCGGGGTTCCACTCGTTGAAATCCCCGGCGATGAAAACTTCCTTCGCGTCCGGCGCGACGCAGAAGAAGTTCACGGGCTTGGTGAAGGTTTTGTTGTTGTAAGCCTTGCCGTTGCCGCCCGGCGCGAGTTTGTAAGTCGCCATCGTTTGTGACCCTTTTTCCCCGACGCCTCACAAACGGGCGCGGTGGTGACGCGCGGGAAGAAAGCACCACTCCGCGCGACGAACAAGCGTGAATTTCGCCCGCCGCCCGGCGAAGCTCCGCCCGTGTCCGCCGAACCGACCCAAGCCCCGCGCCTTGACCGCGAGCGGCTGCACCGTGCGCTGGCGAAGGCCCGCGCCGCGCTGCTGGCCGAGCGCGGCCCGCACGGGCATTGGGAAGGCGAGTTGTCCAGCAGCGCTCTCTCGACGGCGACGGCGGTGACGGCGCTGGAACTCTGGCGGCGCGCCGTGCCGGCGGCTTCCAGTCGCCGTCCGCGCGGCAGCGAATCTGAGGCGGCGGCTGGAAGCACGCCGGCACGGGCCATCGCCTCCGGCCTCCAATGGCTCGCCGAGCACCAGAACGCCGACGGTGGCTGGGGCGACACGACCTTGAGCTTCTCGAACATCAGCACCACGGCGCTGTGCTGGGCGGCGTTCGGCGCGGTGCCGGGGGCGGAGCAGCGGTGGCCGGAGGCGGTGCGGCGGTGGCCGGAGGCGGTGCGGCGGGCGGAGGCGTGGCTGGCGGAAACCGTGGTGCGTGGTGCGTGGTGCGTGAATCAGCACGGCAGTGCCCCTTCAGATTCACGCACCACGCACCACGCACCACGCTTGGAAGTTCCCTCGCTCATCACCGCCATCATCGCGCGCTACGGCAAGGACCGCACCTTCTCCGTGCCCATCCTCACGATGTGCGCGCTGGCCGGGCGACTGGGCGAAGGCAAGGCGGCTTGGCGGAAGGTCATCCAATTTCCGTTCGAGCTGGCCGCGCTGCCGCAGAAGCTTTTTTCCACGCTGCGCCTGCCGGTCGTGAGCTACGCGCTGCCGGCGCTCATCGCCATTGGACAGGTGCGGCACCATCACCTGCCCACGCGCAATCCGCTCCTGCGCCTACTGCGTGACCGCGCGCGCGCGAAAACGCTGGGCGTGCTGGAGCGCATCCAGCCGCCGAACGGCGGGTTCCTCGAAGCCACGCCGCTGACGAGCTTCGTCACCATGAGCCTCGTCGGCTGCGGGCATGCGGAGCATCCCGTCGCGCGGCGCGGCGTGGACTTCCTGCTCAAGTCCGCGCGCGCGGACGGGAGCTGGCCGATAGACACGAACCTCGCGACATGGGTGACGACGCTCGCCGTCAACGCGCTCGGCCCGAGCATCCACGAGGTGATGAGCGCCGAGGAGCGCGGGCGCATCCTCGACTGGCTGCTCGGCCAGCAATACCGCACGGAGCATCCCTACACCGGGGCCGCGCCCGGCGGCTGGGCCTGGACGGATTTGCCCGGCGGCGTCCCCGACGCGGACGACACAGCGGGTGCGCTGCTGGCGCTGAAGACACTCACAAGTTCTCCCACAGATTCAAGGCGACCACAGATTGAATCCCCTGCTTCCCAATCTGCGGTCGCCTTGAATCTGCGGGGTAATTCCCTTGACCCGAAGGTGCGCGAGGCGGCCATCGCGGGGGTGAAGTGGCTGCTGGACCTGCAAAACCGCGACGGCGGCATCCCGACCTTCTGCCGCGGCTGGACCAAGCTGCCCTTCGACCGCAGCAGCCCGGACATCACGGCGCACGCGCTGCGGGCGTGGATGGCGTGGCGTGGCGAGATGCCAAAGCAGATACAACAAAGGGTGCAACAGTCATGCAAACGCGCGCTGTCCTACCTCTTTGAGACCCTCGATGGCGGAGGCGTCATCGTGCGGAGGCTACCCGCCGTCCAAGTCAAAGTGGTAGCTGGCTGGGCACCGCTGTGGTTCGGTAATCAGCATTTGCCTGACGATGAGAACTACGTTTACGGCACCGCGCGAGTTCTCGTGGCCTTGAGCCAACTCCGCCGGGCACTGCATGTAACAAGTGCATTTCCTCGCTCCGTCCTTGTTGACAGCCTTGGGATCGACTCCTCCTCGCTGCTGATTGATTTTCTGTGTCGGATGGGAGCGCTACAACTCCCCTACTTCCAGCAAATGGATGGGGGATGGGGAGGTGGTTTCGCTCAGAACGGCTTGGCAGGTGGGACACCAGTTTCCGTCGAGGAAACTGCACTCGCTGTGGAGGCGTTGGCGGATCATCAAGTGTCACCGATTGACGGGGAGGCAGACAGAGCCGTAGCCCGGCATCAAGCGCTCTGCACCGGCACCGACTGGCTCCTCCGCCGCGTCGAGGACGGCACCTGGGCGCAGCCCGCGCCCATCGGCTTCTACTTCGCCAAGCTGTGGTATTACGAGCGGCTGTATCCGATGGTCTTCACCGTCGCCGCGCTGGAAGCCGTCGCGCGGCTGGAGGCGGCTGCGGCCAGCACTTGCCAAGCCGCGCCAGCGTCCCCACCTTCCCCGCGTTGATGAACGCCGACTACATCGCCCGTAAGGAACGCTGGGCACGCAAACTGGCCGGGCAGGAAAAGCCCGCTGTCCGTTCCGCAGATCGCCTGCCACCCGGCCAGCGGCAGGTTCACAACTTTCCCGTGCTCGACCTCGGCAACCACCCCGCGGTTCCGTTGGACAAGTGGGAGCTCAAGATCCATGGCCACGTCGAAAACCCGGTCACGCTCAACTGGCAGCAGTTCCTCGCGCTGCCCCAGTTCACGGACACGAGCGACTTCCACTGCGTCACGACCTGGAGCCAGTTCGACA
>Ga0172372_10001460_pt1 | contig 36661 bp, 32 predicted proteins | sample LakKiv5m_2_FD_114544 | JGI IMG/M metagenome (GOLD analysis project Ga0172372, IMG submission 114544) | Freshwater microbial communities from Kabuno Bay, South-Kivu, Congo - kab_092012_9.5m | ecosystem: Environmental > Aquatic > Freshwater > Lake | place: Democratic Republic of the Congo...
CGGGTCGCACGGGTGCGCGCCGGTCACGACGACCCGGGCCGGGCCGCCGTCGCCGTAGCGCTCGCGCCAGGCCCGCTCGAACGCCGGGAGGTCGCGGGGGTCGCGCACCGCGACCTCGGCCTTGACCGGGGTCGCGTCGGGCACGAGGCCGCCCAGCTCGTCGAGCAGGCGGTGCGTCTGGCGGTCGACCGGGTCCCACCCCGTGACGGGCGAGGGAGCCTGCGAGCCGAGGAAGACCCAGTCGCCACGGCTCACGCCGATCGAGGCACCGGCCGCGTCGGTCACGGGCACCGGCTGCGCGTCGTCGACGCGGGCGATGACGTCGATCTCGACGCGGGTGCCGAGCACCATGAGCTCGCCGATGCCGAGGCTCGACCCGGCGCCCGTCACGCCGTACGGCGCCTCGACCGCGAGGTAGTCGGACACGCCGCGGCCGGCCCAGCGACTCGCCCCGTTCTCGTGCGGATCGGCACCCGTGAACCAGCGCGAGACGCGCACGCCGTCGCGGCCCAGGTCGGCACCGCCGGCGGCCACGGTGGGCGCGAGGTTCTTGAGGATGAAGTCGCCCTGCAGCGCCTCGGGGCTCACGAGGTACGGGTTGGCGGGCTGCACCTCGAGCGGCAGGCCGAGCTGGAAGTCGCTCGCGAGCTGGCCCGCGACGAAGAGCCAGTCACCGGCGCGGACGGCCGGGCTGTACGGCATCTTGGGCTGCGGCACGCCGTCGGCCCAGATGGTCTTCGGCACCGACACGGTCAGGCGTCCTTGACGACAGTGCCGTACGAGACGAGCGGCGCGCCGAGGACCTTGCGGATCACGCGCTGGCGCTCACGGCGCAGCAGCGCGCTGAGCTCCTCGTCGGGCTCGTGCTCGTCGACCTCGGTCGCGCCGAAGACGGCCTTGTCGACAAGCAGCTGCTCGAGGACCGCGACGCGGTCCTTGAGGATCCACAGCTCCTCGGTCAGCGACTCGACCATGCGGGCGACGTCCTCGACGGTGCCGTTCTGGAGGTACTTGGGCATCAGGTGCTCCTGGAAGAAGGGAGGGGAAAGGGAGGATCAGGCCGGCTTGTAGCCGCGCGTGACCCACGGGTAGTTGCCGGGGCCGACGCCGAACTCCTCGACGCGCTCGAAGCCCGCGTCGCGCAGCAGCTGCGCGCGGTCCTGCAGCAGGGCGCCGCGCCAGAACGGCTCGCAGCGGTGCTCGGTCTCCCAGTCGAGGATCACGGAGCGGAACAGCGACTCCTGGACCTTGTAGGGGGCGACGTCGCCGATCAGCAGCTCGCCACCCGGCTCCAGCACGCGGTAGGCCTCGGACAGGATCTGCTTGGCGGCCGGCACCGGCACCTCGTGCAGCAGGATGAAGAAGGTGACGAGGTCGAAGCTGTTCTCCTCGTACGGGAGGTCCTCGGCGATGGCCTGCTTGAGCTCCCACTCGAAGCCGTGGCGGGCCGCGATCAGGCGCGCGTGCTCGAGCTCGCTCGTGCCGGCGTCGATGCCGTGGATCTTCGCCTCGGGGTAGGCGCGCTGCAGGGCGAGGGCGTAGCGGCCCGTGCCGACGCCGATCTCGAGGATGTCGCGGTACGTCTCCTGCGAGGCGTGCTGCGCGGTGACGAAGCGCTGGTCGGCGAAGCTCTGACCGGGCTTCACGGCGCCGACGCCGCCCGTCGCGAACAGCAGGTCGTAGATGTAGTCGTGGATCATGAAGCCCATGCGCGGGTGGCCGTCCCAGCCGCCGGGCGCGAGGTGGAAGTCGGTGTCGCTCCAGTAGCTCGGCGACTCCAGCGTCGCGTCGAGCTCGAGCGTGCCGCCCTGGCCCTTGAGCTCGGCGTACTCGGCCTCGATCTCGACCTCGCCGTCCTCGTAGGCCTCGAGCGCGGCGACGTACTGGTGCTCGCCCGCGACGCGCGTGTAGAAGCGGTCCCACGCGAACGCCTTGGAGTCCTCCAGGACCTGGTAGCCGCGGCGCAGCTTGGCCTGGTCGACGGGCAGCGTCTCCTCGCCCGCGGTGGCCTGGTCGAAGTCCTCGTTGGCGGCGGCCTGGAGCTCGCGCCCCGACCACGCGGCCATCTCGGCCAGGAAGTTGAAGCCGGCTCGGCCTCGCTGCTTCAGACCCGTCTTGGTCATGTCCGACCCCTCGTCTCGCTCCTCGGTACTGTTCCTCAGAATGAAACAGCGTTCCGCCTATGGATACGAAACTAGGGGCGCGGTGCAACCGGGTCAATGGCCTCAACCGCATTGGCACAGAGATGTAACGAGGCCGAAACGCGGGCCGCGCGGGGCTTGAAGCATGCGTGCATGCAACGTGCATTCACGGTACGTCATGACACGACGTCACTTCCCACATCCGGTCCGAAGTGTGACGAACCAGCCACCGCCGCGCCCACAGGAACCATGAGTAAGGTGTGCCTGCCCTACCCACGTACGACCACCCAGGCAGGTCCCATGTCGCCCCGACTCCTCCCCCGCGCGCTCGCCGCCGCCGCGCTCGTCCTCACGACCCTCGCCGCGTGCGGGTCCTCCGGCGGGGACGAGGACATCCCCAAGCCCGCCGGCGTCGACGACGCCGCGTTCCCGGTCACGATCGAGCATGCGTACGGCGAGACCGAGGTGCCGGAGTTTCCCGAGCGCATCGTCAGCGTCGGGTACACCGAGCAGGACACGCTGTGGGCTCTCGGCCTCAAGCCCGTCGGGGTCACCGACTGGTACGGCGACCACGAGTTCGCCTCGTGGCCGTGGGCCGACGAGGCGCGCGGCGACTCCGAGCCGACTGTGCTCACCACGAGCGACGGCCTCGACTTCGACGCGATCGCGGCGCTCGACCCCGACCTCATCGTCGGCACCAATGCCGGCATGACCGAGGAGGACTACGAGCAGCTCGCGAAGATCGCGCCGACCGTCGCGCACTCCGGCGACTACTCGATGTACTTCGAGCCGTGGACCGTCCAGACGCTGCAGATCGGCGCCGCGGTGGGCCTGGAGGACGAGGCGCAGGCCCTCGTCGACGACGTCGAGGCGCAGTTCGCCGCGGCACGTGCCGCCAACCCGCAGTTCGAGGGCACCACGATCACCTTCCTGCAGAACGCGATCTACGACGGCAGCGCGATCGCGTACCAGGCGGGCCTCAGCACCGACTTCCTGACCGACCTCGGCTTCGTGGTCCCGACCGAGCTCGACGCCTTCGCACCGGAGGACGACTCCGGCGGCCAGGCGTACATCCCGCTCGAGAACCTCGACGTGCTCGACGCCTCGAACGTCCTGATCTGGGGCACCGAGGTCGATGACGACATCACGGCGCTCGAGGACGAGCCGTTCGTGACCGCGCTTCGGGCGATGCGCGAGGGCAAGGTCGTCTACACCGACGGCACGACGGCCGGCGCGATCTACTTCACATCGCCGCTGAGCCTGCCGCACGTGCTCGAGACCCTCGTGCCGGCGCTGCAGCAGGCCGTCGCCGGCACGGGCCCGGCCCACACCGACCCCTCCGCGTCCGGGGAGTGACCGGTCGGCGGGCCGCGGTCGCGGGTGTCGTCGCGACCGCGGCCCTCGCCGGGGCGGTCCTGCTCGGACTGACGATCGGTTCACAGGTCGTCGGCCTGCCCACCGTGCTCGACGCGGTGCTGCACCCGCAGGACACGCAGCTGCACCGCGTCGTGACCGAGTCGCGCATCCCGCGCACCGCGCTCGGACTCGTCGTCGGGACGGCCCTCGGTGCCGCCGGGGCGCTGATGCAGGGCCTCACCCGCAACGCACTGGCCGACCCGGGCATCCTCGGCGTCAACGCGGGCGCCTCGTTCGCGGTGGCGATCGCGGTCGCCGTCGTCGGGTCCTCGCAGTTCCCCGTGCTGATGGTCGCGGCGCTGATCGGCGCGGTGCTGGCCACGCTCGCCGTCGTGCTGATCGGATCGGTCAGCCGCGGCAACCCGATCACACTGGTCCTCGCCGGCGTCGCGCTCGCGGCGGTGCTGGGCGGGGCGACGACCGCGCTCGTGCTGATCCGTCCGACCGCGTTCCTCGCGATGCGCAGCTGGGAGTCGGGCTCGCTCGCCGGCCGCGACCTCGACCTCCTCACCACCGCCGGGCCGGCGATCGCGGCCGGCCTGCTGCTCGCCGTGGCGATGACCCGCAACCTCGACACGCTGGCGCTCGGGGACGATGCCGCAGTCGCGCTCGGCGTCGACGTCCGGCGCACCCGGGCCGGGGTCATCGTGGCCGTCACGCTGCTCGCCGGCACCGCCACCGCGGTCGCCGGACCCGTCGCGTTCCTCGGACTGGCCGTGCCGCACGTGGCCCGCGGGCTGGTCGGGTCGGCCATGACGGCGCTCGTGCCGCTGTCGGCCGTGCTCGGAGCGGCCGTCGTGGTGGTCGCCGACGTCGTGGGGCGCGTCGTCATCAGCCCGCAGGAGGTGCCGGTCGGCATCGTCATGGCCTTCGTCGCCGCACCCCTCCTGGTGTGGTTCGGCCGCAGCGCGAAGCTGCCGCAGCTGTGAGCGCCGTGAATCGCGACGGCTGGACCGCGCGACGGGGACTCGAGACCCGCGAGCGACGGACGCTCGGCGCGCTCGCCCTGCTCCTCGTCGTGGCCGTCGGCCTGAGCCTGTCGGTGGGCTCGACGTTCGTCGACCCCGCTCGCGTGATCGGTGCCCTGATCGGCACGGAGGACGGCGGCATCCGGCTGCTCGTCGTCGAGTGGCGGCTCCCCCGGGCGCTGGCGGCCGTCGCGTTCGGCGCGGCGCTCGGCCTGTCGGGTCTGGTGTTCCAGACCATCACCCGCAACGAGCTCGGCAGTCCGGACGTCATCGGTCTCACGACCGGCGCCTACACCGGCGCGCTCGTCGTGATCACCTCCGGATCGGGCTCGGGCACCGCCGTCACGGTCGGCGCGCTGGTCGGCGGCTTCGCGACCGCGGCCGTCGTGGCGGCGCTCGTCGCGGGACGGGGCGATCTCGGGTACCGCATCGTCATCATCGGCATCGGCGTCAGCGCGGTCCTGGCCTCGGTCAATGCCTGGATGCTGCTGCGCGCCCGGCTCGAGGTCGCGATCTCGGCGTCGATCTGGGGCTCGGGTTCCCTCAACGGTGTCGGCTGGAGCCAGCTCCGCACCCCCCTGCTCGTCATCGGCGTCCTGGGGCTGCTTCTGCTGTGCGCCCGTCGCGGCATCTGGGCCCTGCAGCTCGGCGACGACCTCGCCCGTGGTCTCGGCACCCGGGTCACCGCGACCAAGGTGGGCCTGCTGGCCCTCGCGGTGGGCCTGACCGCCGTCGTGACGGCCGCTGCCGGTCCGATCGCCTTCGTCGCCCTCGCCGCGCCCCACCTGGCGGCGGCCCTCGTGCGACCCGGTCCCGTCCACCTCGCTGCGACGGCCCTGCTCGGCGCGGCGCTTCTGACGGTCGCCGACGTCGTCGGCCAGCACGCGATCCCCGGCCGCGCGATCCCGGTCGGCCTCGTGACCCTGGTGCTCGGTGGCGCCTACCTGATCTGGTTCGTCCTACGCTCCGCCCGGAGGCTCACATGACCGATGCCCACCTTCTGGTCGCCGAGGACCTGAGCCTCGGCTACGGCCGCGACACGATCGTCGAGATGCTGTCGCTGCGCATCCCGCCGGGGCGCATCACGGCGATCGTCGGAGCGAACGCGTGCGGCAAGTCGACGCTGCTGCGCGGCCTCGCCCGGCTGCTCGCGCCACGGAGCGGCTCGGTGCTGCTCGACGGCCGCTCGCTGCAGACCATGCCCTCGCGCGACATCGCCCGCACGCTCGGGATGCTTCCGCAGTCGCCGTCCGCGCCGTCGGGCATCACGGTGCTCGACCTCGTCAAGCGCGGCCGCCACCCGCACCGCACGTGGCTGCAGGCCTGGGGGCCGGAGGACGACGACGCGGTGTTCGAGGCGCTCACCTCCACCAGTGTCCTGGAGCTCGAGGACACGCCGGTCGACGAGCTGTCGGGCGGTCAACGCCAGCGGGTCTGGATCGCGATGGCGCTCGCGCAGCGCACCGACGTCCTGCTGCTCGACGAGCCGACGACGTTCCTCGACGTCGCCCACCAGGTCGAGGTGCTGGACCTGCTGGTCGACCTCAACGACTCCGGTCGCACGATCGTCATGGTGCTGCACGACCTCGGGCTCGCGGCGCGCTACGCCGACCACGTCGTCGCGATGCGCGACGGGGCGATCGTGGCCGAGGGAGCCCCGGGCGACGTCGTCACCGAGGACCTCGTGCACGACGTCTTCGGCCTGCGCTGCCGCGTCGAGACCGATCCCGTCTCGGGCACCCTGCTCGTCGTCCCCATCGGCCGCCGCCGCACCCACGAGTCCCCGTAGGAGGTCAGGCGCGCGACGCCGCCAGCACCTCGTCGACGTCGGCGGCCTTGGGCAGCTCGCGCAGGAGCGACAGCAGGCAGGCGGCCTCGGTCGGGGTGAGGACGCGCTCGGCGTTGTCGGTGAACTTGTGTGCGAGCTGCTCGGGCGTCAGCGGACGCAGCGGCCCTCCCAGGTTGGCCATGACCGAGGCGACCCGCTCCTCGCCGGCGTGCGTGCGTACGCGCACCGTGGCCGGGAACTGCTGCGGGTACACCGCGTCGCACTCGGCGTCGCCCACGACCGTAACGCGCGCCATGAGCGCTCGGCGGTCCGGGTCCTGCGCCAGCGCGTCGGTGTAGTCCGACAGGTCGGCGCCGATGCCGTGGCCGCCGAACAGGCCGACCGTCACGGCGTACGGGGCGCTGAACTGCGCCTGGTAGGCCGTCTCCGGCGCCTGCTTGACGTCGAGCGGCTCCCCGACCGTGCGCACGATCGCGGTGGGCACACCGACCTCGACCGAGGCCACGTCCTCGACCTGCAGACCGCCGGCGGCCAGCTCGGCCGCGGCGTCGACGATCGTGTGCGTGAAGTGGTTGGCCGGGTAGGGCTTCGTGAAGATGCGGGGCACCTCCCAGCGCACGCCGAGCCCGTCGACGACGGCCTCCGGTCGCGCGGCCTCGCCGAGAAAGGCGGTGAGCAGCCCGAAGCGACCCTCGATCGAGGTCGGCGGCCCGGTGAGCCCGAGGCTCACGAGCTCAGCCGCGGTGACGCCGGACTGCGCGGCCCAGCCGCAGTGGATGCGCTTGACGGTGCCGCCTGCGCGGTTGGCCTCGATGACCCCGGAGGCCATCGACGCCGCGATGCCGATCGCGTCGGCGATGCCCGTGGCGTCGAGCCCCGCGAGCCGACCGGCCGCGACGGCCGAGCCGATCGCGCCGCAGATCGACGTCGCGTGCTGGCCGCGGTCGAAGTACACGTTGCGCCCCGTCGCCGGGTCGTAGCCGGCCATGCCGACGCGCACGCACGCCTCGAGGCCCACCGCGACCGCGACGAGCAGCTCGGCGCCACTGCGTCCGTGCTGCTGCGCCGCGGCGAGCGCGGCCGGCACGACCGACGCGCTCGGGTGCAGGATCGACGGCAGGTGCGTGTCGTCGAAGTCGAGCGAGTGCGCGAGCACGCCGTTGGCGAACGCGGCAGCGGCAGCGGGCAGCTGGTCGCGGTGCCCCAGCACGCCGGCCTCGGGCACTCCCCCGCGGCGGCGCACGAGCTCGAGCGCCGCGTCGCTCGTGGGCAGCGGCACCGCCCCGAGGCTCACGCCGACGCTGTCGATGACGCGCTCGACCACGCTGGCCCGCACGTCGTCGGGCAGCGTGTCGTAGGTCGTGCCGGCCGCGAGCGCGCCGAGCTGCTCGGCGATCGTGCCGGTCACCGGAAGGCTCCCACGACGTCGTCGGCAGCCAGGTAGGCCAGGCCGAGCGCCGTCACCAGGCCGTTGCCCGCGAGGTACCCCGCGGCGCCGTGACCCGAGATGCCCATCGCGGCACCGCCGGAGGCGTACAGCCCGGGGATCGGCTCGCCCGCGGTGTCGAGGACCCGGGCACGACCGTCGACCTTGAGCCCGCCCTGCGTGTGGAACAGCGCCGGCACGACACGCACGGCGGAGTACGGCGGCTCGAGCGCGGCCGGCCCCCAGTCGGTGCGACCGTGCTCGTCGGGCGCTCCCGCACGACACGCCTCGGCCTGCTCCAGCGTGCGCGCAAGCGCGTCCGCCGGCAGGCCGAGACGGTCGGCGACCTCGTCGACCGAGCCCGTGCGGACGACCCCCGAGTCCTCGACCCGGAGGTAGTCCTCGAACTCGCGGCACAGCGCACGGACCCGCTCGTCGTAGACGATGACGGCTTCGCCGCCGGGCTGCGTCAGCTCCAGCGCCGCGAACTCCGAGTAGCCCTGCGTCTCGTCGGCGAACCGCTCTCCCACGGTGTTGACGACGATGCCGCCGTGGAGCACGAGGGCCCACCCGGCGAGGTTGTTGGCGCCCACCGCGAGGGCGCCGTGGCCCTGGTAGGCGTCGAGGAAGCCGGTGTCGGCGCCGAGCGCGGTGCCGAGGCGCAGCGCGTCGCCCGTCGACCACTCGCTGCCGTGGTACACCGCACCCGCGATCTCCGGCGCGTGCTCGGCGACGAGCTCGGGCGAGGCGCCGAAGCCGTTGGTCGCGAGCAGCAGGTGGCGGGTCGCGATCTCCTCACGCGCACCGTCGGGCGTCTCGACCACCGCGATCCAGCCGTCGCCGTCGACCGAGTCGTCACGCCGCGCGTCGACGAGTCGCGCCGGCACCAGCAGGTCGAGCCCGGGGGTGCGGCGCGCCACGGCGTGCAGGTCGGTCAGCAGCCGCTGGCCCGAGCGCCCGGGCACGGTGTGGCACCGCGGTGCGGAGTGGCCCGGGTAGACGAACTCGGTCACGAGCGACATCGGCAGGCCGATCTCGCTGAGCCAGTCGACGAGCGGGGCCGACGCTTCGGCGACCGCAGCGGCCAGGACGGGATCGGCCTCGTCGTGGGTCTTGCCCATGATGTCGGCCACGAACTGCTCCGGGGAGTCCTCGACGCCCGCGTCCCGCTGCAGCGCCGAGCCGGCACCGGGGATCATCGCGGTCGACATCGAGGTGTTATTGCCGCGCAGGAAGTGCTCGCTGGCCTCGACCAGCAGCACGGTCGCGCCGGCGCGGGCGGCGCGCACGGCACCCGCCAGCCCGCCGCCGGCCCCCGCGACCAGCAGGTCGATCCGCTCCTCGCCCGACATCAGCCGGCCGTCAGGGGGCGACGCAGGTACGCGCCAGTGGGCTCGCCCACGACCTTGCCGTCGGCGAAGACGGCCTGGCCACGCAGGTAGGTCGTGACGACCTGGGCCGTCATGTCCATGCCCTCGAACGGCGTGTACTCCTGCGTCGAGAGCGAGTCGGCAGCCTTGACGGTGTACGACACGTTCGGGTCGACCAGCGCGATGTCGGCGTCGAAGCCGGGCGCGATGCGGCCCTTGCGGGCGCCGAGGCCGAAGCGCTCGGCCGGCGTCGTCGAGACCATGCGGGCCATCGCGCCGTAGCTCAGGCCGCGGCGCGTGCCCTCGGTGACGAGGCCCGGCAGCAGGTACTCGGTGCCGCCGAAGCCGGACTTGCCCGACCAGACGTCGTCCTTGTCGTCGCCGAACTTGGTCTCCTCCTTGCAGCACGCGTGGTCGCTCGTGACCCAGCTGACGTGGCCCGCGAGGACGTGCTCCCACAGCGCCTCGACATCGGCGCGGGAACGGATCGGCGGGTTGACCTTGGCGCCGAGGCCGTTGACGGAGGCCTGCTCGTAGTCGGTCAGCAGGTGGCCGATCGTGACCTCACGACGGAAGTCGATGTGCGGGAACGCCGTGGCCATCGTCATCGCGGCGTCCATCGCCTTGGCCGACGACAGGTGCAGCAGGTTGATCGTGGGCAGCTCGGTCTCGTGCGCGAGGTACGACGCGATCGTGACGGCCAGGCCCTCGCTGTGCGGCGGGCGCGAGGCGCTGTACGCCTCGAGGCCGGTCAGCTCGCCCTCGGCCTCGACCATCTGCGTGTATGCGCGCATGATCTCGGGCGTCTCGCAGTGCAGCGACAGCGAGATCTCGTCGGCCAGGTCGGGCCGTGCGGCGCGCGCCTTCTGGATGCCGCGCATCACGAACTCGAAGTGCGCGATGTCGTACTTCTCGTCGGGCGGGGTCATGAGGAACGACGACTGGTCGGCCGAGGCGCCGTGCAGGCCGTGGCTGCCGTAGAACATGAAGATCTTGAACGAGCTGACGCCGAAGTCCTCGATCAGCGCGGGGATCTCGTCGATGTGCTCCTTCATCATCGGCGCGAGGTGGAAGCCGTAGTCGATGTGCGAGCGGCCCTCGGACTTCTCCAGCACCTTCGGGAAGAACTCGCGGTACGGACCGCTGGCGTTGAGGTAGTACTGCCCCGTGCGCATGTAGGTGATGCCGGTCGTGACGCCGCCCTGCGCCGACGCCTGGCTCTCGGTCGCGGTGTCGTCGCCGAGGTCGTTGTAGATGCCCCAGTGCTGGTGCACGTCGACCGCGCCGGGGAAGGCCAGCAGGCCACCGGCGTCGACGACCTCGGTCGCCTCGCCCACGAGGTCGGGGCCGACGGCGGCCACGACGCCGCCCGTCACGGCGATGTCGCTCGTGGTCGTCTCGTCGCTGTCGGGGTCGACGAGCTGGACGTTGCGGATGATGAGGTCGTACGTGCTCATGGGTGCTTCCTCTCGGGAGAGCGGTTCGTTCAGAGTTTCAGGAGGGGATGAAGCGGGGATGCCAGTCGTGTCACGGCCAGGTGAGTCACGGCCGGACGAGTCACGGCTGGGGCAGGAGCGCCAGCGGCCGCACGGGGGCACCGGTCGCGCCCGCGATGTTGAGGCCGCCGAGCACGAGCAGGAACTCGGGGACGCCGGAGTCGAGGAGCGGCGCGAGGTTCATCGTCTCGACGATGTTGATGCCGCTCTCGACGAGCATGATGCGGTGCACCGGCAGCAGAGCGTGGCCCTTGCCGGGCGCGAGGTGCTCGAAGGCGATCGACTCGCCGCCTACGAGGCGGGGCTGCAGGTCGGCGAGCCAGCGGCCGGCGGCGGCACCCGGTCCGGGCACGCCGTCGGTCATGCCGATGAAGGCGTCGCGCTCGGCCCAGCGGCGCGACCAGCCGGTGCCGATCAGCACGGCGTCGCCGGGCTCGATCTCGACGCCGGCCTTGGCCTGCGCGGCCTCGAGGTCCTCGACCGTGATCTCGTAGCCGGCCTCGAGCGTCGCGGTGCCGTGGACCGCGGTGACGTCGAGCACGACGCAGCGGCCGACGAACGGCTGCAGGCTGTCGGCACCGAGCTGCGCGAAGCCCTGGTGGTCGAGGTGCTCGAGCGCGTCGACCCCGCCGTGCAGCTTGCCGTCCTGGGAGACGTGCGCGAGCGCGTCGATGTGGGTCCCCACGTGGCCGCCGAGCACGAACATCTCGTTCGCGGCCGAGGCGCCGTCGGCGCGGACCATGTCGCCATGGCGGCGCTCCATGACCATGCGGAACGGCGGGTGGTTGGGCGACTGGGGCATCCCGTTGCGGTACGGGTGCGACAGGTCCAGGCACGTCGCGGCCGCGGCCGCCTCCCAGAGCGGGGTCGTCATCGCAGGACTCCTTGGTCTCGAAGGGCGCGGATCTCGTCCGCGTCCAGGCCGAGCTCGGCGAGCACGGTGTCGGTGTCGGCGCCGTGGGGGCGGCCGGTGTGGCGGATGCCGCCGGGCGTCTCGGACAGGCGGTACAGCACGTTCTGCATCCGCAGGGGTCCGAAGTCCTCGTCCTCGACCGTCGTGATCGAGTCGAGCGCCTGGTACTGGGGGTCGTCGAGGACGTCCTCGATGTCGTAGACCGGGGCGATCGCGGCCTCGGCCTCCTCGAAGGCCTTCACGACCTCGAGCTCGTCGTGCTCGGCGATCCAGCCGCCGACGTACTCGTCGAGGAGGTCCGCGTGGAGCACCCGGGTCTCGCCGCTGGCGAACCAGGGCTCGTCGACCAGCTCGGGGTGGCCGACGAGGGTGATGACACGCTCGGCGATCGACTGGGCGCTGGTCGACACGGCGAGCCAGCGACCGTCGCGGGTGCGGTAGACGTTGCGCGGGGCGTTGTTGACGGAGCGGTTGCCGGTGCGCGGCTGCTTCTCGCCGAGCTGGTCGAAGACCGTGGCCTGGGGGCCGAGCAAGGTCAGCAGCGGCTCGATGATCGCGAGGTCGACGACCTGCCCGCGGCCGCTGCGGTCGCGCTGGTGCACGGCAGTGAGCGCGGCACCGACGACCGTGAGTGCGGCGATGCCGTCGGCCAGGCCGAACGGCGGCAGGGTCGGCGGGCCGTCGGGCTCGCCCGTGATGGCGGCGAAGCCGCTCATCGACTCCGCGAGCGTCCCGAAGCCCGGACGGGACGACATCGGACCGAACTGGCCGAAGCCCGTGACGCGCACGATGACGAGGCGCGGGTTGGCCTCGAGCAGGCGCTCGGGGCTCAGGCCCCAGCGCTCGAGCGTGCCGGGGCGGAAGTTCTCGATCAGCACGTCGGCGGTCTGCGCGAGGCGCACCAGCACGTCGGCACCGGCCTCGCTCGAGAGGTCGAGCGTGACGGCCTTCTTGTTGCGACCGAGCATCTTCCACCACAGGCCGATGCCGTTCTTGGAGCGGCCGTGCGTGCGGCTGGGGTCGGGTCGACGGGGGTGCTCGATCTTGACGACGTCCGCGCCGTAGTCACCCAGCACCATCGCGGCGAGGGGGCCGGCGAACAGGGTGCTGCAGTCGATGACGCGGAGGTCGTCGAGCGGCAGTGAGCCGGGGGCTGGGGGCGGGTTCGTCATGCGCGAGATGTCCTCCGTTTCGATGGAGCGTTCCGTAGTGCGAAATGCTGTTCCACAAACGTAGGGCACGGTGCAACCGGTCGTCCAGCGATACCGACGAGCCGAAACACCCCGAAACAAGAACGTCACGCAGGCGGTCCCCGAACGACCGCGACCCCCGTCCGTGAGGGACGGGGGTGGCGGTGCGGGCGGGTCTCAGCCGCGGTAGCCGAGCTGCTCGGAGAGCTTGGTCGTGGAGGCCACGAGCCGCGCCGCGCACGCGTCGACCTCCGCCACGAACCGGTCGGACGGGCCGCACACGCTGAGCACCGCGACGGGATGACCGAGGTGGTCGAGCACCGGCGCCGCGACCGAGGCCGCACCCGACTGCCGCTCCTCCGACGACCGCGACCAGCCGCGCTCGCGGATCTCCGCGAGCTCCGTCGTCAACGCCTTCACGTCCTTCGCCGACAGCGACGCGACGGTCGGCAGCACCTGCGTCAGGTACCGCTGCTGCTCCGACTCCGACAGGTACGCCAGGAACGCCTTCGACGACGCACCCGCGTGCAGCGCGTACGACTGGCCGATCGCGACCTGCATGATGACCTGCCGCTGCGGCGTGACCTGGTCGATGTACACACGGCTGTCGCCGACGCGCACCGACAAGGTGGCGGTCTCCTGGGTGTCACCGCTGATGAGCGGCAGCTCGGCCGCCGCCAGCACGCGCACGTCGAGCCGTCCGAGCGCCGACAGCCCGAGCACGAGCGACGCCGGACCCAGCGAGTAGCGCCGGGTGCGCTCGTCGAGCGAGATCAGGTTGCGGGTGCGCAGCGACGCGAGCAGCCGGTGCACGGCGGCCTTCGACAGGCCGAGCGCCGTGGCGATGTCGGTCACGCCCAGGTCGGGCTCGTCGGTGGCCGCGAAGTACAGCAGCACGTCGGCGGCGCGCTCGACCGCGGCGACGGTCTTGCTCCCGACCGGGTCGACCACGGTCTCGATCACGGTGTCGGTCACGGGGTCACCAGACGCGGGGGGCATTCGGACACCGTAGCAACGATCCCGGGACCGGGACCCCCACTGTGGAATGCCGTTACACGTTCGCTACACGGTCTTGTCATGGCCCCCCTCATGGCATGGCGACGACGAGGTCGACCGAGACGTCGCAGCCCGGCAGCAGCTGCACCGGCGGCACCTCGTAGAAGCCGCTCGCGGGCATGCCGTCGGTGAACGGGTCGCCCCAGGCCGAGAAGAACGCGGGGAGGTCGGTCAGGTCCGACAGGAAGCCGTCGACCTTGACGGTGTTCTCGATCGACGTGCCGGCGGCCTCGCAGATCGCGGCGATGTCGTCGTGCATGCGCTTGACCTGCTCCACGACGCCGCGGCCCGAGAACGGCATGCCGTTGCGCAGGCCGCCACCGACCGGACCTGCGGCGGTGCGCCCGAGCTGGGTCGACAGGAACAGCAGCGATCCGCTGCGCACGGCCTGGCTGCTGACGCCGATCGGCGCGAGGGCCTTGTCGGTGTGGATGACCTCGCGGTCGCCACCGGAGCCGGGTCGCGTCGCGACGACGTAGATCTCGACGTTGCCGCCGTGCACGCCGCCGATGCCGGTGACCGGGATGACCGAACGGGCCGGCGGGTTCTCGGGCCACTCCTCGGCCCAGACCTCCTCGACCGCCGGCATGTTCCGGATGCCCTCGGGCGTCAGGTACAGGACGACCTTGGCGACGTCCTTCCACGCGGCACCGGCGGCCTCCATCGTGATGCGGATCTGGCGCAGGGTCTCGCGGGTCTCACCGGCGACCTGGTTGCCGTACCAGATGTGGCCGGGCACGCGGGCGCTCGGATGCAGGCCGGTCTCGAAGTCGGTCGCGATGAAGCCGGCGCTGAAGACGTAGGGTCCGGCCTCGACGCCGACCGAGTAGCCGCCGAGCGGGTTGTGGACGTCGTGCGCGTAGGCGCGCTTGGTGATGCCGGAGTCCTTCAGCAGCGAGACGAGCTGGATCTCGATGCTGCTGTCGCGCTGGATCAGGCGGTCGATCGGCAGCAGGCAGCTGGCGGGGCGGTCGCTCAGCAGGTGCTCGTCGCGCGACTGGATGTAGGCGTGGGCGACGCGGCGCCAGTTCTCCCAGTGCACGGGGTACGGGTCGTCGAAGGGCGCGGTGCGCGGGCCGGGGCCGTGGTAGGTCGGCTGCCACTGGTTGATCGAGACCGAGTCCTCGAGCGTCGCGCCAGCGGCTTCCAGCGTCGCGGTGAGCCGGCGGTACGTCTCGCGGACCTGCAGCTTGGTGGGCTCGCCCGACGTGTACGGCTGCTGCGGGTCGACGGCGGCGGCGGGGGCGAGGGCTCCCGTCTCGAAGTCGGCGGCACCGATCGAGGCGGTGAAGGCGAACGGGCCCGCGGTGGTCACAGAGCTGCTCGGGTACCAGTCGGGGAAGGAGGACTCGGGGACGTCGAGGACGCGGCGGGACGACATATCAGTGGACTCCGATTCTGTGGGAAACATGGTGGTCACGACGACGAATTGTTCCGCTAACCGGAACGCTGTTCCATTGTTGCATCCACTGTCGATCCCTTGGGAGCCCTTCACCATGAGCAGTACGTCACCTCTTCCCCCGCGGTCCGTCGTCGCGGACGCCGCCCTCGGACAGGCGCTCGGCCTGACCGGCACGACCGTCGTCGTGACCGGCGCCAGCAGCGGCATCGGCGAGGCCGTCGCCCTCGGCCTGGCCGGGCTCGGCGCGAACGTCGTCGCGGTCGGCCGCTCGCCGGAGCCCCTCGCCGCCGTGGTCGACAAGGCCGAGGCCGCGGGATCGAAGCTCATCGCCGCGCCCGCCGACGTGGCCGACGAGGAGGCGCTCGACGCCGTCATGAAGATCGCGGTCGACACGTTCGGCGCGCTCGACGGCGTCGTCGCCAACGCGGGCGTGGCGGCCGTGGGCCCCGGCATCGACATGCCGGCCGACGACTTCCGGGGCGTCTTCGAGACCAACGTGACGGGCGCGTTCCTCACGGCGCGCACCGGCGCCAAGGCGATGACGAACGGCGGCTCGATCGTGCTGACCGGGTCGAACTTCGGCCGCCGCGGCCTGCCGGACTGGGCGCCGTACAACGCCAGCAAGGCGGCGGTCGCGATGCTGACGGAGACGCTCGCGCAGGAGTGGGCGCCGCGCGGCATCCGCGTCAACTCGATCGCCCCGGGCGCGACGCTGACCCCGTTCAACGCCCACCTGTTCGCCGACCAGGCGTTCAGCGACGGCGTCACGGGCGCGATCCCGGCCGGCCGCATCCTCGCGCCCGAGGAGCTGCTGCTGCCCGTCGCGTTCCTGCTGAGCCCGCTCAACCCGATGCTGCTCGGCCAGACGCTGATCCTCGACGGCGGCCAGGTGCTGTAGCTGGCGCCCCCGGCACTCACGCGCGCCATCGGTGGTTGCGGCGCCATCGTTGGGTGCCGGGGGGCCGCCACTCGATCACCCCGTCATCAGCGCGTCGGTGTTGCCACCCTTGGTCGTGGACGACGTGATGGTGAAACGGGCACAGGAGCACCCCGTTGGAGAGCCGGTTGTCGGGCCGGACGCTGTGCTGAGTGAGGTGGTGCGCTTCGCACTCCATCGCCGCTACGCGCCTTGTGCGATGGCTCCATTTGGGGTGGACGATCACACCCCGGGAACGCGCAACCACCATCCCGTGCAGCTAGCGCGCGGCGTTGCTGCCGGTTGAAGTAGCGGGCCTCCGGTCCCTGGTCCAACGGGAGGGACTCCCCGCCCCAGACCTCCGGGATGATGCCGACGCGGCAGGCAAGCTTGCGCGTCTGACTGGCCGAGAGGCGGGTCCCGCTCGAGAGGGTCGAGGCACGGATCCCTTCCGTCAGCGTCTTCTGGTCGAGCCGGACGATCAGCGTCGCCCCGGTGCCGCCGGCCTGGGGGAGGCCGTCGGTCTGGAAGTGACTGCACAGGTCGGCGAAGGCCAGGCCGAGTCGGTGCGGGTAGTCCGCCGGCAGGTCGTTCGTGGCCTCCGGGTCCGTCTGGCACCCGTACTTGAGGTGGTCGCGACGGGGTGCGGCGATCGCTTCGACAGCGGCCTTCAACATCTCGGCCTCGAGGTCGGGCAGGGTGAACTGTCCGGACCAGGTGCCGTTGGCGTTGTCCCAGATGCTGAACTTGCTGTTCCGGCGTGCGCGGCGTTCCTGTTCGAGGAGGATCTCGTTCTCCGACTTGTCGACCTCGTCCACACCACCGGAGGTGGCGGGGTCGCCGGTCTTGGTCCAGGTGTCCGCGATGCGCACACACCGACGGCGCAGGTCGGTCAACGTGAGCCGGGCGGCGTCCTCCAACATCCCGTCCTCGGCGACCTGCTGGTGCTCTACAGGCACCTTCGCCATCGTGTCGGCGATGACCCTCGACTGCGCCAACGTGATCCGCCCCTGATCCAACGCCTTCTGCGTCTTCGAGACCGGGTCCAGCTTCTTGCCGAGGGTCACGATCTGGTCCTCAGTTCGCCGGTCGCCACCGAAGTCGCACGAGATCAACGCACCCGTCGACGTCGCACCCGCCTTCTTGGCCTCACCGGTCGCTTCCAACCTGCGGGCGGCCCACATCTTCTGCGCATCGATCCGCGCGTGCGACCGCGCCAACCGGCCCACGAGCTCACGCACGAGCGACGGTTCCAGACCGGCCCACGCCTCCGACACGAACAGGTCCAGCGAGGCCTCCAACGCCGCAACCGCACCCACCAGCGGGTGCGCGTCCAGCGGGGCGGCGACCATCAGAATCTCCTGTCGTTGCAGACGTTTTCTGCGACTACGACAAGCCTGACAGCCACCTACGACACAACACCGACAGAAACCGCCGGCAGCGGAAATCTGTGGAGAACGGTGTCGGGGTGAGGTCCTTTCGAGGCTCGCTCGTCCCTCGCTCGCACCTCAAGGACCGGAAGGCTCACGGACCTGCGCGAGGATCCGGCGCGAACGCCGTACGACCGCCTCGTCGACCAAGGTGCCGTCGGCCCCGACCACGGCCCCTCCGCCGGCGGCGTCGAACCGCTCGACGGCAGCCCGCGCCGCAGCGACCTCGGCGTCGCTCGGCGTGAAGACCTCGTGCACGACCGCGAGCTGCGCCGGGTGGATGCAGGCGCGTCCGCGGAAGCCCGCGCGCCGCAGGCGCAGCGAGCTCGCGCGGAGTGCGTCGAGGTCGCGGAAGTCGGTCGCGACCGGACCGAGCGGCGGCTCCAGGCCGGCGGCGGAGCTGGCGAGCACGACCATGGTGCGGATCCAGGCCAGCTCGCTCTGCACCTCGTCAGGCTCCAGACCCAGCTCGCCGACGAGGTCGGCCTCGCCGAGCTGGAGCCGACGCACGCGAGGGGCACGCGCGATCGCCGGTGCGGCCAGCACCGCGGTGGCGGTCTCGAGCACGGGCGCGATCGCGGCGCTGCTCCCGTTCCACGTGAGCAGGTCGGCGACCGCCTCGACCTCCGCGACGTCATCGGTCTTGGCCAGGCAGATACCGGCCAGGGCGGGCGAGGCCGCGATCGCCTCGACGTCGGCCAGCCGCGGGGCACCCGGGTTCACCCGGACCCATACGGCGCAGTCGCCGGGATCGAGGTCGGCGAGCCAGGCCGCCACGGCGGCCCGCGCCGCGTCCTTCTGGTCGAGCGGCACCGCGTCCTCGAGGTCGACGATCAGCGAGTCGGCGCCACGTTCGAGCGCCCGCGACAGCAGGTCGGCGCGGTGCCCGGGCACGTACAGCGCACTGCGGGGCGGCACGTTCCACTCAGGAGAACGGTGTTCCATGCACAGATACTAGGGCACGACGACGCCCCCGCCCCACCGGAGTGGAACGGGGCGTCGTGACGCCGGATCAGCGCCGTGCCGGATCAGCTCGGCGGCATGAGCACCGAGTCGATCAGGTACACCGTGGCGTTGGCGGTCTTGACGCCACCACAGATGACGTTGGCCTGGCCACCGCCGACCGAGATCGAGTCGCCGGAGCCGGAGATCGTCAGCGTCGCACCGTTGACCGTCGTCTGGTCACCCGCGATGTCCGACGGCGGGATCTGGCCCTCGATCACGTGGTAGGTCAGGACGCTCTCGAGCGTCGCTGCACCCTCGGGGGTCGCGATCGCGTCGAGCGTCGCCTGGTCGAGCTTGCCGAACGCGTCGTCGACCGGCGCGAAGACGGTCCACTCGCCACCGTTGAGGGTGTCGACGAGGTTGACCTCGGGGTTGATCTGGCCGCTGACGGCCTTGACGAGGGTCGTCAGGAGGGGGTTGTTCGAGGCGGCGACCGTGACGGTGTCCTGCGCCATGCCGTCGATCGAGCCGCCACCGTCCGGAACCGCGTCCGCGTAGTCCTGGCAGCCGGGGCCGACCAGGTCCGCAGCGGCGTCGCTCGTCTGGCCGCTGTCGTCGCTGGACGAGCTGCTGCTGGTGTCGGAGCTGTCGTTGCTGTCGTCCGAGCCACAGGCGGCGGTGCCCAGGAGGGCGAACGTCGCAATCGCGGCCACGGCGAACTTCTTGCCCACGCTCATGCGCATGGTGTTCTCCTTGGTTGATCGGACCCCCCACGCGGCGCGGGCGGCTTCTTTCGTGGGGCATTCGGGCCCGGTGCGGAGGCGGATGGGTCTTCTGGGGAACTTTTTCGGAACTGGGTGTGCCCGGTCACACCGAGTTGGACTTCCGAGTAACTGCGGGCCCTCCCTAACGTGTCGGCAAAAGGGGGTCCGACATGAGTCGTTCCGGGCTGCACTTCCCGACCGAGAGCACGACGTCCACCGCGCGCGACGTGCTGGCGGACGCGCTGCGGAAGGCCGACCCCGTCGGCGCTCGCGCGGTCGAGCAGGAGACCAACTGGCGCCGCCACTACCTCGCGCACTACGTGCGGGCGGTCGAGGCCGGCATCGGTGACGCCGCAGCGGCGCGTCGCATCGCGCACGACGGTCTGCGTTCGGCGCAGGACCAGATGCGGTTCGACGAGGGGCCCCTGACCGAGGCGATCGACTCCGCGCCGCTCGCGCAGATGCTCAAGTCGCACACGGTCGAGGGCGAGGGCGAGGTCGAGACCGAGCTGTCGGTGCCGTACCGCGGCGAGCGGCTGCGGGGCGCCGCGCTCGAGGCCCAGCTCGACGAGTGGGTCGCCCGCGGCATCGTGACCGTCTCGTGCGCGGAGGCCGTCCGCACCGTCATGGCGAACCCGGAGTGGCTGCGCCTCGAGGGCGACACCGTCGTGGTGCTGGGCGCCGGGGCGGAGATGGGTCCGCTGCGCGCGCTGCAGCGCTGGGGTGCCGAGACGGTCGCGATCGACCTGCCGCGCGAGGACCTGCAGGAGCGGCTCGTCGAGCAGGCCCGCGAGGGTGCCGGCCGCACGCACCTGCCGGCCCGCATCGTCACGAAGGCCTCGGCCGACACCGGAGCCGACCTGCTGGTCGACCTGCCCGCGATCGCCGAGTGGCTCGACCACGTGCCCGGCCGGCTCGTGCTGGGCAACTACGCCTACGCCGACGGCGCGACGCACGTGCTGGTCTCGATGGCGGCCGACGCGCTCGCCGAGCACCTGCTGGCGCACCGCCCCGACACGGGCCTGTCGTTCCTGGCCACGCCGACCGACGTGTATGTCGTGGCGGCCGAGGAGATCGCCCTCGCCGAGCAGGCCTACCGCAAGCGCTCGGTCACGTCGGCGGCACGCACGCCCCTGCGGGTCGTGTCCGGCGGCCGACTGCTGCAGCGCCACTACGCGCCCGGAGTCGACATCGGCACGTGCGACGCGCTCGTGCCGCAGCAGGGTCCGAACTACGCGCTCGCCAAGCGGCTGCAGCGCTGGCGCGCGACCGACGCGATCGCCTCAGGCGCGCGCGTCTCGCTCAACGTCGCGCCGGCCACGCGCACACGCTCGGTCGTCAAGAACAAGGCGCTCGCCGCCGCCTATGCCGGGGCGCACCGCTTCGGCGTGGAGGTCTTCGACCCGGCCACGTCCAACGTGCTGATGGCGGCGCTGCTGGTCCACGACCTCCGCGCCGACGTGCCGCCGTCCGACGAACCGTGGCAGGACGAGCACCGCGGTGCCGCGCACGGCGGACTCTGGACCGCGGCCTACCACCCGCGCAGCGCGCTGGGCCTCGCCGCCGTCCTCGGCATCGGCGCCCTGCGGGGCTGAGCAGTCCGTCCTGACTCAGCTCACGAACAGCTGGTCCATCCGGAACATGAACGCCGCGGCCTGCTCGCGGAGCACGGGTTGCGACGGGCGGAACGAGAACGTGCCGTTGCCGTTGTCGTAGCCGCGGGCGATGCCGTAGTGCTCGGCCCAGGCGATCTCGCGGTAGAAGGTGTGGGTCGTCGGCACGTCGACGAACGGGGAGGTGGCCGGCGGGGTGTAGCCCGACATCCCCACGTACCGGTAGAAGAACGCGGCGACCTGCTCGCGCAGCACCGGCGCTGACGGGCGGAAGGACTTCGTGCCGTTGCCGTTGTCGTAGCCCGTCGTGATGCCGTACGCCGCCATCCACTGGATGTGGTGCTTGAAGCGGTGGTTCTCGGCGACGTCGGTGAAGCCGCTCGGCCCCGGGTACTGGTCGCCGTCGTTGCGCCACTGGTAGCGGTAGAGGAACGCGGAGATCTGCTCGCGCAGCACCGGGTCGGACGGTCGGAACGAGAACGTCCCGTTGCCGTTGTCGTAGCCCGTCGTGATGCCCTCGTCGGCCATCCAGGCGATCGCGCCGACGAACGGGTACGTGTCGGGAACGTCGGTGAACTGGGTGACCGGGGCGGCCGTCGCGGCGGGTGGCGCGAGAGCCGTGGCCAGCAGGGCCACGGCGGCGAGGAACGGTGCGGTGCGACGGGTCATGACGGTCCTCTGCTCGAGCGGATGTCGCCACGCTAGACCGGGCCGATCGCCACGTCCTCGGAACGGGCCCCGGACGACGAGATCGAGGGAAAACCCCCGTCATCGGCACCGGCGGGCGGGCCGTCTGCCCGCCGGTCACCGAGATGTCACCCGATGCTCGTCCACGCAGGCCCCGCCTCACCGCGCGACCACCGCGGGGCCCACCTAGCGTCGAAAGACATGACCCCCGCGACCCCGACGACCGATGCGCCACGCCTGGTCCACGTGCCCGCGCTCGACGGATTGCGTGCGGTGGCGGTGCTGGTCGTGTTCGCGAGTCACGCGGACCTGGGCGTGCCCGGCGGCAGCACCGGCGTCTACCTATTCTTCTCCCTGTCCGGGTTCCTCATCACGTCGCTCCTGCTGCAGGAGCACGCTCGGCACGGCCGGATCGACCTGGTCGCGTTCTGGGTGCGACGGGCCCTCCGCCTGCTGCCGGCCGTACTGGTGATGGTCGGGGTCGTGACGCTCGCGGCGGTCACGGTGACGGGCATCCCGCGGGCGGCCGAGACCGTCGACGGCGCCCCCGCAGCGCTGTTCTACTACGCCAACTGGGCGCGAGCGTTCGGCCAGGACGAGGTGGGCCTCGGACTGTTCGAGCACACCTGGTCGCTGGCGGTCGAGGAGCAGTTCTACGTCGTCTGGCCGCTCGTCCTCGTGGCCGTGCTCGCCCGCTTCGGCGGGCCCCGCGCCGTGCTGGGCGTCGCGCTGACGGGAGCTGCGCTCGCGGTCGCGGCGCGACTGCTCGTGACCGACGAGCCCGACGCCGCCTACCCCCGCCTCTACAACGGCACCGACACGCAGGCCGACCACCTCCTGCTCGGTGCCGCGTTGGCGGCGGCGCTGATGATCGACGGCCGTTGGCGGACGGCCGTGCGCCGCGTCATCGGTGTCGCCCTCGCCCCGGCCGTGCTGGTGCTCGTCGCCGCCGTGCTCGCGACACCCGACCGCGCCACGAGCGACACCTACCGCGTGGGCCTGACGATCGTCGCCGTCTCGTGCGCGGTCGTGGTCGGCGCCGTCTACCTCGGCGGACGGCCGTTCGGCCGGATCCTGGGCTCGCGGCCGCTGGTGTGGATCGGGGTGCGCTCCTACGCCCTCTACCTGTGGCACTACCCGATCGTCATGGTGCTGCGCGAGACCGGGCTCGACACGGGCCGGTGGTGGGCCGTCGTGCTGGCCGTCTCGCTCGCCGCGGCCGACCTCTCCTACCGCGTGGTCGAGCAGCCGTTCCTGCGGCTGAAGGACCGGTGGCCGAGCGGCTCAGCGCACCTTCGCGACGGCGCCCATCCCGAGGCACCAGAACACGAAGGCGACGATGTCGCTCAGGTGAACGCCGTGCTGGTTCTCGACCAACGTGAACACGACGGGTCCGCTGATGGCGGACTGACCGGCGACGGCGAAGACGAGCAGGACAGAGAGCACCCCCACCAGGAGCAGCCGAACCGTCCACACGCGCATGGAGGGCAACGTTAGGTCACGGATCGCCTGCGTTCGACCTCCAGCGCACCGACGTTGCCCATGTCACAGCCCCGGCAGGTCCGCTCGTCACCTGGCTGACACCGAGCGCGCCTAGCGTCGAGGTCATGAAGAAGGCTTGGCGGCGCGCACGCTGCCGCATGAAGTACCGGGGTGCCTGCCCGCACCGCGAAGTGCACTACTGAGCTTCGCGGTCCAGGGAGGGAGAGCCGTGGTCGGCGGAGGGAGCCGACGGCCACGAGAGCACGACCAGCACGTGCGGCGTACCAGTGCGCTCTCGTGACGGCGGTCAGTGGATGATCTGGCTCAGGTACCAGTCGTCGTAGCGGTACAGGAATGCGGCCATCTGCTCGCGCAGGACGGGCTGCCCCGGACGGAACTCGATGCCCCCGGGAACCCCGTACCCCGTCGTGATCTCGGTGCGCGAGAGCCAGACCATCTGCGGGTAGAACACGTGGCTCGTCGGCACGTCGAGGAACGGCGACGTCTCCGGCAGGTCCGCCACGGGCTTGCTGCCGGCCATGCGCCACAGGAACGCCGCCATCTGCTCGCGCAGCACCGGCGCCGACGGACGGAACTCGACGCCACCGGGCACGACGTACCCGGTCGTGATGCCGGTGGACGCGAGCCACTGGATGTGGCCCTTGAAGACGTGGTTCGCGGGCACGTCGAGGAATCCGCTGGGTGATTCGGCCGTCCACTCGGGGTCGTAGCCCTCGTACTGGTAGCGGTAGAGGAAGGCGGCCATCTGCTCGCGCAGCACCGGCGCCGACGGTCGGAACGAGGCCGTGCCGTCGCCGTTGTCGTAGCCGCGCGAGATGCCGCGGTTCGCCAGCCACTCCATCTCCTCGAGGAACACGTGGTCGCTCGGCACGTCGGTGAAGGACGGCTCCTCGACCTCGAGCAGATCGACGTCGAGGCCCGTCACGTCGCCCTCGATGTCGAGATCCTCGATGCAGCGACTCGGGAAGATCGCGTCACCGTCCTCGAAGCAGATGTCGTAGACGCCCGGCTCGACGTTCGTCAGGGTGTACGTGCCCGACGGCGACTGGGTGAGCGCGGAGCGCTGGATCACGTTGTCGTCGTTCTCGTACAGGTGCACGGAGATGTAGCCCATCGGGTTGCCGTCGGCACGGACCGTGCCGGAGATCGTGTAGTGCACGACGGCCGACGCGGGGGCCGTCAGCGTCCCGATCAGCAGGGGCATCACCAGCGCCAGCGGCGCGAGCAGACGGAGGACGCGACGGCGTCCGGGGATCGTGGTCATGGCACTCCTCGTCTCAGGTGCCCCCACGCTAGGGACGCTCGAGCCCGACCGCGTCCGAACTCAGTACCCGAAATGGGTGATCGGCCGCGCCCTGCATGGGACGCGATGGCCCGCTGGTGATCGCACTGCATAACCTCTCGCGGCTCGGCCCTACGGCGCGCGACCGTACGACTCGAGCGAACCGCAGATCAGGCGCGTCCACGCGAGTAGCCTGCGGACATGTCGAACCCGACCCACATTCCGGCGGGCTGGTACCCGGACCCGTCCCGGCCGATGACGCAGCGCTACTGGGACGGCGCAGCATGGAGCGACCACATCGCGCCGATGCCGGTTGGCCCGTCGCGTGATGCCGCGCAGGACAGTTCTGCCGCCGCAGTGCCGATCGGCTATCTGCTGGCGATCCTCATCCCCCTCGCGGGCTTCATCCTGGGACTGTTTCTGCTCGGAAAGTCGGGTCATGCGGCCGGCGTGATCGGACTGTCGGTCTTCGCAGGCTTCATGTGGTTCATCGTCATCTACAGCCAGACGGCATTCGAGTACTAGACCGCGCCGGGGTCACACGTGCACACCGCTCGGTGTCCCAATACGCGCTGAAGGTCAAGTGCTCATTCCCGTCATCGCATGACCTGGGAATCCAAGAACGGCTACCGGATCGTGAGCTGACGGTTCGCGAGTCCGTTGCGGGCGTCGCGCTGCTCGCCCGTGAGCGGGCTGTCGTCAGCGAGGGCGCCGTCGAGGCGGGCCTTGAACGCGACCGCGGGCTCTTCGAGCGAGGCGGCGTCGCCGTCGGTCTCCCACACCGGCACGAGCAGGCCGTGCGCGCGGAACATGCCGATCAGGCGAACGCCATCGCCCAGCTCGTCCTCGCCCGCCGAGTGCAGGCGGGCGAGCGCGTCGAGCAGGGTGCCCTCGTCGTGCGGCTGGACCCAGCGGAGGAAGCGGCGCTCGCCCATCTCGGTCCAGTAGGCGCCGTCGACCCCGTCGAGCTTGGTCGTGGGCGCGGCGCTGCCGTTGGCCTGGTCGAGCAGGGCGCGGGCCTGGTCGCTCGCGTCGACGCCCTCGAGCCAGAAGTCGAAGCCGTCGTGCACCGCGACCTCGAACGGGGCACTGGTGTCGACGATGTCCTGCAGGCGCGGGCCGACGCCCGGGTCGCGGACCGGCACGGGCTGGCCCGGCTCGAGCTCGAGCGCGGTCTCGACGATGCCGGCGAGGTCGCGGCTGATGTCGCCGTGGTTGTGCAGGACCTGCAGGCCGACCCAGATCTGGCCGTCAGGGCGCACCAGTCCGGCGCCGTTGCCCGGGAGGAGCGAGCACATCTGGATCTCGCGACCGCCGTCGGCGAGCGTCAGCGTCGCCGTGGCCGACGGCACGAACTCGCGCATCGCCACGAGGTCGAGCTCGCCCGGCAGACCCTCGAAGGTCCGCGCGACGTACGGCATGCGTGCTTTCTTCTCACCCTTGCGGCGCGACTTCTTGCCCATGGGGCACGAGCCTAGGGGGAGCGTCCTCGTCAGGCGGTGACGGGGACCCGCACCTGCTCCTCGGCGACGACCGTGGCACGGTCGTCGACCCGGCGGCGACGCACGCTCGGCACCAGCAGTCCGGCGACGGCGGCGAGCAGCATCACGACCGCCAGCACCACGAAGCCGGTCATGTAGGCCGACTCCTCGGGCAAACCCGTGGCGGCGGTGTGGCTCGTGACGATCGTCGACATGACGGCGGTGCCGATGCAGCCGCCGATCGTGCGGATGTTCGCGTTCATGCCGCTGGCGACGCCGCTCTGGTGGGCGGGCACGGCCGACAGGATCAGCGGGGCGAGGCTCGAGAAGATGACGCCCATCCCGAAGCCCATCACGGCGTTGACCACGAGGATCTGCCAGTGCGCGTCGTGCATCAGGACGAGGGTCGCGATGCCGACGGCGCCGACGACGCCACCGAGCACGACGACACCCTTGGCGCCGATGCGGCGGGCCAGCGGGGCCGCCGCGAGTCCGCACACGAACGACGCGACGGCGTGGGGAAGGATCAGGTAGCCCGAGACCGCGGTCGTCGCGCCGAGGCCGTAGCCGGTGGACTCCGGGGTCTGCAGGAACTGCGGCAGGAAGCCGAACATCGCGTACATGCAGAAGCCGACGAGCAGCGCGACGAGGTTGACGGTCCAGACGCCGCGCAGGCGCATCATGCGCATGTCGATCAGCGGGACCTCCTCGCGGTTCTCGACCCAGACCCACACCGCGAGCAGCACGGCCGCCGCGGCGATGAGGCCCAGCACCTCCGGCGAGGTCCAGCCCCACTTCGGCGCCTGGCTCAGACCGAGGAGCAGCGCGACGAGCCAGCCCGCCATGAGCACCGCCGGCAGCATCGGGATGCGGCCCGGCGTGCGGACGGGCGACTCCGGCACGAACAGCCAGGCGGCGACCGCGGCGACCAGCGTGACGCCGAACGGGATCCAGAACAGGGCGCGGAAGCCGATCGTGTCGGTGATGGGTCCGGCGATGACGATGCCGGTGCCGAAGCCCACGGCCATGAGGGACGAGATGAACCCGGCGGCGCCGGCGACCTTGGCCTGCGGGAACTCGTCGCGCACGATGCCGAAGGCGATCGGCAGCACGCCGCCGCCGACACCCGTCAGGACTCGACCGAAGATCAGCACGCCGATCGTGGGCGCGATGGCCGCGACGAACGAACCGAGGGTCAGGAACACCATCGACAGCACGAGCATGCGGTGCTTGCCGACCGCGTCACCGAGGCGGCCGATGATCGGCGTGAACACCGAGGCCGACAGCAGGTAAGCGGTGAGGACCCAGGTGACGGTCGACTGGTCGGTCTCGAACTTGGCCTCGATCATCGGCAGGACCGGGACCGTCATCGACTGCATCAGCGCGAACGACCCGACCGCGACGGCGAGGATGCCGAACGTCAGCTGGTACGGGGTGCGGCGCTTGGTCTCCACGGTGTCGGCGTACCTGTCTGCTCGGGATCTGGACTCAGAGTAGAAGAAGTCGCATGAGGCAACCAAAATTCCCAGGCCGGATGTGTGCAGACTCACGCGGGTGCGTCAGACGTCGGCCCAGATGGGGTCGTCGGCGTCGATCGGTCGGCCAGCACGGACCGCCTCCACGCGTGCCTTGATGCGTTCCCACATGCCGTGACTCTTGCGCGCGTGGTCGCCCTTGCATCCCGGATCGAGGTTGCCGCCCGAGGTCGTGCCGTCGGGCCAAGGTTCTCGGTGGTCGAGCTCGCACACGGCGGCCGGGGTGAGACAGCCCGGCGCCGCGCACACCCCGTCGCGCAGCACGATCGCTCGGCGGAGGACGGACGGTGGTTGGTACCCGGGGTAGTCGTGGGCGAGCGTGTTGTCGGTGAACGGTTCCATGAGCAGCCGGTGCCAGAACGCACTGCCGGCGAGTGCCGAGCTCAGCAGCCACTGCACCGGGACCTCCCACCGTCCGTCCGCCGATTCCGCGTGCCCGTCGTCGGCGCCTGCCGCGACGGCGGCGTCGATGCGGACGGCGATGTCGATCGCCATGCCCCGACCGCGGGCGGTGACGCTGTCGTCGGCCGTGAGCGCCCAGGCGACCAGGAGGTCGGCCTCCAGCTGCGCCTGCGTGCGCTCGTCGCCCTCGGCCCGTGCGGCCTTGGCGGCTCGCCGCAGTCGCGTGGCGACCGCGGCCGCCTCGTGCGCGGGCAGGTAGGCGTTCAGATACGCCATGCCGTCGTCGACCGACGTGACGTCGACGCGGCGCTTCTCACGCTCGGCATTCGCACGTTCGATCGCGAGGTCGGACTCGACCCGGGTGACGAACCGCCGCAACCACTGCCGCAGCTGCGCGACGGTGTGGGTGGAGGCGTACTCGACGACCGTGGCGTCGAGCTTCGCGCACGACTCGGGTCGTTCCAGCCGCGATGCCGCCGCGGCGATCTCCCGCGCACGCGGCGCATCGACGAGCCCCGCCTCGAACGACTGCCACACCGAGGGGGTGTGGGCGCGCAGGCGGTCGGCCTCCGCCAGGCGCGCCTCCACCTGGCCCGCCGACATGCCGGCGTGCAGCCCCAGCTCCGCGGCGATGCCCGACCGCTCGATCCGCTTGAACATGCCCGACCGGTCGAGCGCGGAGATGCGCGCGACCTCCGCGTCGCGGTAGGCCACCATCGCGGCCCACTCGGCAGCCTCCGCACGGGCACGCTCGCGCGACAGCGGCGCCACGGCCGCGAGCAGCGCGAGGTTCGCGTGCTCGGGGATCGGAGGCGACGGGATCGAGGTCATGCTCCTACTCAACCCGCGCCCACGGACAGGCCGGATTCGAGACGATCGGGCTGGGGACATCCGTGGATAACCGAAGGCGTCCCGTGCACATCACACCCCAGGGACGGACAATCCTCACCGCGGAGACACCCAGGGCCCTTACCGTGGTGCTTATGAAGATCGCCGTGGTCGGCACCGGGTACGTGGGTCTGTCGAACGCCGTCATCCTGGCCCAGCACCACGAGGTCGTGCTGGTCGACATCGACTCCGCGAAGGTCGACCAGGTCAACCGCCGTGAGTCGCCCATCGAGGACGTCGAGCTCGAGCAGTACCTGGCCGAGAAGCCTCTGAACCTCACGGCGACGCTCGATGCCGATTCCGCCTACGCGGGTGCCGACTACGTCGTGGTGGCGACGCCGACCGACTACGACACCAAGACCAACTACTTCAACACGAGCTCGGTCGAAGGCGTCGTCGCCGCGGTGGGCGCCACCAACCCGGACGCCGCGATCGTCATCAAGTCGACCGTGCCGGTCGGATTCACCGCGCGGCTCCGCGAGGAGCACCCCGGCATGACGATCATCTTCTCGCCCGAGTTCCTCCGCGAGGGCCGAGCGCTCTATGACAACCTCCACCCGAGCCGCATCATCGTGGGGTCGGAGACCCCCGAGGGGAAGCAATTTGCGGACCTGCTGCAGGAAGGCGCGATCGCGACCGACGTGCCGGTGCTGGTGACGGGTTCCACCGAGGCCGAGGCGATCAAACTGTTCGCCAACACCTACCTCGCGCTCCGTGTCGCGTACTTCAACGAGCTCGACACCTACGCCGCGGTGCACGGTCTCGACTCCCGCCAGATCATCGAGGGCGTCGGCCTCGACCCGCGCATCGGCCACCACTACAACAACCCGTCCTTCGGCTACGGCGGCTACTGCCTGCCGAAGGACACCCGACAGTTGCAGGCCAACTACGTTAACGTGCCGCAGAACCTCATCAGCGCGATCGTCGAGGCCAACACCACCCGCAAGGACTTCGTCGCCGAGGACATCCTCCGCCGCAAGCCGCGGACCGTCGGGATCTACCGCCTGGTGATGAAGGCTGGATCGGACAACTTCCGCATGTCGTCGATCCAGGGCGTAATGAAGAGGCTCAAGGCCAAGGGCGTCGAGGTACTGGTGTTCGAGCCGCTGCTGCCGGACGAGCCGTTCTTCAACTCCGAGGTGCTGCGCGACCTCGACGAGTTCAAGCGCCGTAGCGATGTGATCGTCGTGAACCGCCGCACCGACGAGCTCGCCGACGTGGCCGACAAGGTCTACACACGGGACCTGTTCGGGTCGGACTGAGCGCGACGTGATGACATTGTCAGGGCCCGAGGCAAGTGCCCGAATCAACCAGGACGCGCCCGGAGCAAAGGAACAACTATGGCCGTGAAAGAACGCGTTAAGGCATGGCTACCTGATGCTTTGGTTCGGAAGCTTCAACGTGCGAAGAAGCGGAGAGAGATCAGGTCGGAGTTTCGTCGTGACGAGCGCCGTTTCCTGAAGTCGATTGCACTATCCGAGGCTGGGAGCGGCGATCAACTGACCGACCTTCAGGTCGAGGCCCAGGTAACGAAGGATTACCACCGGATCGAGAAGGGTCTCGCGCTACGGTCGCCCAGGCGGCCTTTCGGAGCGGCACCACAGGCTCGCCTCGCGAAGTCCTCTGCAGACTTGGCTCCCGACGCACTCCACCGCGAACACGCAGCGACGGCGCTCCAAGCGCTCGAACGCTGGAACACCAACGGGACTGTCGACGACAACATCAGCCCACCGCGGGGGTTGTCCGACGCCCGGGGCATTTCCGATCCTGACCTCTATTTCAGGAGTCGGCGGAGCGTCCGCGACTTCGACGACCGGCCGGTGGACCTGAGCCAGCTAGAGAGAGCAGCCGAACTCGCGATCAACTCGCCATCCGTTTGCAACCGTCAGTCTTGGAAGGTCAGGTACTACCTCGACGAGGAGGCCAGGGAGGTCCTGAAGTATCAGAACGGCAACTCCGGATTCCGGGACACCATTCCTGCCGTCGCGCTAGTCACCGCCGACCTCCAGCTCTCCACTGGCTCGGGCGAGCGCAATCAAGCGTGGATCGAGGGGGGGTTGTTCTCGATGTCCCTCGTATGGGCGTTGCACGCCTTGGGGTTGGACTCCTGCATGTTGAACATGAGCGTTAGCAACGCCCATGCTGATCGGCTACGCGCCTCGGAGGGGATCAGCGACTCCGAGGTGATCATCATGATGATTGCTATCGGGCACGGCCGGAAAGGTCACAGAGTCGCGCGTTCGCCTCGGCGTCCGACGAGTGCGGTCGTCGAGTGGGCCCGCTCTCTTGAGAGCTCGAGGCGAGAGCTGCCTAGCGATCGGTGAGCAACTCCTGCGGATCGCCGGATCGCTGTCAGGACCCGCGGTGAGGGAGGTCACAGCGGATCCCCGCTCGGAAACGAAGATTTCATGAGGAACAGGGAGAGTCGCACCGAGTGACGCCGTAATGTCGTTCGGAGCGCCTCCGACGCCGCGGCGCCATCGAATTCGATCCAAGTAGGAACCATGACACTCCACGACGTCCACAAAGACGGGGTGCGTCGTACTACGACGAGCACCTTGCCGGAGGAGTTGTCCACGCTCGCTACGCGCACGATGCAGAATGACGGGATGGGAAGCGGCGATCCTCGGCCCTGGTACCGCTCGTATCGGGATGCGGTGCTCCTTGTCGACGCGGCAGTGCTCATCGGCGCGGTCCTCCTTGCGTCCTTTCTTCGATTCGGCGGCGAAACCGTCATGCCCCGTGGCACCTCGGTCACATACACCGCCCTCGGCGTGATCATCGCCAGCATGTGGTGGACAGCACTTCAACTGGACGGCGCGACCGACCGCCGCACACTTGGACACGGGCCGGATGAGTACAGGCGCGTGGTTCACGCATCGGTGATGGCGTTCGGAATCCTCGCCATCACCACGCTGCTCATCAAGCAGGACCTGTCGCGCGGCTACCTGGCGATTGCCTTCCCGGTCGGTCTCGTAGGTCTCTTGCTCGGCCGCAAGTTGATGCGCAACTGGCTCATCCGGCAACGCAAGCGCGGCGGGATGACAACTCAAGCCCTCGTCGTAGGCGGTCGACGCTCCGCAGAGCAGATCAACACTTACTTCACCCGACACCCCGAGGCGGGCCTTCGCGTGACCGGTGTCTGGGTACCGGATGGATCTGAGACGAGTCATGATTGGCTCGACGTTCGAGACCGGTTCATACCTGTTCTAGACAGCAGTCGCAACCTGCTTGAGGCGTTGGAGATCGCTGATGCGGGCGCAGTCATCGTCACCGACACGGAGCACCTCGGCCATACGGGCCTGAAGGAACTAACCTGGGATCTCCAAGCTCAGGGTGTTGACCTTCTGGTCTCCCCGAACGTCGTCGATATTTCCACGCCTCGCATCACACTTCGGCATGTCGCAGCCATGCCGTTCCTTCATCTGGAGAAGCCGCAGTATGAAGGCGCGACAAGATGGAGCAAAGTTCTCTTCGACCGCGCTTTCGCAGCCGGCGCACTTGTGGCACTCGCGCCGGTGCTCATCGTGTCCGCACTCGCGGTTCGCTTCACGTCTCGCGGGCCAGTGCTCTACCGTTCCGAGCGAATCGGCGTCGGCGGTGAGCCCTTTGAGATGCTCAAGTTCAGGTCGATGGTGGCGGACGCCGAGGCGCAGAAGAGTGCACTGGAATCTGATCAGGCCGGCGTCTTGTTCAAAGTGAGATCCGATCCTCGTGTCACCAAGGTCGGCGCAATTCTCAGACGCTTCTCCATCGACGAGCTGCCGCAGCTGATCAACGTACTGCGCGGCGACATGAGCATCGTCGGTCCCCGACCGCCGCTGCGGGCAGAGGTGGAGAAGTATGAAGAAGGCGTGGGGCGACGTCTCCTCGTCAAGCAGGGAATCACCGGGCTGTGGCAAGTAAGCGGCAGGTCAGACCTGTCCTGGGACGACACGGTGCGCCTTGACCTCGACTACGTCGAGAACTGGTCACTCGGCCGCGACATGAAGATCATCTGGCTTACCGTCAAAGCTGTGGTCGCTGGCCGGGGTGCCTACTGAGATGCCGGACACGGAAAGAAGCGGTACGCCGGCACCGGCGACTCACAGCACAGTGCATCTCAAGTCGAGCGGAATTGTGCTGGATCTCCTGAGCGCACGGGACGTGGTGCACTGGCTCAGTCAACCTCGAGAGTCTCGCCGCCTGATCGTAGGGGCGAACCTTCACGCGCTGTACCTTCTCGAGACGGAGCCGGGGTTTCGCTCGGTCTACGAACGGGCGAATCTGATCATTGCTGATGGCTTCCCCGTCGCGAAAGCCGCTGCGCTTGCGAGTCCGCGGGGGACGGCCGTACACCGTGTCGGGTCCACCGACTGGCTCGAGAATCTCCAGCACAGCTCACGCCCATTGCGACTCGCTCTCGTCGGCGCAACACCCGCGTCGAACGCTGCGGCAGTCGATTCGCTTCGCGACTCCTTTCCTGCGCACGTCTTCGCAGGGTGGGACGGCTACAGCGACCTCAGGACGCTCGTCGGTCAGGACTTCGGCCCCCTCGAAAAGTTCGATCCCGACGTCGTATTGATCGGCCTCGGGATGCCTCGCCAGGAAAGTTGGATAGCGGAGCACTGGGATTCCTTGCCGGCATCTTGCACGGTCGCGTTGGTCGGCGGTGCCATCGACCACGTTTCGGGGGTGCAGCGGCTCGCTCCTCGTTGGCTCGGCAATCTCGGCTTCGAATGGTTGTGGCGACTGGCCCATCAACCCCGGCGATTGGCCCATCGGTATCTCATCGAACCGATAGCACTCGGCTTCGTCCTGGCGCGAAAGCGGATCCGGGGTGGCTGACCCGACAGTGGCAGTGGTGATTCCCAGCGTCGGGCGCCAGGCTTTGCAACGAGCCGTCTCGAGCGTCGAATCCCAGACAAGACCAGCGGACGAGATCATCATCGTTGTGGACGAAAGCTCGCGAGTTGCTGACATCGCAGACGAGTACGCAGGGCGGGCAACCGTCCTCGACACCGGCGGTGGACGGCGGGGAGCTGCCGCCCGCAATCTCGGACTCGATCACTGTGTCCACGACTTCGTCGCTTTCTTGGATGACGACGACTGGTGGGAGCCAACGAAGCTTGAGACGCAGTTGGCCAGCGTGATGGCCTCCGGGCATCAGTTCTCGTGGACTTACACACAGTTTCATGGTGAGAGTTCGACGCGCGTACTACCGCGGAATCCGCCGCGTGGAGATCAGGCCCCCGGGGACTACCTGATTCAGCGATCCCGCCTCACTCACGGTGATGGGTACATCCAGACGAGTTCGCTTCTGGTCGCCACCGATCTTGCCAAGGAGGTGCGCTGGGACGACTCGCTCAAGAAGCATCAGGACTGGGACTTCATCCTGAAGGTGGTCGACCGGGCGGGCCTTGGAGCGATGTGTTCCGAACCGCTGGTGCACGTAACACAGGGCAGCCCGGGTTCAGTCTCCCGTTCTATTCACGTCGACTCCAGCGAGAAGTTCCTCCAGCGGCACCGCGAAGCGCTGTCGTCTGTGGGGGCTGCGGATTTCGTTCTCGTCCACCTAGTCAGGCCTTTGCTCCGCAGCGGAGATTGGCGTGCGGCATGGTCGGTCTGGCGGACGCACCGCCTATTCCGCCCTCACGCCGCTGCAGTGCTGGTCGGGCTGGCCGGTCTCGCGGAATGGGCGATCCAGCGCACGCGTCGGACCACGCGATGAGTGCAAAGACCCGTCCGATCCGCGTGCTCCAGAGCATGTCCGCACCGGACGGCACGACGAAGTTCGCCGTCCAAATGGCTGAGGGAGCTCCGGCGGATGTGGAGCAGCACTTCTTCTCGTGGCGCGACGCGCTCCTGCGAGGGTACGACGTGTTCCACGTTCATTGGCCGGAGTTTCTCTTTCGTGCCGGCACCAGGCCACGCTCGCTCGTGAAGTATGCCCTCACGGTGCTACTCCTCACTCGAATTACGATCCGAAGGACACCAATAGTCCGCACGGTTCACAACGAGACACCCCACGAATCTGGGGGTATCGCTGAGACCTGGTTGCTCAGATGGCTGACGACTATGACTCGTCACTACGTTGTCCTGAATCCCTTCTCCGTCACTCCGGAGGACCGGCCGGTGACCTTGATACCCCACGGGCACTACCGGGATTGGTTTCGTGCAAGACGAGCGGCTCCGGTGTCCGGCCGCCTGATCTCATGCGGCCTACTCCGCCCGTACAAGGGAATCGAGAGTCTGATGGAGGCTCTCCTGAGCACTTCATACTCTGATCTGTGTCTGCACGTCGTTGGCAAGCCCGTCGACGTCGAGTTCGCAAGTCAGCTTCGACGCCTCGCGGCTGAGTCCCCGCGAATCCGTCTGACCACAGAGTTCGTCCCGGATGACGTGCTCGTGGACGAGATCCTGGCTTCTGAACTCGTCGTCCTTCCGTACAAGAAGATGCATAACTCGGGCATCGTCTTTGTGGCGCTGTCGCTCAACCGACCGGTGTTGGTTCCTCGGAATGAGGTGAACGAATGGATCGCCGGAGAAGTCGGCAGCGGTTGGGTGCACTTCTTCGACGGCGGCTTCGACGACGAAGACCTTGAGACCGCAATCCGTAGCCTTCGCACCGACGCACCCTTATCAGAGCCATCCTTTACGTCCCGTTCGTGGGAAGAGGCAGGCCGAGCGTACGCATCGGTTTACCGAAAGGTACTCAGTTGACAGTCGATCGAGAGCTTTTCGTGTGGTGCCGAGGCCAGGACGACAACCTGGGCGATACGGTGCTTCGGCGCGCCCTTCTTGATGCCGTCCGGCCTGCTGGCTCGATACACGTCTTGGTCGGGGAAGGTTCCGACAGTTACGTAGCTGGGCTTGACCTTCGCGAGGAGGACCGAGCGTATACGTCAGGCAGACAGTGGCTGTTGAGTCTCTACGGCTCGGCACTTCGTCGTCGCGCTGTGCTCTTCTTCAACCCTGGCGAGGTCCGGCTGAACCGCCAGTCTGCACTGGTTCACGCTTTGCTACTCCCTGCACAGCTTCTGGGTCGCTCGTACCGATTGGGGGTTGCTCTCGTCGGATCCAGGCGCCTTCCTCGAGCGGTGCTGGCAGCGAGCCGAAGACTCGCTCGCGTCAATGCTTACCGTGATGTCGATACCTCCAAGGCCTACCGCGGTCGGTTGGTGCCCGACTTCGCTTTTTTGCTCGGGCCTGACAGTCCTAGATCCCAGGATCGGCAGTACATGGCACTAACGTTTCGATCCGACAGGCCAGAACTCGACGACGTCGCCGCGCAAGCCCTCACAGAATTCGCGCGTTCACAGGGACTGACTCTGTTCGTGTACGCGCAGGTGCGCCGCGACCGGCAGGCGATGAAAGCGCTTGCCGACCGCCTCGGTGCCGAGTACCGGGACTGGTCCGACGACGCGCTGCACGACGAGTTCGAGAAGACAGTTCGTTCGTGGCTGTCGACGAGTCGATTCGTTGCCAGCGACCGTCTGCACGCGTTAGTCATTGGCGCTACCGAGGGAGCGGTACCCGTCGGTCTTATCCCTCGCCACGATCGCAAGGTCGCGAGTCACCTCGAAGCGGTCGGACTGGCAGCCGCCACTCTTAGATCGGATGGACGGACCGATTCCGAGCTCGCGAGTGGACTGCAGGCCGCGCTTCCGCTTGAGTCGGTTCTTGCCGAACGCTGCCGACTGGCCCGGGCGGAACTCAACGTCCTCTTGGCTGACGTTCGTGGTGACATCGAGATTGGCCGCAACCGTGCGCTCTAGGCGAACACGTCTCAGCTCAACGCTCGGCGCTATAGCTTTCTTCGGCCGAGAATGAGCGACACCTCCCTCGTAGCGCGAGGCACAGCGATCACTCTCGGGGCTCAGGCCGTTCGAATAGCCGTCCAGTTCGCGGCCCTGACCGTTTTGGCCCGGCTGCTTGACCCCGCGGACTTCGGCTTGTCTGCCATGGCAATCGCACTCGTCGGAGTCGCAACAGTTCTCGGCGACTTCGGCCTATCTCTTGCCGCCATGCGCGCGGCGGACATCACAGCGCAGCAGAAGTCGAACCTC